>Ga0299913_10000463_pt1 | contig 25966 bp, 21 predicted proteins | sample RVTome_9_FD_201360 | JGI IMG/M metagenome (GOLD analysis project Ga0299913, IMG submission 201360) | Soil microbial communities from uranium-contaminated site in the Upper Colorado River Basin, Wyoming, United States - RVT155D38 (version 2) ... | reverse complement strand
GGAACGAATTCGCGACCCCGAGCGCGGTGCCCGCGAAGATGAGCACCGCCAAGAGCAGGGGCGCCGACAAACGAGGGAGACGGCGACTTATGACCACTCGCAGCGCGACCGAGGCACCGACTACCGCTACCAGGACGGGCGCAGCCGTTATCTGACCTTGGGCGGTCAGGGCCTCCGTAAACGGCCCAATCGCGGCGAGGACGGTCATACCGGCAATCGGCCAGGCGATCGCTGTCGCGGCAGCGGCGACAATCCAGCCGAGGTACAGCAGTTCTGGCCCGCCCAAAGTGCGCAGGGCGACATAGGCCGCGATGAGCAATAGCCCAATCGGAAAGCCTGCATCGCGCAGCGTGGGCCATGCCGCAGCATACCGGCGGCGTGCGTCCGCCACCCGTGCCGTCGGAGCGAACGATGGATTGCCAGGCTCAGCCACGCGCGGAGCATAGACTCTCGCTGGATCCCGCTTGGACGGAATCGCCCTGGGTCGCGCCCGCCGGAGGCGCGGGATCCGCGGACTATCGCCCCGCACCACTCGTTAACCTAGCCGCGTGGACCCGCCGATGCGCACCGCGCTCATCATCCTGTATCCGGCGACGGCGGCTCGTACGTCAGGATCACGCGACCGCGTATGACGGCGCCAGTGGAACCGCCGTACTCAGCAGCCAACCGGCTTATCAGTCGCCCACGAAGGGTGGCGCGCAATAGCGTGGTCACCATGGCAGCGCTGATCGTCCTCGGCGGGACGCGCGTGCTTTACGGGTCGATGATCAGCCGCGCGACGGATCCAGAGACGTACGGCACCGTTGGCGTGCTGACCGCGGTCAGTCTGATCCTGAGCTTGATCCTTCCTGCCGGTATCGCGGCGGCCATCGCGCGGTTCGTGCCGCACGCCGGCGGCCAGGGCGACATCGAGCGAGCAAACACCGTCTATATGGCGCTTTCGCGCGTCGGGTTGATAGCTGCCGCAGCACTGGGCGTTCTGGCCGCCGCCGGAGCAGCCTACCTTCGGCTGGACGACAGCCAGGTGGCGCAGGTCGCAATACTGACCGTCGTCTACTGCCTGTATGTGACGTACAGGGCCGGACTCTACGCCTTCGACCGAGTCCGGCGATACGCGGGCCTGGAGATCCTCAGCTCGGCGTTGATCATCCTGACCACCGTGCTGATCCTGGACGTCGGGTCAACTCTGTACCTGGCGCCGCTCATCGTTGGGTACGCTGCCTTTGCCGTCGGCGCTCAGCTCTCGCTGCCCGTTCCCAGGTCGCCGGTCAGGCGCGTGGGCCCGGCGCTCGCGAGAGAGGCTGCCATCTACGTCGGACTGGCGTGCGTGGGCACGCTGGCGAGTGCCGGATTCCTGCATGGAACGCAGCTGCTTGCCGCCCAGTATGCCCGCCTGACGGACGTTGCCTACTTCACTGCGACCATCACGCTCGTCTCACCGCTCTGGCTCCTGCCCCGAGCGCTCGGCCTTGCCCTCTTTCCCTTCATGGCGGAAGCGCATGGCGCGGGCGAGCTAAGCGTGGTGCGGCGCCACGCGGACCTCGCGACGCGAGCCCTGCTCGCCCTTCTTGGGCCGGTCGTAGTCGGCGGAATCCTGCTGGCCCGAGACGTGCTCGTCCTGTACGGCGGGCCTCCCTTCGCAGGCGGCACACTGATGATGCAGATCGTCCTGGCCGCGGCCTACATTGGCATCGTGCAGGTCGCCTCGGTAAACGCTCTGTCTAGCGCTTCTGGGCAGCAACTTCGGACGCCGGTCGGCTGGGCAGTTGCAGGTGCCGCCAGTGGGCTCGCGTTGATCTTCCTCGTCGGCGGATCGCAGGGCGGGGCCGGGATTGCGATAGGCTACCTGTTGGGTACCGCGATAACTGCCGCGGGCCCGATAGCGGTTGTCTGGCATCGCTATGGGATGGCATGGGTGGGACCGATGGCGCGGGCCATGATGGTCGTCGGGCTTGCTTTCGCGGCTTCTCGAACGATCGAAGCCTCCGTGGCGGCGGGTGATCGCACCTTGCTCGTGAACGGAACCATTGCCCTCATAGGTGTCGGTATTGCCGCAGTCGTGCTCTTCCCGGACATCAGGCGTGTGCTGCTGGCCGCGCGCCACGACCAAACTCCGAGCGGCGAGGATCGAGTTGAGCTCCTCCTGAGCGCCAGCCCGGTCGTGTCGCGCGTTCAGCCGGCGGCGAGGAAGCGACCGTGAGCACGGCCGTGGAGAGCCTCCGCGCACCGGTCCCCGCGCGCCATGCCACGCGGGGCGTGCTCGCCCGAGCCTCGGGCTTGCTGACCTACGTGCTGCTCGTCGCGCTGCTGGTCGAAGCGCTGCTCGAGGGCTGGCTGCTGATGCTGCTGGCTCAGGGCTTCCATGGCGCGACTGTCGCTGGGCTCGATGCGACCGACTGGCTCAAGGCATTGCGTAACGGCGGCTACCTGGCGCTGGGCGTGGCCTCGCTCGTGCACGTGGTCGCCATGCGTGAGCTGCACCGTTTCCGCCAGCCGGTCGACATCGCCCTTGTCGTGCTAGGGCTGGCAATGCTCGTAGCAGGCTTCGCCGGTGGCTCGTCGCTGCTGCTCACCGCGCACGGCATGTTCGTCTACCTACGCGGCGCCATTGTGTTCTACGCCGTCAGGGCGCTGGCGCCCGACTGGTCGCGTGCCCGGCCAATCGTCTGGCTGATCGGCGCGATCGTGGTGCTGAACGTCGTCATCGCGGTGGCGCAGAGCCTGCTTGGTGTTCCTCTCCACGCAACGCTGGGCTTCACTGATTTCACCTGGGCTAATGCCCACCGGGCGCAAGGGCTGCTGTCGCACCCCAACCACCTGGGCCACGTCATCGGGCTGGCGATGCTCGGCGTCATCGCCTGGAACCTGGCCGGCATGCGACGTCGCTGGTGGATCCTCTTAGCGTTCCTCGCTATCGGCCTGGCGCTCGCCCAGTCACGCGAGTCGCTGGTGGCCGTCGTAGCCGGCTTCAGCGCTCTGGTATTGCTTCAGTCGGGCCATCTGCGCAGGCTCGTCGGCGCGGTGGCGATCACCCTCGTTGTGACCGGTCTGGTGTGGACGATCCAACCAAGCGGCTGGCAGGAACTCGCGCGCAAGATCGGCGGCGTGGTCAATGCGGTCGAGGTGCCCGCTGGCGCCGAGGCCGGTCAACAGTGCGATCCGGCAGTCGAGGAATGCACAGTGGCAGGCCTGCCGACGCGATCAACCCGTGTCCTGTTCTATCAGCAGGGACTCCGGTTGTGGCTCCAAAGCCCTATCGTGGGCTATGGCGTCGGCCAGTTCGGTGGTGGCGTCGCCTCGCAGCACAACCCCGAGTGGCATCTCAATCCACGTTTCGGGCCAGAAGGATTCAGATTGCATGGCTTCCAGGGCACGCAGGTCGATAGCTTCTGGCTACATCTGGTCGTCGAGACCGGACTCGTCGGTGCGTCGGCATACGCGCTCTGGCTGGGGATGATCGTCTTTCCGTCGATCCGTCGGTCCTGGCGCGGCCGCGGAAACGCGGAAGCGGTCGGCACCCCTTCAGGCCAAGCAGCCGACCGTTGGGCCCCTGTGGTAATCCTGTTTGGATCATTGGTGGCGGGCCTGTCACCTGCGCTCGAGGATCCGCTCTTCCCGCCGCTGCTGCTTGGAGTTGCCGGCCTGGCCTGGAGCTTGAACCGTGAAGCTGTGTCAGAACACGCGGACCGCGAACTCCCCACAGCCGAATCGGGACGTTGAGCGCCCCCGGCATTCGGACGCCTGAGCGCTTACCGGCCGTTGACGCGGGCGCGAGCCTGCGCGTTCTGACCATCACCAATCGATGGCCAAAAGCCGAACACCACGGGGGGCTCTTCGTCAAGCAGCTCGTCGACGCCTTGCGGACACTTGGTCACGAGGTTGACGTCGAAGTCGTAGCGGATGCACGGGGCCGAAGTGACTATGCTCTCGCCGCGCCGCGTGTCCGTAGACGTGCAGCGGCCGGGAGCTACGACGTCGTTCATGCGCACTACGGGCTCACGGCCCTCGCGGGGCGATTCGTCAGCAGCGCCCCGCGCGTGATCTCGCTGTACGGCAGTGACGTCAACATCACGTGGCAGCGCTGGCTGACGAAGACGTTCTGGGGTGGCTATTCCGCACGCATCTATGTATCCAAACGGCTCGCTGAAACCGCGCGCGATCCGGCCGGCATCGTCATCGCAAACGGCGTGGACTTCCGCCGCTTCGTGACTGGCGACAGAGCGGCGGCGCGTCGCTCGCTCGGTGCGCAGCCGGAAGACCGTCTTGTCCTTTTCGGCGCGGCCCCCACGCGGAGAGTGAAGGGCTGGGACGTCTTCTCCGAGGTCGTGGCGCGGCTCCAGGCGCAGGGAATCCCCGCGCTTCCCGTCGTCCTGGCAGAGCCCGGCCAACCTGCTGCTCGGGTCGTGGAGAAGATGGATGCTGCCGATATGCTGCTGTTCACGTCGCGTCAAGGAAGCGAGGGTTCACCGACCGTGGTCAAGGAGGCGATCGTGATGGGCCTGCCCGTCGTATCCGTCGATGTCGGCGATGTCGCCGAGCTGCTGGCAGGGGTCGAGCCGTCAGCCGTCGTGGCCTTTCCGACCGATGACGACCGCAGCCGCGTGCGATCGCGCCTTATCGAGCTCCTGACCGAGCACGCGGCCCGAGTCCTCGATGACGGTAGGCGCGCAAACGGTCGGCAGCAGTGTGCGTGGCTGGACGTGGAGGCCGTCGCCGCACGGGTGGAACGCGTCTATCGGAGCGTCGTCAGGGTATGACGGTCGCACTGATCACCGGCAGCAGCGGCTTCGTCGGCTCACACCTGCGGCAGTCGCTGGCCAGCTCCGGTTGGACGGTTGTGGGGTTCGGCCGGCGCCAGCTCGATCCGCGGGACGCCGAGGACTACGTCGTCGGAGACGTGACGGTCGAAGACGAGGTCTGCGCCGCACTGGAGAGCGTTCGCCCGGACGTCGTCTTCCATCTGGCCGCGGCCTCTCCTCAGAAGGAGGCCGACCCCGCTGAGCTTGTGCGGATGATCGTAGCCGGGACGCATGCCGTCTGCACTGCTCTCCGTCGTGTGGGGCTACGCTCGAGGCTGGTACTCGCCGGCTCGTCGGCCCAGTACGGCGCCCCGATCTCGCGCGCGCAACGCATCACCGAAGCCACGCCGTGTCGGCCGCTGACGAGCTACGGCCATGCGAAGGCGGCGGCGGAGTCGCTGGCGCTGGCGCTCAGCCTGGACGGCACGTTCGAGCTGGTGCCGGCACGGCCGTTCAACCACATCGGCCCAGGCGAGCCACCGACCACCGTCGCCGGATCCCTCGCGGCGCGGATAGCCTCGATCATCGAGGGCCGGGCGGACCGTATCCAGGTCTCGAACTTGTCCACCGTCCGCGATTTCACTGACGTACGTGACATCGCGCGCGGCTACCGGGCGCTCGCCGAACGGGGAGTTCCCTCCCGTCCCTATAACCTCTGCTCGGGACGAGGCATGAGCGTCGGCCAGATTCTCGACGGACTGCTCCGAGCGGCGGGTCTGGATGCCACCATCGTCGATGTGGTGCCCAGCAAGGAGAACGGCGTGGCGAGACAGGTCGGGTCCCCGGTGCGCGTGCGCGCGGATACCGGCTGGGTCGCCGAGATTGCCGTGGCAGCGAGCCTGACCGATCTCCTGGAGGCGGCGCGTCGCGCGGTTCGGGTCGCCGAGGCAGTAGGCACCAGCCCGGAGGGATCGGCGCGTGCAACCTGAAAACGGTCGCTGGAGGGACCGGTCGGTACTCGTCACCGGGGCTGGCGGGTTCATCGGCTCGCACCTCGTCGAGGCGCTGATTGAGAAAGGCGCCCGAGTGCGGGCGTTGGTACGCTACAACGCACGCTCAGCAATCGGCGCGCTCTCCGAGCTGGAGCCTGACCAACTCCGCTCGATCCACATCATCCATTCGGACATAACCGACCCGTTCGCGGTGCGGCGAGCAGTCCGGGACGTCGACGTGGTGTTCCATCTCGCGGCACTGATCGCCGTCCCGTACAGCTACATCGCGCCGGCGTCGTATGTCACGACCAACGTGGTGGGCACGCTCAACGTGCTCGAGGCCGTCCGTGAGTGTGAGATCCCGAGAATGGTTCAGACGTCAACATCGGAAGTCTATGGAACAGCGCGTTACACACCCATCGATGAGGCACATCCGCTGCAGGCGCAGTCGCCATACTCGGCTTCCAAGATTGGTGCTGACGCTGTCGCGGAGTCGTTCCACAGAGCCTTCGAGACGCCCGTGGCGATCATTCGCCCGTTCAATACCTACGGTCCTCGCCAGAGCGCCCGCGCCGTGATTCCGACCATCGCCTCTCAGATCATTGCCGGCCGGGACGAGGTTCAGCTTGGTGATGTACGACCGGTGCGTGACCTGACGTACGTGACGGATATCGTCAGGGCCTTTCTCGCTCTCGCCGAGAACGACGGTTGCGTGGGACGGACGACGAACATTGGCAGCGGGGCTGGCGTGGCGATCGGACAGATTGTCCGTCAGATTGCTCAAATCAGTGGCCGACCGGACGTCCAGGTCCATGAGGAAGCCGAGCGCCTGCGGCCGCCGGAAAGTGAGGTAATGGAGCTCGTCGCCGACACGTCACGCGCACGCGAAACCCTTGGCTGGGAACCGCGGATTCGGCTGGAGGAAGGGTTGACGCGAACCGTCGAGTACGTAGCTGCCAATCTCGGGCGCTACGACGTCGACCGGTACGCCACGTGAAGGCGATCATCCTGGCAGGCGGCCTCGGCACCCGGCTCCGGCCCTTCACCACGAATTTCCCGAAGCCGCTCATGCCGATCGGCGATGTGCCGATCCTGGAAATCCTGCTCCGTCAACTCAAGCGACATGGAGTATCAGAGGCCACCGTGATGGCCGGTCACCTCGCGTACCTAATCGAAGGCTACTTTGGTGATGGCGCGAGCCTGGGAGTGAGCATCACGTACGTTCGAGAGGACGACCCGCTGGGAACGGCCGGCCCACTTCGCCAGCTGCGCGGGCGTTTCGACGATGACGTGCTGGTCATGAATGGAGACCTGCTGACAGATCTCGATTTCGCTGCCCTTATGAGGCGGCACCGTGAAGCGGCGGGTGTCGCGACAATCGCCGTCTATCGGCAGAATGAACAGCTCGAGCTCGGCGTACTCGACGTAACAGAGGCTGGGAACGTCGTCGGATACGACGAGAAGCCGACGCTACATCTCGACGTCTCGATGGGGGCATACGCGATGGCGCCGAATATTTTCGAGCTCATCCCGAGCGGTCGATACGACATGCCGCAGCTCATCGTCGACCTGCTGAGCGCAAAACAACGTGTCGTTGCACACCGACACGATGGGCTGTGGCTCGACATCGGTCGTGTCGAGGACTATGCCCGCGCTGTCGATCTGTTCAATAGAAACCCCGCATCGTTCCTGCCGGGCGCGGGTATTGAGACAACGTCGACATCTGACCCAAGATACGGATGACCGCTGAGCTTGACCACTGAGCACGGATTTCCACACGCGGAGCGACAGGTGTCCGACGGGATCAACGCCATCGTCCATCCAAGGGCGTTGATCGGGCGTAGCCCGATCCTGGGACCCTACGTCATCCTGGGCGAGGCACCTCGGGGTCATGAGATCGGTGAGTTGGTGCTCGTAATCGGGGATGAGGCGCATATCCGCTCGCATACCGTTATCTACGCCGGATCTGTCATTGGCCGCCGATTCCAGACAGGTCATGGCGTGTTGGTGCGCGAGTCGAATGAGATTGGTGACGACGTCAGCATCGGCTCCCACTCGGTCATCGAGCACCACGTGCGTCTGGGGGATGGTGTTCGCATACATTCCAGCGCGTTCATCCCCGAATTCAGCGTCCTGGAGGCTGGCGCATGGGTGGGCCCGAATGTCGTCCTGACCAACGCGGCATATCCGTCGAGCGAGCGCGCCAAGGCGGAGCTGGCGGGGCCGGTTCTCAAGGAGGGAGCAAAGGTGGGCGCCAACGCGACGATTCTGCCCGGCGTTGTCATCGGCCGCGACGCCCTCGTCGGAGCAGGTGCCGTGGTGGTTGAGGACGTGCCCGACGGCAAAGTCGTCGTCGGCAACCCGGCCAGGATCGTTCGCGACGTCAAAGATATCCCTGCATACCGATCAGGCACCGAGTGACTACGCGACACTCGGCGCAGATCTCTGTGCCGCTCGTCGACCTGCAACGTCAGTATCGGGATATTCAGGCTGAGATCGACTCCGCGATCCGGCGCGTAATCGAAAGTGGCCGCTTCATTCTCGGTCCTGAGGTCGAGTCGTTCGAGGCTGACTTCGGCCGTTACATTGGCGCGCCGGCCGTCGGCGTCGCATCCGGCACGGCCGCGTTGCAACTGGCGCTTGCCGCGTGCGGTGTCGGTCCGGGCGATGAGGTGATCACGTCGCCGCATACGTTTATCGCCACAGCCGAGGCGATAAGTCTCTTAGGTGCACGACCGGTCTTTGTCGACATAGACCCTGAAACGTACACGGTGGACCCACAATGCGTTGAGGACGCCATCAGCCAACGCACCAGAGCGATCGTGCCCGTCCATCTCTATGGGCACCCGGCGGACATGGACCCGCTGCTGGAGATCGCCGAACGGCACGGCCTCTGGCTGGTCGAGGATGCCGCTCAGGCGCACGGCGCCGAGTACCGCGGCCGGCGTTGTGGTGCGATCGGCCACCTGTCCGCCTTCAGTTTCTTTCCCGGCAAGAATCTCGGTGCCTACGGCGATGCGGGGGCAGTCACCGGCCGATCGCCCGAGTTGCTGGACCGGGTGCGCAGATTGCGTGACCACGGCAGAGTTTCCAAGTACGTTCACCAGGAAGTCGGTTACGGCGAGCGCCTGGACAGTCTGCAGGCCGCGATCCTGTCTGTGAAGCTGGCCCACCTCGAGCGTTGGACGGAGTCGCGGCGGCGGATCGCGGCACGGTACTCGGACAATCTGGGCTCTACTACTCTGTCGACGCCGAGCGAGCGGCCCGGAGCGCGTCACGTCTACCACCTGTACGTGATCCGGGTCCCCGAGCGAGATCGATTGCTTCGCGCGCTTGTGGAAACGGGTATCGGCGCAGGCGTTCACTATCCAGTCCCGTTGCATCGCCAGCCTGCCTACAGCGATCTGGCGGGGCTGAGCTTCCCCAGGGCGGAGCGTGCCGCGGCAGAGGTCCTCTCGCTGCCGATATACCCGGAGATGGAAGAGGCCGAGATCGACTATGTCATCGATCAAGTGACGAGTCACTTCGCTCAGTGACCGTCTCGGTTGGGTTGATCGGCTTCGGCTACTGGGGCCCGAACCTCGCCCGGGCAATCGCCGCAACGCGGGCAGGCGACCTGGCCGCGCTCGCGGACGCCGACCCGGCGCGCCTCGAACGAGCGGCTACCAGATACCCCAGCGCTCGAGTATTCAGCGATCCAAAACTCTTGCTGGATCAGGCGGAGGTGGACGCCGTGGTGATCGCCACGCCGGCCGATACGCACTTCGATCTGGCGCGCCGGGCACTCAACGCCGGCAAGCACGTCCTGGTCGAAAAACCAATGGCGCGCACTGTCGGCCAGGCGGAAGAGCTGGCGCGCATAGCCGAGGAGAACGGGCTGGTACTGATGCCGGCACACGTCTTCCTGTACAACGCCGCCGTTCGCAAGGTGCGCGACTACATCGAGTCGGGTGAGCTGGGCGACATCTATTACATCTACTCCCAGCGCCTCAACCTGGGCCAGGTTCGTCGTGACGTCAATGCGCTATGGAACTTCGCTCCCCACGACCTCTCAATTCTTGCCTACTGGCTCGGTATGACCCCTGAGCGCCTCATCGCCTCGGGCTTCTCGTACGTCCAGAACAAGATCGAGGACGTCGTTTTCGTGACGCTCGCCTATCCGGGCGGTATCGGGGCCCACATCCACATCAGCTGGCTGGACCCGCAGAAGGTGCGGTTGATGACCGTCGTCGGTAGCGAGAAGATGATCGTCTACGACGACACGTCGGCGGACGAACGGATCAGGCTGATCGACAAGGGCATCACGCGCAAACTGATCCTTGAGCGGGAGCAGCCGTCGTCGGCGCTGGGCGACTACGAGACCTTTGGTCAGTTCCAGCTACTGCTGAGGGCCGGCGACGTCCTCATACCGAAGATCGAGTTCGATGAGCCACTGCAGCTGGAGGTCGAAGACTTCCTTGCCGCGCTTCGTGATGGACGCCAGCCGCTCAGCGACACACAATCCGGGATCGAGGTGGTGCGCGTCCTCGAGGCGGCGCAACGCTCGCTCGACTTGGGTGGCCCCGTCACGGTCTGAAGATGCATCGCAATGCGCCGCGCGTCGTGATCCTGGTAGAGAACCTGCCAGTGCCTCTTGATCGCCGCGTGTGGCTCGAGGCGACGACCCTCCGTGATGCCGGATGGCGGGTCGTGGTCATCGGTCCAAGGGGGAACAAAGGGATGCGACGACTGCGTGAAGTGGTCGATGGCGTCGAGGTCCTGCGGTATCCCCAGCGCGCCGCCGGCGGCCTGCTGGGCTACGTCATCGAGTACCCGCCCTCCATGCTGTTCTCCTTCGCCTGGTTCATCTGGGCGCGTCTGGCCGGGAGAATCGACGTCGTGCACGGCTGCAACCCCCCTGATCTCTTCTTCCTCCTTGGGCGGCTCGGGCGCCTGTGGGGTGCTCGCTACGTGTTCGATCAGCATGACCCAAACCCCGAACTCAGCCTGAGCAAGTTCGGCGGGCGGGGGCTGAAGGCACGGGTTCTGCATCGCATAACGCTGCTGCTCGAAGCGGCCTCATACCGCTCGGCCGATCTCGTGCTGACGGTGAACGACACCTGTCGCGAAATCGCCTTGAAGCGAGGACGCCTGCCGGCCGACCGGGTCATTGTGCTGCGCAACGCTCCCAACGTCGTTCAACTGCAGCGTTTGGCAGATGGCATCCTGCCAGCGGGAAAGAGGGTTGGATTCGTTGGCGTGATGGGCAGTCAAGATGGAGTCGATGTCCTGCTGGATGCCTGGTCCATCGTCAAGGCGGAGCCGGATATGGACGATGTGACGCTCGAGCTCATTGGCGACGGACCAGCGCGTCCATCACTGTCGCGCCGCATTACCGACCCAAACGTCACGTCGTCGGTGAACTTCCACGGCTATCAGCCGCCCGCGGTCTACGCGCCGATTCTTGCGCGCTGCACCATCGGCGTCAGCCCCGATCTGCCGACACCGTTCAGCCATTTGTCTTCCATGGTCAAGATCATTGATTACCTCGCGCTTGGCCGCGGCTGTGTCTGTTTCGACCTCAAAGAGTCGCGGCGCCTCGGCGGCGATGCACTCAAGATCGCCGCGCGCCCCGACGCGCACGGACTCGCTGCCGCGATCCTCGAGGTGCTGCGCGATCCGCGGGAGGCTGCCCGGCTGCAGCAGCGGGCGCGCGCCCGGATCGCAGCGATGGAGCTCGACTGGGAACCGTACGGCAAGGCACTGGTGGACTCCTACGCATCGCTGGCATGAGCCACACAAGCGAGCCCTCAATCCCGTCCGGCGAATACGCGATCTGCCTCATCGGCGGAACCGGACGTTCCGGGACAACAGTCCTCCGCCAGATCTTCGCATTGCATCCCGACGTCGCAAGCCTCGACACGGAAGCGCGGTTCTTGGCCGATCCTGATGGGTTGGTCGACTTCGACGCCGCGATGTCTGGCGGTTGGTCGCCATACAGCTTCGACACCAAGTTACGACGCCTGGAGAAATTGCTACGCGACCTCGGCGGGTCGCGACGGTTCGGGTTCCTCACGCGACCCGACGGCATATCGCCCGCGAGGCGCCGATCGGGCAGCGACAGTGGTTTCGCGTCGCGCTGGCGCTCGACGCTCTCCGGCCATGGGCTCGCGCGGCTGCTGCCGCGATATTGGGCCATCAATCTCGCGGTCGCATGCCCTGCTTATCCCGAACTGGTAGAGGAGCTCGTCAATCGCCTCGTTGAGTTCAGGTTCGCAGGTCGGTGGATGGGATTGCCGCTTCGCCGACGGTCGTCGATGGCTTATGGCTCGCCCGACGTGAGCGATGCTCTTCGGTGGTTCTGTCGCCGTTTTGTCAGCTGCGTCTGCGACGCTCAAAACGCAACTCACTTCGTCGAAGACACGCCGTTCAACGTGCTGTATTTCGATGGCATAAGACGCTTGCTGCCGGAGAGCCGGCTGGTGCACATACATCGCGATCCGCGTGACGTCGTAGCGTCATACCTGCACCGGACCTGGAGCCCTTCGGATCCCGAAATGGCGGCCAGATTCTATGTCGAGATCATGCGCCGTTGGGAGGCAGTTCGTGAATCGCTGCCGCCGGACAGTTTCATCGAGGTCGGCCTCGCTGCTCTCCTCGATCAGCCCGAGGCCGTACTGCGCCGCGTTTGCGAGTTTTGGGGCCTGCCATGGACCGGTGCGCTCCTCGGTGTTGATCTCAGCCGATCAAACCGTGGTCGTTGGAGGACCGAGCTCCCGCCCAAGACTCTGCGGCGAGTCGAGGAAATCCTGGGCGTGTACATGGAGCGATACGGCGACCTTGAGTAACCGTGACTGAAAGCCACCGCGACCGAGCCCGGAGACCTATCTGCCCGACAGCTTCCGGGATCGACGGAGCCCAGGTGAGGGGGTAGCGAGCGTGTCGGCTCTAGTGTGCTGATCGCCGCGCTGTTCATCAACTGCGAATCGCGACGAGTGACTTCGGCAGGCCCAGGAAACGCTCGACCCAGATTTCTGCGTCGGGGAAGAGCCGCCGCATCTCGCCGCCTCCGATCAGTTCAACCTCACCAACGAGCTCGGCAGCTCGCCGCCGGTTGCGGCTGCGCCGATGGCCGAACGGCCATGTTTGGGTAACCAGCACACGAGCGGTGAACGGCAGGAACTGGAAGCCGGGAAACAGCCAGTGCGGCTCGATCGGAAAGTAGCGGTTCGGAGTCTGAATCCAGTAACGGTCCGCGGCGGAGTGAATCACATCAGCCAGCATGCGGCGGCGCGTGGCAGGGACGACGTGCTCCAAGAGGCTGTTCGATACGACCACGTCGTGGCCCTTCGCCGCGAGCTGAACTCGGCAGGCGTCGGCGACCACCACCTCGATCCAGGGCTCGTCGGCGGCGAGATTGGGAGTGATGTTAACCACAGTCACGTGGACCGGCCGTTGCGGTGCAGCGCGCCAGAATTGGGGCGTGCCGCCAAGATCGAGGACGCGCATCGAGGAGAGGTCCGGGAACCGGCGAAGGAGTTCCTGCCAGCGCCTTGCCCGCAGCCGCGCGGAGATGGAGCTCGGATTGGCGGGCTGGATGATTAGATCGCGAATAGCGCGCACGACTTATCGGCCGATCATGTCTCCCGCGACAGGCGCCCGCTGAGGGGAGCCGCTGGCAGCGGCCGCAAAACCGAGACGCGCCGCTTCTTCAAGGCACTCAGGATGCCGCAACGATGCCATCGTGATCCGTCAACGTCTCACGGCAGTCCATTCCGTGATTGCAGTGCATCGTACAAGCTGAGTGGCCGTGCTGGCGGCTGGCGAGCCCGGTGTCGCTGAGCCTGACGAAGATCGCTCCGGCTCCGAGTAGCCGATACGTCACACGCTGGCGGAGATGTGGCGCGACGTGCGGAGAACGCCGGCGTGCCCGCGGCTGACGAGCGAGCGCACACCTGGCCAGTGTGCACCGCGTTGTAAGTCGGAGGCGCCCCGTCGCGATCACACGACGCAGCTTGCGCGTGGAAACTAGGATGTTCCGGCCGTGGCCGTCCGGTTATGGCCAGTGTTGCCCGAGGATTGACAGCCGATGGTACGAAGACATGCCACTGCGCTGCGCCTGGCGCTGGTCGCCGCCGACTTCGTAAGCGCGATCGTCCTATTCGCCGTCGCCTCGTTGGGGCGATACGGCGCGGACTGGGTGGAGACGTGGCGCCAGCTCGGCATGCCGCCGGCTCTCGCAGCCGTCGGCTACGCAGTGGGTTGGACGACGCTGGTCTGGCTCCAGGGGCTTTATCGGCCACGCGCGCGACTGTCGTTGCGCAGCGAGGCCATGGCGCTCGCGCGGGCGACGTTGATCTTGGCCGTTGTGAGCCTCGCCGTCCTGTTCTGGATGAAAGTCGCGGACGCGAGCCGGCTGCTGTTACTACTTCTCTTCGTCTCTCAGGCATTCGTATCGGTCGGCTCGCGCCTCCTCCTCCGAACCTTCTTTGCGTGGATACGCCGGCGCGGCATCGGCCAGCGACATGTCCTGGTCGCCGGCTCGAACGCCGCAGCGCAGGACTTCGCCGACCGGATGGAGCGCCACGCCGAGCTTGGGCTGCGAGTCATCGGCCATCTGCGTGGCGCGGACGGAGTAGATGCTGGGCTGACGCGGCCCGTGCTCGGCGATCTGAAGGACATCGAGGTGGTGCTTCACGGCCAGGTCGTGGACGAGGTCGCCATTTGCCTGCCGATTGAGTCATGGCGCTACGTCGAGGCCCTGACGCGCCTATGTGAAGACGAGGGCAAGATCGTGCGCGTCCCGGTCGAGGATGGCGGCCCGCGGTTGGCCGGCGGTCGGGAGGAGGAGTTCGACGGACTGACTGTGCTGTCGATGGTCTACGGGCCGGATCGGGCAATCAGCTTGGCGCTCAAGCGCGTTGGCGACGCCGTCCTGGCCGCACTCGGCCTGATCCTGCTCAGCCCGCTGTTACTGGCCGTCGCCGCCTGGATCCGGCGCCTCGAGGGCGGGCCGATCCTCTTCCGCCAGGAACGCGTCGGACTCCACGGCCGCCGGTTCGAGTTGCTCAAGTTCCGGACCATGATCGACGGCGCGGAGGAGCTGCTGTCGGAGCTGGAGTCACTAAATGAGGTGCGCGGCCGCGCGTTCAAGCTGACCCACGATCCGCGGCTCACCCGGACGGGCGGCTTCCTACGGCGAACCAGCCTGGACGAGCTGCCCCAGTTGTGGAACGTGTTGCGCGGCGAGATGAGCCTTGTCGGGCCCCGACCACCACTGCCGGCCGAGGTCGACGGTTACGACATCTGGCATCGTCGCCGGCTGTCGATGAAGCCCGGCATCACCGGCCTGTGGCAGATCAACGCACGCCGCGAGCCGGACTTCGATCGCTGGGTCGCGATGGACCTCGAGTACATCGACCGCTGGTCGCTGTGGCTCGACCTGAAGATCCTCCTCCGGACGGTGCCGGCGGTGGTTGCCCAGGAGGGCCGCTGAGGTGGCGCCGGTAGGCGATGCGCGGGTGCTGATCCTGGGCGGCGACGGCTATCTGGGCTGGCCAACAGCGATGTACCTCTCCGCGCGCGGTCACCAGGTCGCCGTCGCCGACAACTTCGCCAAGCGTGCCTGGGAGCGCGAGATCGGGGTCGCTCCGTTGATGCCAATCGGTACGCTCGATGAGCGGGTCGCTGCCTGGCGCGACGTGAGTGGCCACGAGCTACGCGTGTTCGTCGGTGATCTGATCGACTACGACTTCGTCGAATCAATGATCGGCTCTTTCCAGCCTGAGGCCGTCGTCCACTACGGGGAGCAACCGTCGGCTCCCTACTCGATGATCGACGTTGCCCACGCAACGTACACCCAGTCGAACAACGTCGTCGGCACGCTGAATGTGCTCTTCGCATTGCGCGACGTGGCGCCAGAGGCTCACCTCATCAAGCTGGGGACGATGGGCGAGTACGGCACGCCGAACATCGACATCGAGGAGGGATACCTGCGCGTAGAGCACAACGGCCGTAGCCAAGAGTTCCTCTATCCGAAGTCGGCCGGTTCGCTGTATCACCTGTCAAAGGTGCACGACTCCCACAACATTGATTTTGCCTGTCGCATCTGGAGGCTCCGCGCGACCGAGCTGAACCAGGGCGTGGTGTATGGCGTCGAGACCGACGAAACGGCGCTGGATCCGCGCCTGGCCACTGCGTTCCACTACGACGAGGTGTTCGGCACCGCCCTCAATCGCTTCTGCGTCCAAGCCGTCGCGGGCGAGCCGATCACGCCCTATGGACGAGGCGGGCAGACGCGCGGCTACATCAACATCCGCGACACCATGGCGTGCGTCGAACTGGCCCTGCTCAATCCGGCCGAGGAGGGCGAGCTGCGCGTGTACAACCAGTTCACCGAGCAATTCAGCGTCAACGAACTGGCCGAGAAGGTGCGCGATGCGGCGGCCGAATTGGGCATTGAGTCGCGCATCGAGCACGCCGCCAACCCGCGCATCGAGGCCGAGCGGCACTACTACAACGCGAAGCACAGCAAGCTCGTCGACCTGGGGCTGGAGCCGAACCTCTTGGGCCCGGAACTGATTCGTTCAATGATCGTAGCCATCTCCCAACACGCTGATCGCATCGACCGCTCAAAGCTGCTGATGGGCATCCGGTGGGCCCCGAAGCGGCAGGCCCGCGAGTTGGCAAGGGAGAGATCAGTCATCGGCTGACCTCTGCGAGACTACCTAGTTGACAATCCACTTCGGTGCGGATGGCCGGCGCGGAACGTAGGGCCCAGGGCGAGTGGCCGAGGCCTCCCGTATGGTCAACCGCCGAGCAGTGACGCCACACGCAGCAGGCGCCGCGACCGTCAAGCAGAGCTGTCGCAGGTTTCTCCTGCGCGGCTGGTAGCCTGCACGCCAGCCGGAGGGCAACGGCTTCGACTTGGGCCAGCCGTGCTGCGCGCACGGCGAGGGAGGACTGCGGAGCTGACCGTTCGATATCTGGTCACTGGGGGCGCGGGCTTCATCGGTTCGAGCGTCGTGCGCGCACTGGTCGGGCGAGGCGACGATGTCGTCATCCTCGACTCCGGCATCGCTGCTGGCTTTGACCACGTCGCCAATACCGGCGCCCGCGTCGTTGAGGCCGACATCCGAGACGCGGAGGCGGTGGCCCGCGCTGCCGACGGGTGCAGCGCCATCGTTCACCTGGCCGCCCAGGCGAGCGTGCCGGAGTCGATGGCGGACCCTCTCACCGACCTGGCTACGAACGTCGACGCGTCGGTCAGCCTGCTCGAGGCCGCTCGAGCGCTCGGCGTCAGGCGCTTCGTATTTGCGTCGTCGAACGCGGTCGTAGGCGGCCATCCACCGCCGGCGCACGAACTGCTTGTGCCGTTTCCTGTCTCGCCGTATGGAGCGGCGAAAGCCTCGATCGAGGCATACCTGAGCGCATATCACAAGGCCTACGGGCTGACTGGGGTTTCTCTTCGCTTCGCCAACGCATACGGGCCATGGTCGAGCCACAAGACAAGCGTCGTCGCCGCATTCGCCAAGGCCTACCTTCGCGGCGGACCGCTGATCATCCGCGGCACCGGCAGGCAAACGCGTGACTTCGTACACGTCGACGACGTCACCTCCGGTGTCCTGGCGTGCCTTGACGCACCGGCCGACAAGGTTGCCAACGAGGTCTTCCAGGTAGGCACCGGCCGCGAGACGAGTCTGCTCGAGCTGTGTCGGCTGCTGTTCGAGGCCGGTGGTCAGGAGGTTCCGATCGCCCACGCTGCGCCGAGCCCGGGCGACGTGCCGCGCAACGTGAGCGACATCGGCAAGGCACGCCGCGTACTCGGTTACTCGCCGCGGGTGAGCCTGGGCGCTGGGCTTTTCCAGACGCTCGAGTGGTTTCGTGGCCACTGGCGCGGCTGATTCCAGCGCAGCCGGCGCGCCCCACCGCGGTGTCGGCCGTGATGTTGTCATCACCTTCGGTGGACGGCTGGCCCTGACTGCCGCTGTGATCGTCGGCGACGTCATCCTCGCCCGCGGTCTTGGCCCGGAGGGCAAGGGAGGGTTCGTGCTGGTGCTCAACCTGAGCAGTCTCGGAGCGCTCGTCCTGAGCTTTGGCCTCGAGCGCTCGCTGGCCGTCTTCGCTGCTCGCTCGCTCGACGCCGCTCGGCGGGCCGTCGTCAACGTCGCGCTCTGGACGCTGATCGTCGGCGGCCTGGGCGTGCTCGCGATCGTTGCCCTGTACGGTCCGCGCGAGGCCGACCATGCCCCGACCGGGCTGCTCGCTCCGCTGCTGCCCGAGCTCACTGCCAGCCAGCTGTGGGCCGGCGCACTGGCGCTGCCGGGCGAGATCGCCTTCAGCATCGGCCTCGTCGGCCTGCTCGGCCGCCAACGGGTCATCGCCTACAACGTACTGCGCTTTTTCCGCCGGGCAGGCTTCGTCGTGCTGCTCGTTGGCTTCGTACTGCTAGGCCGGCTCGACCTGGAGCTCGTCCTGGTGCTCAACCTGGCCGCCCTGGCGCTCACCGTTGCCGGCATCCTGTGGGCTATGGCGCGCGCCGGGATGGTCGGTCGACGGGCCAGCCCGCGCCTGCTCGTCGCGCAGCTCTCGTTCGGCGGGCGGACGGTTCTCGGAACGCTCGCCGAACGCGTCCACTACCGAGCCAACACGTTCCTGCTCAACGCGATCGTCGGCATCGCCGCAACCGGCGTCTTCTCGGTCGCGCTCGGGCTGGCCGAGACGCTGTGGTACCTGCCCACCTCCTTCGGCCTCGTTCTCTTCTCGCGGGCCGTCCAGGGCGGCCGCGAAGGTGCGAACATCGCCAGCGCGATGACACGTACCGTACTGGCGGTGATGATCGCCGGCGCCATTCCACTGTGGTTTGTGGCTCCCGCTCTCGTCGAAGTCGTGTACGGGCCTCCGTTTCGCGAGGCCGGCGTCGCACTCCAGGTGATGCTGCCCGGCGTGCTGGCCTACAGCATCGTGGCCGTCCTGTCGCACCCCATCATCGCCTGGGGCGCGCCGGGCCGACTGACGGCCGTCCTCGTCACGGGGCTGATCACGAACCTCGCCGCAAACGTCGCGCTCATCCCGCTCTTCGACCTCTACGGCGCCGCGGCGGCGTCGACGATCAGCTACACGCTGACCGCCGCGTTAACGCTGGTGCTCTACCGCCGCCTGACCGGCCATGGCCTGCGCAAGACGCTCATCGTTCGCCGATCGGACTTCAAGCGCGTCTGGAGCGAGTTGCGTGACGGGCTGCGGGTCGCAGCGCCTCGGCACGCCTGAACACGCGCCGGTGGCAGACATCCGACTGTCCGTGCTCGACGACGGCCTCTTCGTTCGCACGGATGCGGGTGATGTCCGCCCGCTGTCGGCGACTTTCAATCGGTTCGTCGAGGGCGTCGCTCGCAGCGGCCAGTTCAGGCGCGTGCGCTACATCGTGCCGGTCCGCCCCCTTCAGACAGGGGAGGTCGAGCCGGCGGTCGATCCAGTCGACCAGAAAGTCCTTGAGATCGTACCGACCACCTTCTTCGCCGGTATTGCTGATTATCTCCTGCGCGCTGGCTATGTCGCAGCACGGAATTGGCCCGTAATAGATCGGGCAGTCGCCGAGTCCGATCTTGTTTGGCTCAGGCTGCCGGCGTCGAACGCGCTCCTGGCGCTGGCCGCCGCACGGCGTCACCGCGTGCCCTACTTCGGCTGGGTGGCCGGCAGCGTCCAGCAGGTCGCCGCTGCCCAGCAGCGGTTGCCGCCTGCCGCGATCGTTGCACGTGCAGTCGGAGCCGCGTACGACGCGGTGACCAACCTTGCCGGGCGTAACGGCCCGCTGATCACACTCGATGCGGAGCTGTTCGCCAGCGTGGTCACCGACACTGACATCACAGAGACCCGCGCCATGGTGCAGCCGGCCCCGAATGGGCCAGCTCGCCTGGTTTGGGCCGGGCGGATGGCAGGGGAGAAGGGGCTGGCCGAGCTAGTCGCGGCCGTAAGCCTGCTCTTGCGGCAAGGCGCGGATGTCGCGCTGGTTCTGATCGGTGATGGCCCGGCGAGGCCGGCCGTCCAACGCCTGCTCCGTAGCGTGCCCGCCGACCGTGTCGAGTACCACGGCCACGTCGGCGATCGGCTCAGATATATGCAGCTGCTGCGAAGCGGGCATATCTTCGTACACCCTTCGCGGGCCGAGGGGGTTCCGAAGGTACTTGTTGAGGCGATGGCGGCCGGTCTGCCTATCGTCGCCACCGCGACTGGCGGAGTGCGAGATGTGCTCGGCAATGGCGAGCGAGGCCGCCTGGTGCCGCCCCACGATGTTGACGCCATTGTCGCCGCCGCTCGCGAGCTGCTTGACGACGAATGGCAGCGCCGCTTCCTGCGCGAGCGGGGCCTCGAATGGGCCGGTCAGCATACGGTCGAGGCGCAGGCTGACCGACTGGTCAACTGGATGCGTGATCACTTCCCGCAGCTGCCCTGGCCAGGGTGAGCGGGCTCGGACTGGGCGTCCTGCACGGCATCTTCTGGCTCGCCGCTGCCGCCCTGATCTGGGTCTACGGGGTCTACCCGATCTTCGCCCGCGTCTACGGCGCTCTGCGACCCCTGCGGCTCCAGCCTGCCGGGCGGCCACCCGAGCTCGTCACGGTTGGCTTAGCCGTCCACGACGGCAGCGGCGAGATACGCGAGCGCATCGCCAACATCCTCGACCAATCGGTGCCGTTCCGCGTCGAGGTGATCGTCGCCTCGGATGGCTCGCGCGACGAAACGCCAGCCATCGTGCGCCAGATGGCTGAGGCCGACCCGCGCATCAGCCTCTTGCAGCTGCCGCGGCGCGGTCAGTCGGCCGCGCAATCGGCGATCTTCGAGGCTGCCCGAGGCGACCTCGTCGTACTGACCGATCTCGAAACTCGTTTCGCGAGCGGCTGCCTGGCCGCACTCGTGGCGCCTCTCGGGGACTCGCGCGTCGGCTGCTCTACCGGCGTGCTGCGCTGGCTTTTCGATGATGCGACGCAGACTGCACGCCACGAAGGTCTGTACTGGCGCTACGAGCAGGCCGTGCGCGCCTGGGAGAGCAGGGCCGGCTGGCTCTCGGCCGGCACGGGCGCCCTTCTCGCCGTTCGCCGGTCGCTCTATAAGCCGGCCCCCAGCCACGCCTCGCTCGACCAGATGCTGCCGCTCTTCTGTCGCGAGGCCAGAGCCCTGGTCGTCGTCGCCGAAGATGCCATTGGCACTGATCGTGGGACCACCTCCCAGGCCGAGCAATTCGCCAGTCGCGTACGCATCGCCACCCAGGGCATCGAGGCGAACCTCCGCATGTCGCTACGCATCCCCATGCGTCAGCCAGGTACGGCGCTCGCCGTCTGGTCACACAAAGTGCTCCGCTGGGCAACTCCGCTGCTCGGAGCAGGCCTGGTCCTGTCCGGTCTCGTGATCTACTTTTCGACGGCCGACGCCGGCTACCTGGTGCCCATCGCGGCGGCCGGCCTGAATGCCCTCCTGGCGCTGGTCGGCCAGATCGGCCGGTGGCTGGGGCACACGATCCCGCTGACCGGATTGCCGCTGACCATCGTGGTCGTCAACCTTGCCTTCGCGCTGGCCTGGCTGAACGTCATCCTGCGCCGGCCGATCGAGCGTTGGGAACCGGCCAACGACACTGGCTCGAAGGGCATCTGAACGACGTTCACTCGCGCTCCCCGTGGCGTTCGTCGAAGTAGCGACTGTCCTCCCCGAACAACTCGATCGACAGCTCCTCTATGGCCGGCATTTTCAGCTCGAGCTGAAACGTTCTCGTACCTGAATCTGTGAACACCGACTGTGCGTACTTGGGCGGGCTGAGGACTATGTTGCGCGTCGCCGCGTCTTGGCTGCGCTGGGCGATCGAGACGATCTCGGGGAAGCGCTCGAGCGGCGCGTCGGTGCGGATCATGTCCCCAAGGGCATCGACGAGTCCGCCCACGTTGGCCAGCACGAACGGATCCTCCAGCTTCCGGCGCAGGGCGAGGAGGATCTGCTGCTGCCGCCTGGCGCGGTCGTAGTCGCTCGACCCGCGCCGGGAGCGGGCAAACGCCGTGGCCATCTTGCCGTCGAAATGATGCGGCCCCGGCTCGACTCGGAAACCCACCTCATCTGGCGAGAACTGGTAGCCCGGATCGTTGACCGCTCTCTCGACTACTACATCGACGCCGCCGACCATGTCGATGAGGCGCGTGAACCCGGCGATGTCGATCTGCGCGTAATAGTCGATTGGAACACCCACGACGTACGAGATTTGCTTGACGAGGCTACCCATGGGGCCGTCCGGGTATCGCTCGGGCTCTCGTGCGGCGTTCTGCATCAGCGTGTTGATGCGCGGCCGCCACTCGCCCCCGGAGTAGAACGGCAGGCGCGAGATGTCGCGCGGGATGCTGATCATGGTCAGCGACTGAGTCAGCGGGTCGAACGAGGCCACCATCAACGTGTCGGTTAACGCGAGATCTCGGGTATGGGTGTTGTCCACGCCCACCAGCAGGATCGTCACGCGGCCGAATTGGCCCGGCAGCGGGGCCGACGGACCGTCGCTGGCGATCGGAATCGGGGTGGCCGTGCCCGGTGCGCCCGTGGTCCCGGGCGATGGGTCCGGCGCAGGACTTGGTGGCGCCCCCCCGATCGGCTCGTAAATCTCCTGTCCGGCGGCGTAGAAGGACCACAGCCCGTAAGCCGCCCATCCGTGACTCACGACTACGAGAGTGATGAGGACGGCGGCCAGTACCAACAGTCGCCGGTCGCGACGTATGGCGCTGGCATCGAGTATCGAAACGCTCCGCCAGAGCGCCAGGGCGACGACGAGGCCGATCAGGCTCAGTGATACGAGCGGATTGAACAGGTGGGCGACGACAACGAACGGCCCCAGGACGGCGACCGCGGCCGCCGCCGCCACGAGAATGAGAGCCGGCGGCACGGCATACGCGACGCCAAGGCGGGGATCGCCGCGATAGGCCTGACCCAGCCCGGGCCACACGAAGGAGAGCAGGCCTGCCATGGCGCGGCTTCGATGCGCGTGCACGCCGGCAGGTGTCTGTAGCCCCGCTGGGCGATCTGTCTCTGTGTGCATCGGCGGGTTGGTCCTCGCGCGCCATGGCTGGATGACACTCCCTGGCCGGATCGGAGGTCAGCCAGAGGGGCAGCCACGAGAGAGGACTCAGTCTAGCGCGAAGTCGGCGTACATCTTGGCCTCCAGTGGTGCGATTAACGTTGGATGTAGGTGGGTCCTGACCCAGCTACGGTCATGCGTGCAATCGGGCGTCGTCGCCAGAGCCCGCCCCTAGCTGCTCAGCACGACTCGATTACGGCCTTCCCTCTTGGCCCGGTAGAGTGCATCGTCGGCTGCCGCCAGGACGCTGGTAGCGTCGGCGTCGTGGGCGTCGGCCACGGCGACGCCAATGGACACGCTGATCGGCTCGGCGACGCCCAGGTCAGCCGGCGACATTGCGGCGATCTGCTGGCGAATGCGCTCGGCGACCTCGACCGCCTGGCGCGCGTCCGCCCGCTGCAGGACGAGGGCGAACTCCTCCCCGCCGTAGCGCGCCGGCGTGTCATCCGCCCGCACCGCCGCCGAGATGCGCTCGCCCACAGCGCGTAGCACGCGATCACCCGTGGAGTGCCCGTAGCGATCGTTGAGAGCCTTGAAGTGGTCGAGGTCGATCATCAGCGCGCCCAACCGATCACTTGAGCGACGTCGCAGACCAACAGTGGAAAGCATTTCCTCGAGATAGCGTCGGTTGGGCAGGCCGGTCAGGGCATAAATGTTGGCCTTCACCTCGGCCGCCTCGAAGGCATACGCCCGGGAGAGAGCCGCCGATAGCTCCTGGGCCGACCATGCCAACAGTCGGCGATCGGAGTCAACCCACTCGCGTTGCTGGCGACGCGACAGGATCAGGGCGCCGAGGATGCGGTCATCGGCGATCAGCGGGACAGCCAGTGTATTGGGAAGCGCGTAGGTCTCGGAGAGCCGGCGAGCGAGGTCGTCCGCGACTCGCTGCTCCGGTGCGACGTCGGGCGAAGTCTTCTTGCGACGGGGTGCCGATGGGAGGCTGCCCGGGTCGAGGGTGCTCGAGGGCAGGATTGAGCGTGATGGTCGCACCGACGCACTGCTGGAGACAAGAGTCGCCTCCACCACCCGATCGACTGGCCGCAATCGAGCGACGATCACGTGGTCGGCGTCTGCCGCGCGGCGTAATTCGTCGATGATGGCGTGAACGATCGCGTCCGAGGAAATCGAGCGCGACATTCCCTGCAGCATGCGGGTGATACCCGCCTCGCGTGCCTCGCGCCTCTCGGTCATGCGCGCCTCCACCTGCCGGCGCAGCAGAAGGACAGCCGCCAAAGCAACGATGATGATCAGCTGCACAACGGCAACAACCTGCTGTTGCACACCGAGGAGCCCAAGAAGCGAAACGCCGACCAGTAAGAGTAGGGCGGCCAGGATCGCCCGGCCCGTGCTGCGGGCGATCAGCCGATCACGCCGCTCAGGGGACGGGAGACCGCGATCGGCCGTCGGCTGATCAGTCATCGGCGTGAGCATCACCCACAACCGACGGGAGTGTCGAGCAACCGATTAGTACCAACGGTATTCGGCCCAGCGCTTCCTCGTTACCGCTGGTGCCTCCCCAGCCGCGCCTGCAACATCCACCAAAAGAACGGCGGGTCGTCGACGAAAACGCGACGGCCGATGCGCCGCGGGTCGCGCAGCATGCGGAAAGCCCATTCCAGCCCCACGCGCGTCATCCACGACGGAGCGGCTGCCACTCGCCCGCCCAGGATGTCGATTGTCTGGCCGATCCCCAGCATCACCGTGTTCGGCAGGTCGGCGGCGTGGTGCGCCATCCATGTCTCCTGCTTTGGCGCCCCGAAACCGACGATCAGGATGCGCGGCCCCGCCTCAACCAGCATCCGCGTCGCCGCCGCGTCTTCCGCCCCGCCGATGCCGAAGCCCATCGACGGGCTGACGGCGGCAACCATGTTGGCCCCCATCTCACGTAACCGCTGGGTGGCCTTCGCCGGTGCGTCGTCACGCCCACCGATGAGCGCCATCGGCGGCGTGTCGGGTGCCGTGGCGCGCACGATCGCTTCCGGCAGCAGCCGTCCCGTGACCGGGCCGCGAAGCGGCCTTCCCGCCAGGCGCGACCCGTAGATCAGTCCCATGCCGTCGGGCACGCGCAGGCGCGCCTTCATGATCAGCTCGCGAAAGCGCGGATCCCGCTTTGCACGCACCAGATGATCCACGTTGGGGGTCGACACGAAACCGCCCGACCCGTCGCGGGCCCAGCCGACAATCAGCTCCACCGCCTCGCCGAAATCGACATCGTGCACAGTCACGCCCACGCTGGGTATCTCGATCTCGCGTGGCGCGTCAGGCGCGGGTTCGGTCATGCCTTGCTCCACGCCGACAGGTCGCGACCGGTCAGCTCGCCCAACTCTTCGACCTGCGGCGCGAACTCGGCCGTCAGCCGCCGGCGCAGGTCGGTATCCATGGTCGCCCGCGCCGCGCGGCGGCTGTTGAGCGCCACGAGCCTATCGCGAAACCGATGCGCCAGCGGCAGCCGGCGCATCCGCCCGAATAAGCCGCGCAGCGCCGGCGGTGGGGCGAAGATGACTCGCTGGAGGAGGCTGGAGCGAGCCTCGCGGTTGGGGTTGTGGGCGGCCAAGTCGATCGGATGGTCGGGATCGACGACCAGGAATTCGAGGGTGGATCGGTAGACTGCTCCCACATCGGCCAACAGGTCGTCGAAGACGATGAAGTGGATCCGCTCACGCCCGAACACGTCAAGGTAGCGTCGGACCTGCTCGGGGAAACGGACGCTGTGGCGGTAGTAGAGCGCCTCGGGCCGGATGGCGTCGGCAGGGATCCGCTCGCCGTGCCGGCGGGCTTCCTCCGCCTCAAGCGCAGCAGCGAATTCGGCCAGGTCCTCGCGCCGGTTGAACACCAGCTGGCTGTGCTGGGCATGCATCACGTCGACCGGATTGCGCAGCATGATGATGACCTGGCCCTGCGGTGCGAACTGGTTGATCTCGGCCGGCGCCGACGACGAATACAGGTACCAGGGCGAGGCCTCGCCGACGCGCTGCTCGGGCTGCGCGTCGCGAAATAGTGCCAGGTACTCATCCTCGGTCATGCGCCTATAGCGCGGCGTGAGATCGGCGCCGAAGTACATGGGTTCCTTGGGCACGCTCATGAAAACCTGCGGATGTGCCCGCAGGTACTCGTACATCGCCGTCGTGCCTGCCTTGAAGGCACCGACGATGAAG
>Ga0299913_10000462_pt1 | contig 25991 bp, 21 predicted proteins | sample RVTome_9_FD_201360 | JGI IMG/M metagenome (GOLD analysis project Ga0299913, IMG submission 201360) | Soil microbial communities from uranium-contaminated site in the Upper Colorado River Basin, Wyoming, United States - RVT155D38 (version 2) ... | reverse complement strand
GCGTTCTCGGGGTCCGGCCCGGGTCCCCACTCGCATGGGTCGGGCATCTGGTAGCAGAGGGGCTCGCGGTTGCCTTCGGGCGTATCGATGATCACGAGACCGGCCTGCGCCGCGAGGTTCAGCGCGTTCGGCACGCCAAGGGTCGTCGGCGGCGGCTGGTTCGGAGCCTGCTCGATCGTGCACGGCGGCAGGAAGGCCGCGTCGGTAGTGGCCGGCACGCCATCGCCGCGCCAGTTCTCCTCGAAACAGGTGCCCGTGCCGAGCCCGTCCCACGCGATGTCGATCCCGTTCGGGTTGTCACCTTCGGGTGAGTTGAACCAGTTGTTGGCGATCGTCAGCTCGGAACTCATCCACGGTGTCGTCCGCGGCTCGCCGGTCGTCTCCGGCCCGGTCGGTCCCAAGACCAACCCGTAACCCGATCCGAGCCACAATCCGTAGCGGTCGTTGTTCCAGAACTGGTTGTTCTGGACGGTGTTGAAGTTGCCGCTCAACAGGAACACACCGGTTCCGACCGGGATGTAGGCGAAGTTCTCGAACACGGTCGCTTTGATGTCGGAGGTCTCGCGGTAGGGATTGAAGTTGTTGTCGTAGACCTTGTTGCGCTCGAACACGAGGTTGTTCTGCGGATAGTTCGGGTGATCCGTCTCGGAATCCGACACGAACCCCAACGCGTTGTCGAAGAACTCGTTGTCGTGCACCCACACGTGGTTACCCTGCGTGCCCGAGTAACCGAGCACGTTGTGGTGCGAGATGCAGTTCCTGATCTCCATCGAGAACCGCCCCGGCGTCTCCGCCGACCCACCGGGATAGAGGCCGCCGTCGCCGCCACCCTCGGCCTCGCAGTTCTTCATCAGGCCGTGGTCGTTCGCGAACGTCAGGTAGGGATAGTCCTTGCTGTAGCCCGAGTACACGCGGTCGATCAGCAAGCCCGATGTGTCGAGGATGTAGATGCCGTGCTCGAGACCGTGCCACACCGACAGGTTCTCGATGATGATCCCGTTCGACCGATCCCCGCGGATCACCACGTGTTTCTTGAACTCGCCATCGATCACGACGTCCTTGGGCTCGTCGCCCATCCCCCGAAGCGTGATGTCCTTCTTGCCGACGATCGCGATCAGGTTCTCGGAGTTGGGATTCTGAAGCTGGAACTCATAGGAGTAGGTCCCGTCGGAATTGTCTCCCTCCTCGATACGTGGCACCGAGCGGCTCGGCTCCTCGCGGTAGGTACCCGGCCAGATGCGGATCAGCGCGCCGTCGGGCGCATCGAAGACGGCGGCCTGGATGTGCTCGTAGGGACACTCGCCCGTCTTGCACACGTCAAGGATCGCGGTCGGGACCCGGTCCTGGTCGGGCACGTGGCCGGGTCGGGCCGGAGATTCTATGGGCCGTTCCTTGTGCGCCAGCGCAGAGGGGGCCGGGATGAGCATCAACAGGGTGACAAGACCGATCAGAGCGCGTCGCATGGACAGTCCTTTCTCGTGCCGCCGGAGGAGGCTTTCTATCCAAAAAACCCCATCTCTGCACGAATCGGACTAATCCGGCGCGGCCTGCCGAGGGCTTGGCGCCTCTTGGTCGCAACCGGTCCCGCTCAGCGCAACCCGTGGCGAATAAAGCCCGGCGGGCGCGAGCGGAACGACCATGGCAGCCCCGCCCCCAGCGTTCTCGGCGCGCTCATACGCGCATAGCGCGTACCACCGCGATGTGAACGACCTTCGGACTGAGAGAGCCGCGGGGAGAAAGGGGTCCTACGAAGTGGAGCGGATCGGGATCGAACCGACGACCTCCTGCTTGCAAAGCAGGTGCTCTACCAATTGAGCTACCGCCCCTCAGAAACCGCAGTTTACCTGCGCAAACGGGGCCACACCCATCTTGAAAAAGCAGGTGCTGTTGAGAGTAGGCAAGATTGTGAAACAACATCTGCCAAATGAGCAGGTGTTCGGAGGTGCCTCGACGTTCTGATTCATTCATCTGCGGAGACGCCGGCTGGCCCGCGCAACGCGGCGTCCAAGAGCACCTAACTGTCACGGATCTCCCTTCAAGAAACGGAGTTAGAACAGCGCCTGGACGAGGTTGTACGTCACGACGAGGAGAATCGAGAAACCGCGCTATCAGCAGCTCAAACGAGCCTTGTTCCGGAACCCGCCGTCAACGTTGGAGCGGATGACGATGTTCTTCCTAGCGCCCCGTATGCGGTTGGCCGATCGGGGGATGCAGATGACACGGTTTCGCTTTGCAGTCGGACCGATTCCTCCGATGACCCTGATACCTACATAGGGCGTCCGTATCGCGCTGCGAACGATCCTCACGCTGCGAATGAGATTCTCGCGACCGTAGTTGTGTCCACCCATAAGAACCACGCCACCGGCACCCGCCCCGCCGCCAGCCGTGCGCCAGCTCGGCCCCCTACCGGTCATGAAGCTGTTGGATCTGAAGACGACTCGCCGAACGCGGTTTTCAGCCGAATACCTGTTCCGATACGGGCTGCCATCTCCGGTCCACACGATCGCACCCAGAGCCGGCTTGGTCGTGCGAAAGACGTTATCGATCACTCGGACATCGCTCACCCGGTTGCGGCGACCACCCCCACCGAGACCGGCTTGGATGCTCATCCCCCATTCCAGATCGCCCACGACCGTGTTCCCTCGCACCACGACGTCTCGGACAACGTTGTCGTCTAGGTAGCGCACCGGGGGACCCTCAGCGAACTCCGCAGAGTCGCTGCCGGCTTGAACAACAATGCCTTGGCAGCAGAAATACCGGCCCGTCTTCACGAGTTCGACCTGATTGTCGATCACCCGTATCCCGTCAACCACGCCGTCTTGGCTTCGTCCGGTGCCGGCGGCCACGTTGATTCCGATGTCAGGCGAACCAGCCACGGTGTTTCCCGAAATCACGGCGTCGGAGATACTCGCTTCGACCGATACTTCCCCGCCCAAGGGGCCTGCAGTCTCAAGCGAAATTCCCGACCCTTCGCCATTCCCGGTGATTGTCACCTGGTTGTCGGTGACCGTCACGTGCTCCAAACGCTCGCCCGAGCTGCTGTTCCAGAAGAAGATGCCAGCTGCTTCCGCTGTGATCGTGTTGCCCGCCACCGTCGTGTTAGCCCACGTGTTCCCCGAATCGCACGGCACGCCACAGTTTCCTAGTGCTGTCGGATCGAAGCCGATCCCAAACTTTCCGATACTTCTCATGACGAGGCCCGTGATGGTGTTATCGGAGAACACTGTTCTCGTCACGATTGGGTTAACCGGTGGCTGGAGCACGACCCCGAACATGAACCCGGCCAGTTCGAGGCCATGCAGCCGGTTCGCGCTAGAAGAGATCGAAAACCCGATCTGGGCTCCCTTGCCTCCGAGGGTTAGGTCCGGATCTCCGTCGTTATCGACGTCCCCGTCGATGGTCACCCCGCCCCCTAACAGCGGCGGAAGATCGGACCCTAAGACGACGGACGACCCGGCAAGGGCGGGGTCGAACCGGATCGCGTGCAGGCCGGGATCGTTGTTGGTTGCTTCCATTGCCTCGCGCAGCGAGATGCCATCGGAGCCGGGGTTCGTTTTCAAGGCAGAGACCGATGACGTGTCGCCGTTAGAAACGTCCGAGTTAGTGGTGACGACGATCTCCGTCGCTTCTTCCTGACTCCCGGCCCTATCTACGAGCGGAAGCGGGATGCACGCGATGACTAGCGCGACCACGACGCTAGCGCGCTGCAGGACACGGATCCACTCCGGGCGGCGGTTCACCATCGCGCTCTGATCGGCCACCGAATCACCCCCCTGCTCGCGCCGTCCTGCTCAGTCAAGCAGCCCCTCTAGGTCAGGACAATCCCCTCCGGTCGGCATCGCCAACGAGACGATGGGGTTCCTGCGCGACTGGGCGCTTTGCCCGGCTATTCCGCATCCCTGTGTGTGTCACGATTCGGTAACAGATCGCGGGACGCCGAGCTCACCGCTCGCGTCCACCTGCTTATGAGCTCGTTCAAGGTAGTGGGCTAGTCCACGATCGGGCAGGCTCCACCATCCGCTGCGACAGAACCTAACTGGACCAGTTCGCTTCGGCCTCTGCCGCCTAGAACGGGCCGAAGCAGAGCGCTTCGCGGGTTCTTCTTGCAAAGCGGGTGCTCTACCTTTTGAGCTACCGCCCTCAGAAACGCCGACGTCGCCGGTGGGTGGAAGAAGTTTCGCTAACCAGTCCAGAACCGCAGGGCGGTGCCGTGGGGTCAGGACGACGGGCCCGGATCCTGAGCTCGGAGCCTTCCGACCACGATCGCTAGAGACTCGGCGACGAGGACCAAGAGGGCGGCCGCCGGATGAAGGAAGGCCGCCGCGGCGGCGACCAGCGCGACGAGCGGGACGACTAGACCATGGTGGCGCCAGATCGCGTCGAGATCGTGCTGGCGCTCTCGGAGCAGGCCCTCGGCGCGGACGACGTGCTGAGTGAATAGACCCAACGTGAAACCAGCCAATCCCAGGCCGATAGAAAAGACGACGAAAGGTCCTGCCGCTTCGAACTCATAAGCACCCACGAGCGATGCTCCGAAAGGAAGCAGTGAGATGGTGCCGAGAAACGCGAAGTTCCACATGATCGCTTTCGTGGAAACCTGAGCAAGGGCATTCATGACGTGGTGATGGACGATCCAGAAGCGCGCCAGGACCAGGAAGCTCACCAGCCAGCCGAAGAAAGCGGGGATGTTGTCCACCAGCTCGTGGATGAGCTCCTTCTCCGGCAGGGGTGGGTCGGGAAGCTTGATCCCTAGGACGAGCAGGGTGACCGCAACCGCGAACACTCCGTCGCTCAGCGCCGCCAAACGATCGACGGCGTAAGTCTGCGCAGCATGTCCCCGTCCGTTCATGAGGGTTCATCTTCGCGGGTAATGGCCGGGCCCGCTGCGGTATAAGCGAGAGATGCTCGAAGCAGCACTGTGGGGATCGGCGGGGGGATCTGCTCTCGTTGTGGGGGCCGCCATCGGGCTCCGGTTCCGGTTCGGCGCCAGGACGATCGGTCTGGTCATGGGGTTCGGTTCGGGCGTGCTGATAAGCGCGCTGGCCTTCGAGCTCACCGAAGAGGCGTTCGCGATCGGCGGCACCGGGCCGCTGGTGGTCGGGTTGCTGATCGGCGCGCTGTCTTTCTTCGTGGCCGACTGGTACATCGATGGGCGGGGAGGCGACCACAGGAAAAGGTCGGGTGGTCAGCAAGAGGCCGGGAGCGCGAACGCGATCGTGATCGGCGCCCTCATGGACGGCATCCCCGAGTCCTTCGTCATCGGGATCGTCCTGCTCCACCACCACGACCTACCTCTTGCGATCGTCGCCGCGGTGTTCCTCTCGAATGTTCCGGAGTCCCTCTCCGCCGCAACGGGACTGAGGACGGCGGGGCATTCACCGCGCTACATCATCTCCCTGTGGGCCGGAGTGATGCTCGTGTCGGCCCTCGCCGCGGCGGCAGGCTATGGATTCCTCGGCGGAGCGTCCGACGAGCTGATCGCCGGCATCGAAGCCTTCGCCGCCGGAGCGATCCTGACGATGCTGGCCGACACGATGATGCCCGAGGCGTTCGAGGGTGGAGGTAACGCCGTGGGTCTCGTGACCGTCGCCGGCTTCGCGACGGCCTTCTTATTGACCACGGTCGGTTAGTCCGGAGGTGAAGATGGAGGAAGCCATCAAAGAGCTTCGCAACGACGATGCAGCGGTCCATGTGGCGCCCGGGGCCGGCGGCGTGATCACTCGTTACGCACTGCTACGTGGGTCTGAGTCTCTCGACATCCTGAGACCCGCGCTCTCGGATGCGGTCGCCAAGCGGGTCCCAACGGATGCGTCCTGTTTCCCCTTGGTCCCGTTCTCGAACCGGATACGTGATGGGCGATTCACATTCAACGGCCGCGCCGTCCGGCTCGCTCCCAACTTCCCTCCCGAGCCCCATGCGATCCACGGGCACGGGTGGCAGACGGAGTGGGATGTCCTCGATGAAACCGAGGACAGTCTCACGATCGGCTACCGCCATCACGCCGACGCGTGGCCCTTCCCCTACAGCGCCCGACAGACCCTCCTGCTGACCGGAGACCGATTGAGGGTTTCGATCGCGGTGTCCAACGAAGGCGACGAGCCGATGCCGGCCGGTTTCGGACTCCACCCATATTTCGTGCGCACGCCTCGGACCCGGATCACGGCCGGCGTCGAGGCCGTGTGGGTGAGCGACGAAAGCTCGATGCCGACCGAGCTCGTATCGCTACCGGAGGACCGCAGGCTGGACCGAGGCATCGATCCCAACGATGTATCGCTGGATGACAACTTCACGGGATGGGATGGGACCGCGCTCATCGAGTGGGCGGATCGCGGTATCCGCCTAACGATGGCTACCGAGGGGCCGTTCGGGTTCGTTCAGGTCTACACACCGCCGGGCGAAGGGTTCGCGTGCGTCGAGCCGGTAACCAATACGACCGATGCCTTCAACCAGGCACATACGAGGGCGGATACCGGCATGCTGGTTGTCGAGCCGGGTACGGAAGCGAGCGGAACCGTCACATTCAGCCCACAAACCACCTTCTAACCATCGAGCGCTTCCCGTACCCTCGCTAGAAAGGGAGGTAATAACCATGACCTATCAACCGCTCGAGAACTACGGTTTCATCGGCGACCTCCACACCGTGGCACTTGCGGGCACCGACGGATCGATCGACTACATGTGTTTCCCGCACTTCGACTCGCCCACCGTCTTCGGCGCGTTGTTGGACGACGACAAGGGAGGACGGTTCAAGATCTCCCCTCAAAGTGGAGAGATCCGCCACAAGCAGATGTACCTGCCCGACACCAACGTTCTGCTCACGCGGTTCCTGAGCGCGGATGGAGTAGCCGAGATCACCGACTTCATGCCCGTTGGAGAGATGCGGCATACGCACGTGCTCGTCCGGCGGGTGAAGGCGGTGAGGGGCCCCTTTGCATTCAGTCTCGAATGCAGCCCTCGCTTCGATTACGCGCGCTCCTCTCATTCGACCGAGGAGAAGGGCGGCGAGATCTGGTTCGTTTCGGAAGGCGAGGACGCAACCACCTTGCGTCTGCGTGCGCCGGTCCCGGTAAGGATCGAGGACGGGAGTGCCGTCGCCGACTTCACGCTTCAGTCGGGTGAGACCGTGGACTTCATCCTGGAAACCGTCCATGCCGAGGTCCAGAGTCCGACCGAAGCTGCCGACTACGTCGAGCGGGCCTTCCAGCACACGGTCGACTACTGGCGCGAGTGGGCGTCGGGCACGTCCTACCGCGGCCTGTGGCAGGACATGGTCACGCGCTCGGCGCTGGCCCTGAAGCTCCTCACCTCGGAGCGGTTCGGCTCGATCGCGGCGGCCGGCACGTTCGGCCTGCCCGAGGAGATCGGTGGCGAGCGGAACTGGGATTACCGGTTCACGTGGGTCCGCGACGCGTCGTTCACCGCGGCCAGCTTGATCCGCCTCGGGTTCCACGACGAGGCGAGCAGCTTCATGCGCTGGATCGAGGACCGTTTCGGTGAGACCACAAAGCCCGGCGAGCTGCAGATCATGTACGGGATCGATGGGCGACACGACCTCACCGAACAGACCCTCGACCATCTGAGCGGCTACCGGGATTCGGCCCCCGTGCGCATCGGGAACGGCGCTTACGACCAGACCCAGCTCGACATCTACGGCGAGTTGCTCTACTTCGTAGACCTCTACGACGAGCACGTCGAACCCATCTCGTACGACATGTGGCAGGACCTGGCCGCGGCCACCGAGTGGGTCTGCAAGCACTGGCAGGATTCAGATGAGGGGATCTGGGAGGTCCGAGGGGGCAAGCGGGAGTTCCTGTACTCGCGCGTCACCGACTGGGTCGCCATGGATCGCGCCATCCGCATCGCTCAGCGCCGCTCGCTTCCCGCACCGCTGACCCGCTGGCTCGAGGTACGCGACGCCATCCACAACGAGGTCTACAACGGCTTCTGGAACGACAAGAAGCAGGCGTTCGTCCAGTACAAGGGGTCGGAGACGCTGGACGCGTCGGCATTGATGATGCCGCTGGTCGGCTTCATCGCGTCGCGCGATCCGCGCTGGCTCTCAACATTGGATGGGATCGAAGATGAGCTCGTCGACGACGCCCTGGTCTATCGGTACCACCCCGACGCGGCCGCGTCGGATGGGCTCGAGGGGGCCGAAGGAACCTTCGGCATCTGTTCTTTCTGGTTCGTGGAATGTCTGGCGCGCTCGGGACAGCTCGACAAGGCGCGGCTGTTCTTCGAGAAGCTGCACGGTTACTCGAACCACTTGGGTCTCTACGCTGAAGAGCTGGACTCGACGGGCCACTTCCTCGGCAACTACCCGCAAGCTTTCACTCACCTCGCGCTGGTCAACAGCGCGCTGTTCCTCAATGAAGCTCTAGAGGGATAGAGAAGAGCTCTCGTTAGCTTCAAGCCTGGCGAGTTGCGTGCGGACCTCGGCGAGCGACTCGCGCGCCACCGTGTACGCGTCGGGTGTCCCGGGATCGGGCTCGTCCTCGCCGGGCACCCAGAACTTGCGACGGACCAGATGCAGGGGTTCGCGGAAGACCGGTATCGCGTTGAAGGTCTCGACGAGCACCGGACCGTCGTAGCGGGCTAGCACGGGTTCGACGAAACGATCCCATTCGATCCAGCTGTCGCGGACCGCGCCTCGGCCGGGGGCCGAGATGTGCACGTAATGCAAGCGCCCCGCGCCAGCCGCTCGCTCGATATCGGCCGCGAACGCGGCGGGTCCGTCGTCGCCGATCGCGACATGCGCGCTGTCGGGGCACACGCCGACATTGCTCGTCGCAACGGGGTCGAGGAAGTCCAACACGTCGCGGACGGTGTTCGGTGCTGGTTGCTCCCACCGGTCGACGGGCTCGATCGCGACCTTCACGCCGCGCTCCTCGCCGTACTCGCCGAGCTCCGCTATGACCGGGCGCGCACGCTCATAGCCGGAAGCCCGCCACTCCTGCAGCGCGCCGCTCCACAGCGGCTCGTCACCGGGATCGGTAGGGAACACGTTGTACGGAAAGACGATCGGGCCCGCCATGATCTTGCCCCCGAGCAGGGCCGTGATATCGACGCGCGACTTCAGATAGTCGAGCGCGGACGCGCGATGGTCGGGGTCGGTCGAGGAGGGGTCGAACGCAGTGGTCGCGGCGACGTTGGTGGTGACACCGATGTCTCCGAGGCCGGCGGCCTCGATCGCCGCGCGCAGCTCCCGGTACGCCTCGACCTCACGGGCGTGTTGAGCCGGACCACCGTGCCCGCCCACCGGTGCGGTGCGCGGGGAAACCGGAAGGTCGAAGCCCGAGTAGCCCATCGCGGCCAGCTCCGCCATATGGCCGACGACCGACTGCCGTGATGCCGCATCTTCCGGTCGCAGATCGACCGTCAGCAGGAAGAAGCTGCAGTAGAGATCGCGCTGCGTCACCTCACCACCCGAGCACCTCGCGCAGGTAGCTGCGGGCTTTCATCGCATACTCGAGAGGGCGCGCCTTAGCGGGGTCCTGCTCGGCCTCGACGACGAGCCAGCCCTCGAAATCCGCCTCACCGAGTGCCTCGAGGATCGCGCTCATATCGAGGTCGCCGTCGCCGGGAACGGTGAACACGCCTTCTTCCACGGCCTCCTGGAACGACAGGCTCTCATCGTGGGCGCGCTTGACGATGTCCGTGCGCACGTCCTTTAGATGTACGTGTTTGATGCGCGCGCCGTAGGTCGTGACCACGTCGACCGGATCGCCGCCGGCGAACGCCATGTGCCCGCTGTCGAACAGGAGGTGGACGACGTCCGGGTCGGTCGACTCCATCAAGCGGTCGAGCTCGGGCCGCGTCATCACTCCAGTGCCCATGTGGTGGTGGTAGCAGAGGCGCATACCGGCGTCCTTCGCGATCCCACCGAGCTTGTTGAGCCCGATGGTGAGCGCGTCCCATTGCCGGTCGTCGTAGACGGCCTTGTTGGCGAATACGGCAACGGGGAGCGGATGAGCCGAGCCACCCAGCTCGGCGACGACCATGTCCGTACCGCCCATCGCCCGGATGAAATCGAGCTGCTGGTGGAAGCCGCGCAGCGTGTGTTCCTCCATGTCGTTGATCGTGAAGAACGTGCTCGCCCACGGCTCGGTGACCTGCAGCCCGCGCAGGTCGAGCTCCGCCTTCAGGACCGCGGGGTCGGTCGGATACTTGTGGCCGACGCTGCAGCCTTCGAAACCGGCGAGCGCCATCTCGCTCACGCATTGCCCGAACGTGATCCCTATGTCGATCGACGGGAAGTCGTCGTTCCACCAGAGCGTCGGGGTTATCCCGAGTTTCACCTTGTTGCGATCAAGCATCAGTCGTCTCCGATCCGTGGCGGGCCGGTCCACGATGCGTAGCCCGGTGCTTTGGCGCCGGGCGGGTTGGCGCCCATCGCCGGCCATAGCAAGCCCTCGGTATATGCGGTGGGCGAGACCGTGAACATGTCGGCGCGACCGCGCACCCCGTACGCGTCCAGCCATTCCTTGGGCAGCTGGTACCACGTCCCGACGTACCACATCTTTATTACATTGCGAGCGATCGGACCGAGGTGAGGATCGCCGAACACGTAGCGGTTCAGGAGCTCGTGGAGGTCGCCGCCCCCTTGTGCTTCCTCCCGGACCACGATCCACGTGTCGAGCAGCGCAGCCAGCACGTCGGGGCCGGCAACATCCGCGACCGTTGCCTGGTACTCCTCGGCTTGACCGGTCCCGCGCAGGCGAACGGCCGAGAAGCCGGTGATGGCCTCAGATAGTTCGACGAAGTCGCCGAGCCGCGCTTCGGTCACGACGACCCCGCGATCTCGAAGGTCGGACCGGCGTTCAATCCACCTGGGCCCGGCATCGGGTGACGGAGCAGACTGAGCATCTCGTCGCGCAAGCGGAACATCTCGACCACGGCGTCGATCAGCAGCTTGGGCTCGCCGGTATAAGAGCGCGTCAGGAGACCGAGGAAATCGGCGTAGTGCTCGTTGAACCTTGCGGCCGAGGCGTGCAGATCGGGGGCCGCGCTCAGATCGTCGAGGACGACGTTCGGCTTCACCGGATAGACGGCATCCCAATCGACCGACAGCTCGGGTCCACTTGGGCTGCCGGCCGTGTCGCCCGGCTGGTAATAGCGCCCGAGCTTGAGCTGCTCGAAGCGGTAGTAGTGGGCGATCTCGCCCTCCTCGTCGTAGATCTTGCCGCCGAGGCCTTCACCTTGCTCGGCGATCAGCTCCATGGCGGCAGACGCCGACGCTAGGTCGGTGACCGGGATGATCTCGCCGCCTCCCGAGTAGTAGTACTCCGGCGTGACCTGCCGCTGGGGGTCGCCGGAGAAGAGGGCGTCGCCGAGCTCGCCGTGGAGGTACTCGAGCCCACGCCGGATCTCCTCGTAGAACTCACCGATGCTGTAGAAGCGCATCGAGTCGTCGCCGGGCGCCGCCAAGAGCGAACGCGGCCCATCGTGGGCGCGCACGCGCGCCTCCTCCTCCGGCGCGGCCCCCGGCCGCTCGATCTTCAGGAACGTCTCGACCGCCGCTGGGGAGAAGCTCTGCAGATCCACCTGGAAGTCATCCTCGCCGTCGGGCAGGTAGGCCGGGAACGACGGCACGAACCCAGGACCGGTGAGGTCGGGGGTTCCCCCGGTCGCGTTGAGGACGTTCGCCACGAGTGTCAGGTGCAGCATCTCTTCGACGGCCACGACGCGGATGACCATGACCGCGTCGAGGTTCGTGCCGGGATGGATCGAATAGAGAGCGGTCAGGTACGGGGGGATCGTCGCGTGCTCGAGCTGCAGCGCAGCATGCAGGTACTGGTGCAGTGACTCGACGGTGGTGATGTGCGGCAGCCCCACGATCAGCCCCCCACTTCGATCGGCCGCGCGTCGTCGCGCAGTCGGGCCACGATGTGCTCGGAGGTCTTGAAGCACAGCGCGGCCACCGTCAACGTGATGTTCGATGAACCGATCGACGGCATACTGCCGCCGCCCGCGAGATAGAGGTTGTCGTGATCCCACGAGCGCTGATCGGCGTCGACCACGGAGTCGGTGGGGCTCGTGCCCATGATGTGGGTGCCCCCTAGATGGTTCCCGCCGCGGATCACGTAACCCTCACCGTTGTGAGTCACGTAGCCGTAGTCCTCGGGGTCGTAAGCCGTGTGATCCTCGGCCCCCAGGCGATCGAACAACTGCCGGGCTAGCTGCCGCCCGTAGGCAACGCCGTTCAGGCTGTACTCGGGCACCTGGAAGGAGATGACCGGCCGCATGTTTCCGAGCTGGTCCGTGAACGCGGGGTCGACGCTCACGCGGTTGCTCTCCGTCGGCATCACTTCGACCATGAAGGCGAGTAGGAGTTGGCGCGTCAGTCGCGCGACGAGCTCCGTTCGCAACTCCTTACCGAATCGGTTCCGCTCGTCGACGAACTCGACCAGGTCGCTGTACGGCGATCCGACCGCCCAGCCCCAGCCGTCGTTGTGGATGTCGACGTTGAACGACGCCTGGTCGCGGCGGAAGCTGCCCCCGCGCAGTTCCTGGATCCCGCCGGTGCAGACGCTCCCCCGCCCGGTGCCGCAGACCTGCGGCATGAGAGCCCAGCTCAGCAGGTAGGCGTGGTCCATCAGATTGCGCCCCACCAGCCCGCTGGTGCTGGCGAGTCCCGACGCGAGCATCAGGCGCGCATTCTCGATCGCGTTCGCTGCGAGCACGAACATCTTGCCGCGCACGGTGCCGGTCGCGTGCTCGGATGAGCTCGGGTCGGCGTACGTCTTGTATTCGATCTCGGTGACCCGGCCGGTCGCGGGATCGATGACGACCTTCGAGGCAACGGTCTGAGCCAGCAGGTCCACGCGGCCCGTCTGGAACGCGACGGCCAGCGTCTTCCCCGCGTTGTACTTCGCCTGTACGGGACAGAGCGGGACGCAGTTGATGTTGCCCTGGCAGCGGAGGCCCTCCTCGACCTGGTGGGTGCTCACCGCGCCGATCGGCTCGTAGCCCTTGCCACCGTCGTAGTCGGGATTGGGGATCCCGTTGCGCGCCTGCGGGAACGGCCGGACCTTCAGCTCGTAGTCCTTCCCGCCCAGCTCCACCGTCGTTCCCTTGATGCCGGCGTCGACCTGCCGGTCGAGGTACGACAGCGGCAGGCCCTTCATCGGGTAGACGTAGCCGTCGTCGAAGCGGATCCCCAGGAACGCCTGGTCCTCCACGTCGGCCGAGGTCGCGAGCTCGAGTTCGGCCTGCGCGTAGTAACCCGATAGGGCCTCGTAATCGAGCGGCCAGTCACGCCCCTGCCCGTAGCGGGTGCGCGTCTCGAAGTCCTCAGGGAGCATGCGCAGCGTCTTGCCCTCCCAGTGCATCGTCGTCCCCCCGAACACGCGCGTGTACGTGGTGTCGGTGCTGAACGGTCCCTCCTGCACCAGGTAGCCCGACGAGTCAACGACGCCGGGCTCGAGCTTGATGGCGTCCGTGCTCTTGGGCATCGGCGCGTTGGGGTTGTCTGCATACGGCGACTGGTTGTGCTTGATCGAGCTCGCGAAGAAGCGCTCGAGGTATGACTTGTAACCGTCGAGGGTGATGTCGTCACCGGGTCCGGCCTCGAGCATGAGAACCCGCTTCCCGGCGGCGCTGAGCTGGTTGGCGATGATCGCTCCGCTTACGCCGGCACCGACGATCACCGCGTCATAGACGACGTCACTCGCGGCGGCGTGGTCGGTGCGCCGGGCGGCGCCGCGGGGAAAGATCATCTGACTCGACAGTACGAAGCCACGCGCAGAAGGGCAAGTGGGATCGGCGAACGCCCTTCCGCGCTGAGAGGAGGGACGGTAGGTTCGTTACTGATGAAGGTCCAAAACCTGGGAAACGACGTGCAGCGACAAGACACCCATGTCGTCATCTTCGATCCCGGCGAGGAATTCCTAGCGGGTATGGAACAGGTCGCGCGCGACGAGGACATCGATGTCGCCGGTTTCACCGCTATCGGTGGATTCTCGGAGACCGTGCTCGGGTTCTATAACGAAGAGAAGAAGAGCTTCGATCCGATCCCGTTCGAGGCCGACCAGGTCGAGGTCTTGAGTCTCATGGGCGAGATCACGCGCGAGAACGGCGAGCCCCACGTCCACGGCCACGTCGTGGTCGGGCTACGCGACGGCCGGGCCTTCGGAGGGCATCTGTTGAAAGGTGTCGTCAAACCGATAGCGATCGTGAACCTCTTCGAGCTGTCCCACGTCCCGAGCTCCCACCACTAGAGGAGGACAGGCATGGACACGAATCCCGACCACGATCCGGCCAAGATCGTTCACGTCCCTCCGGGCGGAGGGCACAGCTTCTGGGTCTTCGGGGACCTGGACATCATCAAGACGACCGCGAAGGACACCGGAGGTGAGATGACCTTCGTGGAGACGGTGGTTCCTCCCAGGTCCGGGCCGCCACTGCACATCCACGAGCGCGAGAGCGAGTCGATCTACGTGCTCGACGGAGAGGTCCGGATCCTGGCGAACGGCCTGGACTACACGATCCCCACCGGTGGGTTCACGTACATGCCGAAGAACAGCGTCCACCGGTTCGAGAACACGCTCGAGACGCCCAGCCGCATCCTGCTGATCTTTCTTCCGTCAGGCATCGAGGGCTACTTCACGGAGTTGGGAGTGGAGAAGGTGGAAGGCGTCCCGTCCCCCGGCGGCAAACCCGATTGGGATCTTCTTGATCGCGTGGCGCCGAAGTACGGTCTGGATATCGTCGAACGTCAGGCCCCTGGAGACCCTTCGTAGTGGGTGACGTCCCCGCGCCGGCGCAGGAAGCCGTCGGCGGGTGGCACTTCGCCGAGTGGCTATCGGAGTTCATCGGTACCGCGCTGCTCGTCTTCGCCGCGATGTCGTGCGTCGTCCTCGTGTTCGAGCCGGGCTCGTCCTTCGAGAACCTGTCGATGTCGCTGCGATTGTTGCTCATCGGGCTGATGTTCACGGTCATCATCGTCGCGATCGCTCTGAGCCCGGTCGGACGGCTGAGCGGCGCACACATCAATCCCGCCGTGACTCTCGCGTTCAAGATCACCGGTCACGTCCATCACCACGATCTCATCGGGTACTGGATCGCGCAGCTAACCGGTGGGATCCTCGGGGCTTACCTCGTGAAGGTGTGGGGCGAGGGCGCGACCGCCGTCGACTACGGCGTCATACATCCGACCTCGTCGACACCAAAAGCGATCGCGATCGAAGCGCTGATGGTTGCAGCGATCGTGCTGACGATGTTCTTGTTCCTGTCGGCAGTGAAGACGACGCGGTGGACCCCGGTCGCAGCGGGCCTGATGGTCGCGCTCGTGACATGGAAGGGCACGCCCTACACGGGGACCGGATTGAACCCGGCACGAACGTTGGGACCCGAGGTCGTGGCCGGCGACTTCGCCTATTGGTGGGTCTATGCCGTCGGCACGCTGCTCGGAGCTGCCATCGTTGCCGTGCTGTGGAACCTCGGCCCGCGCATCGTGCTGACTGCGAAGCTGTTCCACGATCCTGCCTACCGCTCGGTCCTCCGGAGCCATCTCCCCGTCCGCGCCCGGCGATAGGGTCAGACTCCACAGGTTGTCCACAACCCCCTGGCCATCTACAGGCGGGCCTGGAATACTTTCCACCCCTTATCCACAATCCCGGAGGCATCGATGGAGTCCCTAGAGAACGCGACCGTGCCCGCTCCCCAGGCGGAGTCCGACCCCGAAGGAATGATCGAGTGGGTCCCCGCCGGTGTAGCGGCGCGCCGGCTCGACGTCGACATCCAGGTCCTCAAGCAGTGGTGCGAGGCGGGCCTGATCCCCTGGCGTACGGGTGATGGCGACACCGGACCGATCGCCCTGGTCGACATCACGGCCGCGGCCGTCTATCGCGACTCGATCGCGCCGGCCGATGAGCCACCGCTCGGATCGCCGGCCGGGATCATCCCCCCCGGCGCGCCCGAGCTGCCGACGACCGGCGAGACACCGGAATGGGTAGCCGAGCTGGCCGAGGCGTGGCGCCGGGCGGCCAAGGCGGAGGCCGAGGTCGAGGCGTTCAAGCATCAGCTGGCCGACATCGGACGGAGCCTCGAAGCCCAAGAATCGGCGGCGCGTAGCGCACAGGAATCCGTCGTCCAAGAATCGCGCCAAGCGGTAGCCCACGCGGCTCACGCTGCACACGCAGCCCAGCAAGCGGCAGCTCAGGTCGCCGAGCAGGCAGAGGTGCTCTCAGCACAGCAGGGCGCGATCAAGGCTGCAGAAGATGCTGCGGCGGCCGCGCGCAGCGCGGCCGACAGCGCCGCCGATCTCCTCGCGCGCCAGGAAGCACACGAAACCACTGCCACAGCGGCGCGCTCCGAAGCGGTGCGCGCCACCGAAGAAGCGGTCCGCTCGGCCCAGGAGGCGGCACGCTCGGCGGCCCTTGCGGGGCGCGAAGCCGTACAGAGCGCGGAGCAGCTGAAGGAGATGGTTTCGAGCGTGGCACGGGAGACCGTCGAGTCACTGCGCCAAGCGGTCGGCGATGCACGCGCCGAGCTCGCGTCCGTCAGCGAACAGACCGCGGCGACACTGACCTCGGACATGGAAACAGCGGCCGCCGGTGCGATCGACGAAACCCTGCGCGCAGCAGATCGGGCGCGGAACGAGATCGCAGCGAGCACGACAGAGTCCGAGCGCAGGTTGAAGGATGCGATCGAGGTCACGAGGACCGAGACCGAGCATGCGGTCCGCGAGGAAGCCCACCGAGCCACCCACGAGATCAACGAGACGGTCGCGACCGCAGAGGAGGCCATCGCACGATCGGGGGCCGCGGCGCGCGAGGCTGCGAACCTCGCCGCGAACGAAGCGATCAGATCCACTAACGAGGCCGTGCAGACAGCGCGCGATGAAGCCGCCCAGGCAGCCCGCGAGGCCAAGGCCGCCGGAGCCGTAGCGCGCCAGAGCGCCGAGGAAGCTTCCGGGCGGGCGATCGAAGCAACGACGGCCGGTCAGCACGCGGTCGAGGTGAGCTCCCAGGAAGCCCGCGATGCCGTCGCGGCCGCTGCGGAGACCGCTCTTAGCAGCTCGCACGAGGCCCAGACACGGATCGAGAAGGCGGCCGCGGACGCGGCAGCATCCCTAGAGCGAACGATCGAAGGCGCACGAGCAGCGGCCGTCGCGGGGGCCGAAGAGGTCACCGCACGCACCACTGAGGAGTCGAACGAAGCCCTCGCCAAGACGATGAAGGCAGCCACGGACGTCAAAGAAACAGTGGCGCGCGCCGCGCAGGAAGCGATCGAGTCCGCCCATGAAGCCGCGCGCACCGCGCGTGAGGAGTCGGCGCGCTCCGCCAAGGAGGAGGCAAGTTCTGCCGTCCAGGATGCGATGGAAGCAGCCCGCCAGGAACACCAAGATGCCCAGGAAGCGATCTCGAACGCGCGCAGCGAGGCGGTAAGCGCGCTTCAAGCCACGACCCTCGAGGCGCAGCGCGAATCCGTCGAGATCGTGAAAGAGATCGGCCGGCAAGCGGGCGAAGACGCAGCAAAGGCTGCGGAGGACGCGGCCCGGTTCGCATCGAAGGCAGCGGCACATGCAGCCGAAGGTGCGGTCGCGAAAGAAGCCCAGGAACGTGCGGCGCGCGCTGCGGAGGACGCTGCGTCGGTTGCGAAGGAAGCTGCCGATCGCTCCGCGGAGGAAGCCACCGCCCGAGCCACCCAGGAAGCCGCCGCTCGAGCTGCAGAGGATGCCGCGCTCGCGGGACAGGAGACGGCGCGACTCGCGCAGGAAGCACTCGACCAGACGGTGGCACAAGCGAAGGAGCAGTTGGCCGAGCAGGAACGTTCGCGCGGACTCCTCGAGGACGCAGCTGCCGCGGCGAAGGTTGCAGCAGAAGCTGCCGACGAAGCCGTAGCGAACGTCGAGCGGATGCTGGCCGAACATCAGCGCGATGCCGAGCAGGTCTCCGAAGCCCAGAAGGATACGCTCAAGGCGATCCTGGACGCGACGAAAGCTGCACAGGGTGCGGCGCGCACCGCGCAAGCATCGTCGTGGGCGGCACAGAAAGACGCGACGCGTGCAGGGCGCGCCGCAGCGCGGGCGATCCAGCTGTCCGACCACGTCACCGGCGAAGTGGAAGATTGGGAAGCCGAAGAGGAAGAGGCCGGATCCGACCGCGAGAAGAGCGCGTGGGACCAGTTGTCGATACCGGCGGCCGAGGGCTCCGATGACGACGCCTTCTGGAACAAGGTCCCCGAGCACCTCGGTGACGGCACCCTCTTGGACGACGACGACGAAGACGACCGCTGGATCGACAAGCTGAAGAAGAAGCTCCCGGCCTCGAAGGATGCAGACGACAAAGAGGAGAGCGAAGACGCCAAGGACGGGGCCCCAAAGCCCTCCTCCTAGCGGTTTCCGGGTCTCGCTAACCGGGGAATATAGGGTCTCTGTAGCCGTTTCTCTTAGTACGACAACCTTTCACCGAGCGGCACAGCAGGGAGGCTCTTAGATGCGAGAGGTAACCGAACAGGACTTCAACGAGGCTGTGATCGCCTCAGATACCCCGGTCATCGTCGACTTCTGGGCCGAGTGGTGTGGCCCGTGCCGCCTGGTCCACCCAGAGCTCGAGAAGATCGCGACCGAATACGAGGGCAAGGTCCAAGTCGTGAAGCTGAACATCGACGAGGCCCCCGGCGTAGCCGCGAAGTACGGGATCATGTCGATCCCCACGATCGCCCTATTCGTCGACGGCGCGGTGCGCTCGCAGGTCGTCGGCGCTCGCCCCAAGGACGACATCGTGATGGGCCTGGGTCTCAACTCCTAATCGTCCACAGCTACGCCAGATCAGTGGGCCCCGCCACGGCGGGGCCCCTATTTTTGCTTGAACCACCCAGGATTTGGGGAGGGTCTCTCCGAACACTGAGACAAGGCACTTCGTCATCCAAGGGGAGGCACAGGATGCGGGCGAGGACCCTCATGTCGATCATCGTCGTTCTTCTGTTCTTGGGCACCGTCGGAATCGGCGCCGTTCCGGCCGGAGCCGGGCACAACGAAGACATCCATTCGGACAACGTGAAGATGCTCGTGCGTCGTCCCATCAAGATCGACAAGGGCGTCTTCGCCAAAGGCTCGGACATGGCGTTCAAGGGAAAGCGCGCGTACGCCGGTTCCTACCAGGGGACCGCCCTGTACAAGATCCTCAGCAAGAGGAAAGGAACCCTGAAGCAGATTGGGTTCCACCCGTGCCCCGGCGAGCAAGGTGACGTTTCCGTCTGGGGGACATACGTCTTCGTTTCGATCGACGCCCCGGGCAGCAACAACGTCGAGAACGCGATCTGCAACAACACGCCGGCAACCGGATTCAAGGAAGCCGAGAAGTCGACCGGGCTCGAGGGGATCCGGGTCGTCGATTACTCGAACCCCAAACAACCGAAACAGGTTGCATTCGTCGCGACCAAGTGCGGTTCGCACACCCACACGCTTGCCCCGGCAGGCAACACCGTCTACATGTACGTCGAGGCGTACCCGATCGCGCAAACGACCGATTGCAACGCGCCGACCGGGCACGGCGAGGTCGACATCCTCAAATTCCCCGCGAACGATCCCTCCAAGCTCGAGATCGCAGGGGCGCTGGACGTCACCCAAACACCGTTACCCAACGACGCGCCGGTCGGCTGTCACGACCTTCAGGCATGGCCCGAGCGCGACATCGTGATCGCGGCTTGCATCACCGAGGCGCAGGTCTGGAACATCGAGAACCCCGCCGAGCCCGAGATCCTCGCGCGCATCACGAATCCCGATGTACAGATCTTCCACTCCGCGGCGTTCACCTGGGACGGCAAGTACGCCATCATCTCGGACGAGTACGGCGGGGCCGCCGGTGGCGGCGGGTGTGCCGGGGACAAGGACTCGACGATCGGAGCGATGTGGTTCTACAACATCGAGGATCCGGCCAACCCGGTGCTGGCGGGTAACTACTCCCTGCCTCGGATCCCGCCCGGTCCCGGTGGTGAGGGCGAGGCGTCGAGCTACCGCTGCACGACGCACATCTACACGATCCTCCCTATGAAGAACAACAAGTACATCGCGGTGTCGTCGTACTACCGCGGCGGGATCTCCGCGGTGGACTTCACCGACCCCGCCAACCCGGAAGAGATCGGGCATTACCTCATGTACCCGGGTGGAGTGCTGCCCGACACGTGGTCGGCGTACTGGTACAACGGCCGCGTTTACACGAACGACCACGCCTCCGTTCTCGGGGTCGGGGTCTTCAAGATCAAGGGGCTCGCCAAGAAGCAGGTGCTCTATTACAGAGGGACCCTCAATCCGCAGACCCAGATCGAGGCAAGCCTCTTCGACGCGACTCGATAATCCACAGCGTTGCCGAGGAAGCCGTTTCGGAAGGCTGCCTCTGTCGCGTTGGAAATGGCGAGGCGACCTGCGACCCTGGCCGCGCGGCCCCCGGTAGACTCCACGACTTCGACGGGCCCATAGCTCAGCTCGGTTAGAGCGCGCCCCTGATAAGGGCGAGGCCGATGGTTCAAGTCCATCTGGGCCCACGTCCGGCACGACTTCGGTCGGCATGGTCTCCCCCACGATGTCCACGAGAGGCGGTCCGGGGTCGGATAAGCCGTCCTAGGGAACGACCTCTTCCGGGGGTTCGGAATCGTGCAGCTCGTGGTTGCGGATCCCCGCGCCGTTGACCGCGGCTCCGAGGAGGCATAGCCCGGCGGCGGCGAGTGCGGTGAGGTGGAACGCGTCCGTGGACGCTCGATCGACGGCATCCCGCACCGTGGCCTCGGTCCCCTCTGGGGGCGCGCTGAACGGTTGGATCCCCTCCCTTACTTCCGGCTTCGAAGTATCGACCGAGGGTGCGAGTTGGCCGAGCGTCCCGTAGAAGCTCGCGGTCGCGGCGACGAATAGCAATGCCCCTCCCAACTGGGGGCCGATACGCGAGATCGCGTTGTTGATCGCCGATGCGACGCCGGATCGTGCCGGCGGCACCGAGCGCATCAGAGCGCTCGTCAACGGAGCCACCATGATCGCCAGCCCGATCCCGAACACGAGCAGCCCAGGGAACAGATCCGTCCAGTAATCGGCAGGAGGGACGAGAGTGTCAAAGCTCCTGAACTCCGCCACCCAGGGCTCGGACCCGGCTGGGAGCCGTACGAACCACAGCAGCCCCGCTGCCATGACGGCGGGGCCGACGGTCATGAACCACCGGGGTCCAACGCGCGCCGCGACAGCACCGATACGGGCCGAGAAGAGCGTGAGGAACAACGGCCCCACGAGTCCTGCCAATCCGTAGGCGAGCTCGTTGTAGCCCAGCGTGCCGATCACGAACAGAGCTTGGTACTGGAACGCGACGTACAGCGCGCCGTAGATGAGGAACGTAGAGATGTTCGTGATGGTGAAGTTGCGCGAGCGGAACAGTTTGAGTGGCACCAGCGGATTCGTCACCCGGGCCTGGACGAATGGGAACGCAACCAGTGCCACGGCACCCGCGCCGAGCGAAGCGAACGCGACGCCGCTCGTCCAGTTCTGCACCTGTCCGCGGATCACGCCGAAGGTGAGCCCCGCCAGAGCGACGACGATCGTCACGGCGCCGAGCCAGTCGAAGCGACCTTGAGCATCCTCGGAGCGCGACTCCGGCATGTGCTTCTGCGTCGCCCATAGACCGACGAGGATCAGCGGGATGTTGATCAAGAACACGGAGCGCCACGAGGTGCCGGCGACCAGTGCCCCGCCGAGTGGGGGGCCCAGGATCGCCGTTGCAGCCGATGCCCCGGCCCATATCCCGAACGCTCTGCCTTGCTCCTCGCCTGAGAAGTTCGAGGTGATGATCGCTAGGGAGCCCGGCACGAGGATCGCACCCGCGGCACCTTGGAGGATGCGCCCAAGGATCAACAGCTCCATGTTGGGCGCGAGACCACACAGCACCGAGGTAACGCCGAACCCCACGAGACCGTAGAGGAACATGCGCTTGCGCCCGTGGTAGTCGGACAGCGCGCCCATGAGGATCAGTAGCGAGCTCAGCGTCAACAAGTAGCCGTAGTAGATGTAGGACTGCGCCTCGAGGACCCCGAAGAAGGAGGACGGCAGGTCGCGCCCCATCGCGGGGAGCGCAACGTTCACCACCGTCGAATCGAGGAACACGATCCCGGAGCCCAGGACTGCGGCGATCAGCGTCCAGCGCTTGCTCACCCGGTGATTAGACAGTCCGCGAGTGCCGTATGGGAAGTACCTTCAGCGCTCAAGAAGGGGCCCGAGGGCCCCTTCTCGAACCGATACACGCCCAGGTCTAGAGGAGCCCGTTCTCCTCGAGGAAGTCGCGGGCTACGTCCTCGGGGTCTTCCTGATCCACCAGGACACGTGCGTTCAACGGCGTGATGTTCTCGGTCGTCAACAGCGCGCTGACCTGATTCAGCACCCTCTCGATCTCGTCGGTAAGAACCTCAGTTCCGACCAACGGCGTGATGTTGTCTGCAGCTTGAAGGTTCATGTCGTCCCGCAGAAGCACGAGGCCGTTCTGTTCGATCAATGGATCCGTCGAGAACAGCAGGGCGACGTCTATAGCTCCTTCGGTCAATGCCTGGACCGTAGCCGCGCCGTACTCCAGGGGTCTGAAGTCACCGAACTCGACGCCGTAGGTGTCCCGGAGCCCGGGGATGCAGTACGGACGCTTGGGGCACTCGGGCGGTGCCCCGAGCGACAAGTCTCCGGCAACATCCGCGAGGTCGCTTACGGCACCGAGACCGAACTCGTCGGCCGTCTCTTGCGTGACGACGAAGGCGTTGACGTCGACCGCCATCGACGGCTCGAGCAGGGTCAGGCCCTTCTCGGACACGAGCGGCTCGAGGACCGCGAGCGCAGCATCGGGTGTGTTCACGGGCTCGGTGTTCTCGGGATCGAGAACGGATGCGAGGCTCGCCAGGTATTCGGGTGCGATGTCGATCTCCCCGCTCTCCATCGCGGGCAGGCGCACCTCGCGGGAGTCGAGGTTGAGCTCGGTAGTCACATCGTAGCCGGCGTTCTCCAACGCGAGCGCGTACATGGCCCCGACGATCTGGGCCTCGTAGAAGCCGTCGGAACCGACCGTAAGCGGTCCCCTCTCGACCGGCTCCGTCGAGGAGCCGCTTGGTGTGCCGTCCCCTCCCGATCCACACGCACCGAGCACAAGGCCGGCTGCGAGCGCGATCGCCCCAAGGACGTAGCTGCGGGATCTCCGCATGGGTTCCCTCCAATCTGAAGGTTGTGGGGTGTCCGGCCCCGGTGTTGGGACCCCCGCACCCTAAGTCCGGGGAGGGACTATCGCGCTGACCGCGAGCGGAGGGCTAGCCGACCTCCGACGTCTGCGCCATATCCGTGTATACCGGGGCGAATCCCGTCTTGCGACGCAACCCTCCCGGCGAGACGACCTTCTCGATCACCGAGAAGACGACCTCGGTGGCGATCGCGAGCAGGGCCACGAGGATCGCTCCACCGAGCACCACCTCGTACTCGTTGAGAGCGAACCCATCGACGATGAAGCGCCCCAGCCCACCGCCGGCGACGAGGGCCGCGAGCGTTGCCGTCGCCACCACCTGCACCGCCGATGTCCTGATCCCGGCGACGATCAAGGGGCCGGCTATCGGAAGCTCGACCCTCCTGAGGATCTGCCATCCCGACATCCCCATCCCCCGGGCTGCTTCCGTCACATCGGGATCGACCTCTCGCACCCCGACGTAGGCGTTCGTGAGGATCGGGGGGATCGCCAGGAAGAACAGGGCGATGATCGCGGGCCAGTTGCTGAGCCCGAGGCCGAGCTTCAGCGTGATCGGGAAGAAGAACGCAAGGATCGCGAACGACGGGATAGCGCGGCCCAGGTTCGCAACCGTCACCGTGACGAATTCGGCCCGCCGGGTGTGACCGATCGCGAGCCCTGCGGCCAGCGCCGGGATCAGTGCCGCGCCCACCGAGATACCGACCATCCCGAGATGCTCGACGATGCGCTGGGAGATGTCTCCGCCGGCGAACGCATCGCCGGGATCCTGCAACCATGTGAACGCATCGCCGATGAGGCTGGCGATGATCATGCCGCGCGCGCTCTCGACCATGGGGTTAGCCGCTGCTCCGCGAGTATCAGCAAGCGATCCACGAGTATCGCCAACAGGGCTGACAGCACGGCGCCGAGCATCGTGGCGGTCGTGAACACCCGGTTCAATCCGAGAAGGATGAAGTAGCCGAGCCCGCCTTGGCCGAGCAGCGCGGTGATGGTCACGAGCCCGATCGTCGTAACGGTCGCGATCCGGATACCTGCTGCGATCGCCGGAAGGGCAAGCGGTATCTCTACGCGCAACAGCAATTGATTCGGTGAGTACCCCATCCCGCGCGCCGCTTCCTTGACGTCGGCCGCGACCCCATCGAGTCCGGCCACGATGTTACGGATCAGGATCAGCAGGGTGTAGCTCACGAGGCCGATCTCGGCCGTCGTTCGACTGGTCGCGCCGGTGTAAGGAACCAGGATCGCAAAGAGCGCAAGGCTGGGGATGGTGTACAGGATCCCGGTCACCCACGTGAGGGGGGGATAGAACACGCGCCGGCGGTAGGCGAGGACCGCTAGCGGTAACGAGATGAGCAACCCGATGCCGACCGCGAGCGCGGTCAGCTGGACGTGCTCGAGCAAGCGAGCCCAGATCTCGTCGGTGTGATCGGCGATCCAGTCCCATCGGATGAACGGCTGCTCCTTCACTTGCGGTCGCCTCGTACGGCGGCGATCAGCTCATCGACGTCGGATGCGCGGGCCAGCGCGAGACGCTTGAGCCCCCGATCGATCCCCACGAACGCACGAACGAAGTCGTTCGCGGGTTGAGAGAGGATCTCGGCGGGGGTCGCGTACTGCTCGACCCGGGCGCCCAGGTTAAGGATCGCGATCCGATCGGCCATCTTGATCGCCTCATCGATGTCGTGCGTCACGAACACGATCGTCTTGCGGATGCGCTCCTGGAGATCGAGGAACTGGTCCTGCAACCGCTCTCGCACGATCGGGTCCACCGCACCGAACGGCTCGTCCATCAACATCACCGGTGGATCGGTAGCCAAGGCTCGAGCGACACCGACTCGTTGGCGCTGTCCGCCCGAGAGCTCACTCGGGTACCGCGGGAGTAGATCCGGGTCCAGGTCGAGCATCTCGATCAACTCCGCGGTCCGGGCATCGATCTTGGAGCGGTCCCAGCCGACCAGACGCGGGACCATCTCGATGTTCTGAGCGACCGTCCGGTGAGGCATGAGACCGATGTTCTGGATCACGTAGCCGATGGTCCGGCGGAGCTCGACCGGATCCCGGGCGAGCACGTCGGCCCCGTCCACCTCGATCGACCCGGACGTAGGCTCGATCAGCCGGTTGATCATCTTCATGGTCGTCGTCTTCCCGCATCCGGAGGGGCCGACGAGAACCACGACCTCGCCTCTGGAGATGTCGAGCGTCAGATCGCGTACGGCCGGCTCGCGTGTACCGGGAAAGATCTTGGAAACATCGCGGAGCGAGATCATGGCGCGCTCCATGTCGGGACTGACGCTAGATGTCGCGCTCGACGAACGTCATCTCAACCCCACCGACCAGGTCCGCGGCGACGTTGTAGAGAAAGGCGATGAAGACGTTGAGGATCGAGCCCACCACCACGAACGTCGCGCCGATGAGGAACGCCCACCGTTCGACGACCGACAGGCTCAACTCGAAGTCGGTGAGGACGAAGCCGTCGGGTCCGAGGATCGTCTCGAGCTCGTTGAACAAGCCCATCGAATCGAGGATCGAGTAGACGACCGCGACGAAGATCAGCCAGATCACCAGGAAGATCGCGTAGAAGAACAGTGACAGCTTCAGGATGCTGATCGGATCGACGTGGCGAAGCGTGCGCTTCAATCGCCGGACCGGCATCCGCCGCCTGCCTCTCCCAGCGGGAGCCTCCGGACGGGTCCGGGGAACGACCTCGGTCTGAGACGTTGCCGCTATCTCGGACGGGAGGGGCCCGGACAGCGGGTCATAGCCCGGCCGGTCGTCGTTCGACATGTCCTCGTCTCC
>Ga0299913_10000461_pt1 | contig 26006 bp, 19 predicted proteins | sample RVTome_9_FD_201360 | JGI IMG/M metagenome (GOLD analysis project Ga0299913, IMG submission 201360) | Soil microbial communities from uranium-contaminated site in the Upper Colorado River Basin, Wyoming, United States - RVT155D38 (version 2) ... | reverse complement strand
GGTCCTCGACCAGGTCGACCGCCCAGGCGCCCATCGACTCGTTGATCTCGCGGGCCAGCGGCGGGATCCGCAGCTCGGGATCGTCGTTGAACAGGAAGTGCGGATAGACCGGGATGCAGTGGCCCCCGACGCCCACGCCGGGCTGGTGGATGTGGCTGTAGGGCTGCGAGTTCGCTGCGCCGATGACCTCGGTCACGTCGATCCCATTGCGCGCCGCGAAGCGGGCCAGCTCGTTGGCGTACGCGATGTTCACGTCGCGGTAGGTCGTCTCCGCCAGCTTCGTCATCTCGGCCGTCTCGGCGTTGGTCACCTGCCACACCTCGGTGCCCTCGTCGAGGACGGCCCGATACAGCTCGACCGCGCGACGCGTGCTCTCGTCGCTCGTCCCGCCGACGATCTTCGGATAGCGCTGGAGGTCCAGGAAGACGCGGCCGACCAGCACGCGCTCCGGGCTGAAGGCGAGGAAGAGGTCCCGGTCGAGCTCCAGGCTGCTGCCCTCGGCGAGCATCGGACCGAAGCGGGCGCGGGTCGTCCCCACCGGCAGCGTGGTCTCGTAGACCACCAGGGTGCCGGGCCCGATGCGCTTCGCGATGTCGCGCGTCGCGGCGTCGATCGGCTCGAAGTCGATCTGGCGCTCGGCATCGACCACCACCGGCACGATGACGATGACCGCATCGGCCTCGCCCAGCGCGTCGGCGCCGTCCCAGGTGGCGGCCCGAAGGCGACCCTCCGCGACCAGCTGCGGCACGCGGTCGATGAGCGCATGCTCGTCGCGATGCGGGGATTCGCCACGGTTGATGGCCTCGACGATGGACGGCGCGATGTCGATGCCGAGCACGTCGTGGCCGCGCGAGGCGTACTGCACGGCCAGTGGCAGCCCGATGTGGCCCAGCCCCACCACCGCGATCCTCATCGAACCACCTCCTCCAGCGCCGCGGCGTCGATCACCTCGCCCCGCTCGCCCGACTCGACCATCTTGCGTGCCAGGAGCAGCGCGATCATCGCGTCCCTCGGCTCCACCGGGGGCGGGCCGCCGCCGCGCACGGCATGGGCGAAATCGCGCAGCTCGACGACCAGCGGCTCCTCGCGCCGGATCGCGCGTCGCGTCATCTCCCCCTCGGCGACCGAGGTCACCGAACGCCCGGTTCCCGGATTGATCCACGTGTCCGGCGCGTCCTGGTTGGCGTAGAAGACGAGATCCTGGGCGATGTAGTCGGCCACGTACATGCCGCGCTCACCGGTCACGGTCAGCGAGCGGCGCTTGGTCGGGGTCAGCCAGTTGATGTCGAGCACCCCGACGACGCCGTTGGCGAACTTGATCGTTCCGACGAACAGATCCTCGTGGTCGGTGTGGATCCGTCGCTCCGTCTCGGCGAAGAGGCGGATCGGCTCCGAGTCGACCAGGTAGCGCATGACGTCGATGTCATGCGGCGCGAGGTCGACCACCACCCCGACGTCGCGGATGCGGGCCGGGAACGGGCCGAGCCGGGTGGCGTGGATCTGGAAGACGCGGCCGAGCTCGGCGTCGGCCAGGCGACGGCGCAGCTCCCGGATGGCCGGGTTGAAGCGCTCGATGTGGCCGACCGTCAGCATCCGCCCGGCCTCGGAGGCCGCTTCCATCATGGCGACCGCCTCGTCGCGGGTGGCGGCGATCGGCTTCTCGACCAGGACGTTGGCGCCGCTGCGCAGGGCGTCGAGGGTCACCGGCAGGTGGAGGCTGGTCGGCGCCACGATGCTCACCAGGTCGAGCCGCTCCGCCTCGAGCATGGCCCGCGGGTCCTCGTAGCCGCGCGCTCGGCGTCCCGCCGTGGCCCGTGTGACGGCCCCGACGTCCGGGTCTGCCACGGCGACCAGCTCGACGCCGGGGATCGCCTCGTCCCAGACTCGCACGTGGTTGCGGCCCATCATGCCGAGGCCGACGACCCCGGCTCGCATCGGCGCGTCGCTCATCGCGGCCCGAGCTCGTCGGCGGTGGCGTTGACCGCCTCGATCACCCGCGCCACCTCGTCATCGGAGAGCGAGGGGTGGACCGGGATGCTGAGCACCTCCTCGGTCAGGCGGTCGGTCACCGGGTACGCCTCGTCCCCGTAGCCGAGGGCGATGAACGGCTTCTGCCGATGGACGGGGATCGGGTAGTAGATGGCGGAGCCGACGCCGCGCTCCTTCAGGCGCTCGGCGAATTCGTCGCGGCGGTTCACCCGGATCGTGTACTGGTGGTAGACGTGGGTGACACCGGGCGGCACGGCCGGGATGGTCACTCCGCGCAGCTCACGGTCGTAGCGCGCGGCGATCGCCCGCCGGCGCTCGTTGAAGGCGCCCAGCTTCGGCAGCTGGGCGAGGCCGATGGCGGCCGCGATGTCGGTCATCCGGAAGTTGTAGCCCACGACGTCATGGTGGTAGCGGACCTTCATGCCGTGCTCGCGCAGGAGCCGGACCCGATCGGCGAGCGCCCCATCGTCGGTCGTCAGCATGCCGCCCTCGCCGGTCGTCATGTTCTTGGTCGGGTAGAAGCTGAACGTGCCCGCCCCCCAGGTGCCACTCCGCCGATCGCCGATGGCGGCGCCGTGCGCCTGGCAGGCATCCTCGACCACGGCCAGGCCGTGCCGCTCCGCGATCTCGGTGATGGCCGGCATCGGCGCGGGGAGCCCGTAGAGACTGACCGGCATGATGGCCTTCGTGCGCGGAGTGATCGCGCCCTCGATGAGCTGAGTGTCGATGGTGAACGTCCTCTCGTCGATGTCGACGAAGACCGGGCGCGCGCCCGTGTAGAGGATCGAGCTCGCGCTGGCGATGAATGTGAACGGGACGGTGATCACCTCGTCCCCGCGCCCGATGTCGTAGCCCAGCAGGGCGAGATGGAGGGCGGTGGTGCCGGAGCTGGTGGCCACCGCGTGAGCCGCGCCGATGAAGTCGGCGAAGCGCTCCTCGAACTCGCCGACGCGGGGGCCCTGGGCCAGGGACCCGGAGGCCATCGCTTCCCAGACGCGCGACTTCTCGTCCTCGCCCATCTGCGGGCGGGCGATGGGGATCACGATGTGGTTGCCTCCTGCGGAGCGGCCGCCGGTGCCGCTTCATGGTGCCGTTCGAGCGCGGCGACGATTCGCGATGCGGCGTGACCGTCACCGTACAGCGCCGGCCGCGGCCGATTGCGATCGAGGAAGGCGGCGTCCTCGAGCGTCGCGCGCAGCGCGGCGGGATCGTCGTCGACCACGCGATTCCAGCCCGCCTCCACCGTCTCGACCCACTCGGTCTCCGAGCGCAGCGTCACGCACGGCACCCCGGACAGGTAGGCCTCCTTCTGCACGCCGCCCGAGTCGGTGGCGATCACGTGTGCTCGCGCCTCGAGGGCCACCATCTGCAGGAATCCGACCGGGTCGATGGCGATGACGTTCTCCGGCAGCCCGTGGATGCCGCGCTCGAGCATGGCGCGCGTGCGGGGGTGGACCGGGAAGACGATCGGCAGGTCGACGGCCAGCCCGGCCAGGATGCGGCGGAAGCGTTCGGGATGGTCCACGTTCTCGGCGCGATGGATGGTCAGCAGGACGTAGCGGTCATGCTCGGCCGCCACGGCGGGCAGGTGGGCATCGGCTCGCGCAGCCGCCCAGGCGTGGGCGTCGACCATCACGTCGCCGACCAGCTCGGCGCGCTCGGCCAGGCCCTCTCGCCGCAGGTGGTCCATGGCGGTCTCCGTCGGAGCAAGCGCGAGATCGGCGAGATGGTCGACCACGACGCGGTTGCGCTCCTCCGGCATGCGGCGGTTGAACGAGCGGAGGCCTGCTTCCACGTGCGCCAGCCAGGGACGGCGCCCATCGGGATACGAGAGCTTGGCGGCGACCAGCGCAGCGGCCAGCGTCGAGTTGGTGTCGCCGTAGACGACGACGCCGTCCGGCTCGTGCTCGAGGAGGATCGGCTCGAGGCGATGGAGCATCTCGCCGGTCATCGTGCCGTGCGACCCGCCGCCGACCCCGAGGTTCACCTCAGGCTCCGGGATCTCGAGGTCGCGGAAGAAGTCGGCGCTCATCGAGGCGTCGTAGTGCTGGCCGGTGTGGACCAGGATCTCGGTGTGCGTCGCGCGAAGCGCCCGGCTCACCGGCGCCGCCTTGACGAACTGCGGCCGCGCCCCGACGACGCTCATCACCTTCACGCCGGCTCCTCCGGTGGGAAGGCTGCACCGCAGCGCGGACAGGTTCCGATGAACTCGCCGCCGTCGTCGTCGCGGAGGGGCTGGCCGCAGGGACAGGCGCTGCCGAGCCGCCGCGCCGGGTTGCCCGCAACCAGCTCGTGAGCCGCCACGTCGCGGGTCACCACGCTCCCCGAGCCGACCATCGCCCAGCGCCCGATCGTCACGCCCGGCAGGATCGTGGCATTTGCGCCGAGCGCGGCGCCGTAGCGGACCAGGATCGGCGAGACCTCCCAGTCGGCATCGGTCTTCAGGCTGCCATCGGGGTTGACGGCCCTCGGGACGCGATCGTTGGTGAAGCACACGTGCGGCCCCACGAACACCCCGTCCTCCACCGTCACGCCGTGGAAGAGGCTGACGTTGTTCTGGACTTTCACGTCGTCGCCGATGACGACGCCGGCGTCGATGTAGACGTTCTTGCCGATGATGCAGCGCGCGCCGATCCGGGCGCCCTCGCGGACCTGGGCCTGGTTCCAGATGCTGGTCCCGGGACCGATCGCCGCGTCGGGCGCCACGTCTGCGGTGGGGTGGATGCGCACGTCCGTACGCTCGACCATGGGATCTCCTTGGGGCGCCACCATTCTATCCGGGCTCACCCCTGCCGGAACTGGATGACCACCAGCAGCCGCTCGGCCGACGCGGCGTCGAAGGCGGGGCGCACGAACGCGGTCTGGGTGAGCGCGTTCGCGTCCTCCTCCACCGCCTGCACCGTCCCGATGAGGAGCCCGCCCGGGTAGCGGCTCGCCTCGGTGCCGTGGGTCAGCCCGGCGCTGATGATCGTGTCGCCGACCTCCACCGTCTCCGTCACCGGGATGTTCGTCATGACCAGCTGGCCGCCGGCCTGCCCGCGCACCTCCCCGAGCGCCCGGGTGGCCTGGTCCACGGCGATGACCACCGACCGCGTGTCGATCACGAAACGCACGCGCGCGGTGTCCTCGGTCACGCCGACCACGGTCCCGGCCAGCGCCCCGGCGCCATGGGCATTGGCGACCACGGCCATCCCCTCCTCGATGCCGTCACCCGACCCGGCATCGATGCCGACCTCCCAGGCGAAGTTCGACGGATCGCGGGTGATGACGCGCACCGGAAACAGCTCCATCTCGAGCGCGTCGGCGATGCCGAGCAGCTCGCGGAGCTCCTCGTTCTCACGCGCCGCCTCGGCCAGCTCGGCGATCCGCTGCTCCGCTCCGGCCAGCGCCACCCGCAGGTCGGCATTCTCGGACCGCAGGCGGTCGATCTCGCCGATGGCGCCGAACACGCCGGCCACCCCGCCGCCGATGGAGGACAGCGTCTGCCGCACCGGGTCGAGCGCCCGGGTGGTGACCTGCTGGAGCGTCCGTGCCGGCTCGGTCGAGCTGGCGAGGAGCATGAGCAGGCAGGCGATCGTGAATCCGGCGAACCAGAGCCCCGATCGGCTGCGCCGGTGCGGGCTGGAGGGCCCGTACATGACTCCCTAGGCCTCGTGAGCGCTGGCAGCGGTCAGGGGCGGCGGATGGGCCAATCCCGGTGGCGCCTGATCGCTGGCAGCAATCACGTGCAGCGTAACGGCCCGTCCCCGTGGCGCCTGATCGCTGGGAGCAGTCCGACGCGGCGGATTGACGGCGTCCCGTGGCGTCTGATCACTGGCAGCAATCACGACCTCCGAGTCCTAGCGCGGCGCGCGGGTGAACTGCTCGGAGACGAGCACCCGCTCGAGCGTGTCGAGGTCCTCCAGCACGCGACCGGTGCCCCGCACCACGCAGGTCAGCGGGTCGTCGGCGATGTGGACCGGCATCTGGGTGGCCTCGGCCACGCGACGGTCGAGACCGGCGAGCAGCGCTCCGCCGCCGGCCAGCACGATCCCCTGGTCCATGATGTCGGCCACCAGCTCGGGCGGCGTCTCCTCGATCGTCTCCTTGATCGCCTCCACGATCTGGGCGACCGACGGCTCCAGTGCCTCGCGGATCTGGTCGCCGCCGACCTCGATGCTGCGCGGCAGGCCGGTGAGCAGGTCGCGCCCGCGGAACGTCACCGTGCGGTCGGCCGCCTCGTCGGGATAGGCCGAGCCGACCGCGATCTTGATCTCCTCGGCGGTTCGCTCACCCATCAGCAGGTTGTACTCGCGGCGGGCGAAACCGACGATATCGGTGTCCATCTCGTCGCCGCCGATGCGGATGCTGCGCGACACGACGATGCCCCCCAGGCTCACCACTGCCACCTCGGTGGTGCCGCCGCCGATGTCGACGATGAGGCTGCCCGACGGCTCGCTGACGGGCAGCCCGGCGCCGATCGCCGCGGCCATCGGCTCCTCGATGAGACGCGCCCAGCGCGCGCCGGCGTTGATCGTCGCGTCGCGGACGGCGCGCTTCTCCACCTCGGTGACGCCGGACGGGATGCCGACCAGCACGCGCGGGCGCGGGATGCGGGCGTAGCGGTCATGCACCTTGTTGATGAAGTACCGGATCATCTGCTCGGTGACGTCGAAGTCGCTGATCACGCCGTCCCGCAGCGGCCGGATGGCGACGATGTTCGCCGGCGTGCGGCCGACCATGCGCTTCGCCTCGGCGCCGATGGCGAGGACGCGCTTCGTCCGGGTGTCCATGGCGACGACGGACGGCTCGCTGATGACGATCCCGCGGTTGCGCACGGTGACCAGCGTGTTCGCCGTGCCGAGGTCGATGCCGACGTCGTGACTGAGGAGGCCGAGCAGGCCGTCGAAGAGTCCCAAGGTCCCTCTCGAAGTGGTGGCCACCCGCGGCACCCCGGGTGAGCGGTGCGATGGTCTGATGCGGTGCGTCCGGGCACCCGGATCGCGTCGCTACCGTACCACCTGCGAGGCCCGAACCGGGCCGTACGATCGAGCCCCTCCCCGCGTTCCGCCCGGCCACCGACCCTGTCGCGACTCGAGCAGCAGATCCCGGATTTGTGCTTCTCTTTCACAAACGGTTCTGCTACGGTCAGCGCAGGCATCGGCATCGGCTTCGCAGCTGAGGAGATCACGACGTGGCTGGCTTCTTCCCGGATGTCCCGGAGCGCATCCCGTTCGGCGGGCTCGACTCGGACGATCCGCTCGCGTACAAGGTCTACGAGCCCGATCGGCTCGTGCGTGGCGCACGCATGGAGGACCAGCTGCGCATCGCGGTGTGCCTCTGGCACTCGTTCAACTGGCCCGGGTCCGACGTCTTCGGCACGGGCACCTTCGACCGGCCATGGCTCGCGGCCGGGGCCGATCCGATGGAGGCCGCACGCGCCAAGGTGGAGGCCGCGTTCGAGTTCGTCTCGACGCTCGGCGTCCCGTTCTTCACCTTCCACGACCGCGACGTGGCGCCGGAGGGCGCCACCTTCGCAGAGACGCGCGCCAACCTCGACGCCGTGGCGGCGGCCATCGAGGGCCACATGGAGCGCACCGGCATCCGGCTGCTGTGGGGAACCGCCAACCTGTTCAGCCATCCCCGCTACGCTGCGGGCGCGGCGACGAATCCCGATCCCGAGGTCTTCGCCTACGCGGCGGCGCAGGTGAAGGTCATGCTCGAGACGACGCATCGGCTGGGAGGCGCCAACTACGTGCTGTGGGGCGGCCGCGAGGGCTACGAGACGCTCCTCAACACCGACCTGGCGCGCGAGGAGCAGCAGCTGGCCCGGTTCCTCACCCTGGTGGCGGAGCACAAGCACGCCATCGGCTTCACCGGGCAGCTCCTCCTCGAGCCGAAGCCGCAGGAGCCCACCAAGCACCAGTACGACTATGACTCGGCGACCGTCGACGCCTTCCTCGTCCGCCACGACCTCGCCGACGAGTACCGCGTCAACCTCGAGGTGAACCACGCCACCCTGGCCGGCCACTCGTTCCACCACGAGGTCGCCGTCGCCATCTCCCGCGGCATCTTCGGCAGCGTCGACGCAAACCGCGGCGACTATCAGAACGGCTGGGACACCGACCAGTTCCCGAACTCGGTTGACGAGCTGTCGCTGGCGCTCTACGAGATCCTGCGCGGCGGCGGCTTCAGCGGCGGCGGCGGGTTCAACTTCGACTCCAAGCTGCGCCGCCAGAGCCTGGACCGCAACGACCTGTTCCACGCCCACATCGGCGGGATTGACACGCTGGCCCGCGCCCTGCTCGTCGCCGCGGACCTGCTCGACGCCGGTGAGCTCGCGCGGCTGCGCGATGCGCGCTACGCGGACTGGGGCGAGGGCCTCGGACCGGAGCTGCTCGGAGGGACCCTCTCGCTGCCGGAGATCGAGGCGCGGGTCGTCGATGACGGCATCGAGCCGCAGCCGCGCTCCGGTGCGCAGGAGCGGCTCGAGAACCTCGTGAACCAGCGCATCTGGGCCGTCGACCGGGAGCGCTGACGGCCGTGGAGCTCGTCCTGGGACTCGACGTCTCGACGACGGCGACGAAGGCGATCCTCGTCGACGGGAGCGGGGCCGTCCGCGGCATCGGCACGGCCGAGTACGGCTACGAGACGCCGCGCCCGCTGTGGAGCGAGCAGGACCCTGTCCTGTGGTGGACGGCGACCGGCACGGCGGTGCGGTCGGCGCTGGCGGCGGCGGGGACCGTCGGGGACGCTGTGCGCGCCATCGGCCTGACGGGGCAGATGCACGGCGCGGTGCTGCTCGACGCCGCGGACCGGCCGCTCCGGCCCGCCATCCTGTGGAACGACCAGCGGACCGCCGCGGAATGCGCGGCAATCCGGGACGCGGTCGGTGCCGAGCGGCTGGTGGCGATCACCGGGAATGACGCGATCACCGGCCTGACCGCCCCGAAGCTGCTCTGGGTCCGCGCGCACGAGCCCGACGTCTGGTCGCGCATGGCGACGGTCCTGCTGCCGAAGGACTACGTCCGGCTGCGGCTGACCGGGATCCACGCCCTGGACAAGGCCGATGGCTCCGGCACCGGGCTGTTCGACCTCGCCTCGCGCGACTGGTCGGCGGCTGTGCTCGCTGCCCTCGACCTGGATCCGGGCCGCTTCCCGCCGACGTTCGAGGGCCCCGAGGTGACCGGCACGCTCACCGCCGCTGCAGCCGCGGCGACCGGACTGCGCGCCGGGACGCCGGTGGTGGCCGGCGGCGGTGACCAGGCCGCCAACGCGGTCGGCGTCGGCGCGATCGATCCGGGCGTGGTGGCCCTCTCCCTCGGCACGTCCGGCGTCGTGTTCGCCGCGACCGACCGACCGATCGTCGAGCCGCGCGGCCGCGTCCACGCCTTCTGCCACGCGCTGCCCGGGCGGTGGCACCTCATGTCGGTGATGCTGTCGGCAGCGGGCAGCCTGCGCTGGTTCCGGGATGCGCTTGCGCCGGGCATCGGCTTCGCCGAGCTCGTCGCCGAGGCCGAAACGGCCCCGCCGGGCAGCGATGGGCTCTTCTTCCTTCCCTATCTCACCGGCGAGCGGTCGCCGCATCCGGATCCGAGCGCTCGTGGCGCGTTCATCGGCCTGACGGTCTCCCACGAGCGGCGCCACCTGACCCGCGCCGTGCTGGAGGGCGTGGCCTTCGGCCTCCGGGACGGGATCGACCTGATGCGTGCCGCGAGCATGCCCGCCCCGACGGTCGTCCGTGCCTCGGGCGGCGGCCTCGCCAGCGGGCTCTGGCGGCAGATCCTCGCCGACGTGCTGGGCATCGCGATCGCCGGCGTCGGGACGACCGAGGGAGCGGCCTACGGATCGGCCCTGCTGGCGAGCCCCGCCGGCGGCCTTGCCGCATCCGTCGTGGAGGCGGTCGAGCGGTCGGTCCGCGTGGAGCCGCTCGCCGAGCCCGGCGACGAGGCAGCCGCCTACGTCGAGCGGCACGCGCTGTATCGGGAGCTGTATCCGGCGCTGTCGCCGCTGTTCCCGCGGATGTAGGGCGGGCCGCCCTCAGGCGTGGAGGGCCGCGAGCTCCTCCTTGGTGACGTCCTCGGGCTTCTTGCCGAGGATGATCATGGCCAGCACCTGGTCGGTCGTCACGTCGGCTCGGTTCACCACGCCGACGATCTCGCCCTGGTGCATCACGCCGATCCGGTCGGACAGATCGAACACGTCATGGATGTCGTGGCTGATGAGGAAGATGCCGAGGCCCTCGTCCTTCAGCTGACGAACCAGGTCGCGCACCTGCGCCGTCTCCGCCGGCCCGAGGGCCGCGGTCGGCTCGTCCATGATCAGGATCGACGCGTTGAACTGGATGGCTCGCGCGATGGCGACCGACTGCCGCTGGCCGCCGGAGAGGGATGCGACCGCCGACTTGAAGTTCCGGAAGCGCGGGTTGAGTCGCTTCATCAGCTTGCGAGTGGAATCCTCCATGGCCGGATCGTCGAGGACGCCACCGCGTGCGGTGAGCTCGCGGCCGAGGAACACGTTGGCCGGGGCGTGGAGGTTGTCTGCGAGCGCCAGCGTCTGGTAGATGCACTCGATGCCGTACAGCCGGGCGTCGCGCGGGTTGTGGATGGACGCAACCTTGCCGCCGATGAGGATCTGTCCCGAATCCGGGACCTGGGCGCCGGACAGGACCTTCATCAGGGTCGACTTCCCGGCGCCGTTGCCGCCGACCAGGCCGACGACCTCCCCCGGTCGCAGGTCGATCGACACGCCATCCACCGCGTGCACGCCACCGAACGAGACACGGATGTTGCGCATCTCGACGAGGTGGCCGTCATCGGAGACCGGGGGCGAGACCGGGGCGCGGACGAGAGGATCGGCGGTCATGTCGTTCTCCTGCGAAGCCAGGCGTCGAGGCCGACGGCAGCGACCAGCACGATGCCGACGACGATGTCCTGGGTGGGCGAGTCGACGCGGAGCTGGACCATGCCGGATCGCAGCGACTGCATGACCACCGCGCCGAGGATCGCGCCCGGGATCGTCCCGATTCCGCCGGCGAAGGAGGTACCACCGATCACGGCGGCGCTGATGACGTCGAGCTCGTTGGTGACGCCGAGGCCGGTGACGGCGGCGTTCAGGCGGGCCGTCTGCACGATGGCGCTCACGCCGGCGAGCAGGCCCATCACCCCGAAGACGAGCATGACCGAGCGCTTGGTGTTGATGCCGCTCAGCTCGGCAGCCTGGGGGTTGCCACCGATGGCGTACACGTTGCGGCCGAATCGGCGCCGCTCGGCGAGATGCGTCATGAGGATGCCGACCGCGATCATGATCAGCACGGGGTAGGCGATGCCGGTCGGGATGATGAGCCCGCCGGACGGTACCTCGATCCCGTTCTGCTCCGCGTACTGTGCGGCGAGCGCCTCCGGCCACGGATAGGCGTTCGCGACCCATACTGCGCCGAGGATCACGACGGTCGCGACGACGCCGATGGCGACGGTGGCCCAGACCGGTCGGACCTGGAAGTCGTACTTCGCCTGCCGGCGCCGCAGCAGGACGAGCCCGATGAGGACGACGACCACGGCGACGATGCCGACGATCCAGGACCCGACCTCGCCGAGCGAGCCCTGGGGGCCGCCGCCCAGCAGGCGGAACGTCGTGTCGAGGGGCGCCAGGGTCTGGCCCTGGGCGTACTGGAAGATGAGACCGCGCCACACGAGCAGGCCGCCCAGCGTGACGATGAAGGACGGGATGTAGCCGTAGGCGATGACGAATCCCTGGAGGGCGCCGATCCCGAGCCCGAGGACGAGCCCCAGGATGACGGTGACGATCCAGATCAACGGATGCCCGAGGCCAAGGCCGAGGGTCGCGGGCAGCCAGACCGTCTGGGCCATGGCCATGGTGTAGCCGATGAAGCCGAGCATCGCGCCAACGGACAGGTCGATGTTGCGCGACACGATGACGAGCACCATGCCCGTCGCCATGATCGCGATGGAGGCGCTCTGTACGGACAGGTTCCAGAGGTTGCGGGCGGTCAGGAACGAGCCGTTGGTCGCGACGTTGAAGCCGATCCAGATGATGGCCAGCGCGAAGACCAGCCCCAACAGGCGCGTGTCGATGTCCGCGACGCGGACGGCGCCGCGCGCGACCTTCGGCGCGTTGCGAAGACGGTCGCCGACGGTCATGGTCGGCGGGGTCGAGGCGTCGGACATTCCTGCTCCCGATGTCGAACCGGTGGCTGGGTGACCCCGCGCCCGCCGATGGCCGGCGGACGCAGGGTCGTTGTCAGGCCTGCCGCAGGATCAGGGGCAGACGTCCACGGTGCCGGACTCGACGCCCTGGCACAGCTCCTCCTCGGTGATCCAGTCGGCGTCGAGCACGACATCCAGGTTGTCCTGGGTGATCGCGATCGGCTCGAGCAGGATCGAGGTCAGCGTGTTGCCACCGGGGCTCTCGAATTCCACGGTGTCGCCGACCGCCGAGATGTCCGGGTCGTCGCAGAGGGCCACGGCGGCCTCGCCGGCAGCCCGACCCAACGCGCGCGCGTCCTTCCAGACGTCGACGGTCTGCGTGCCGAGCGCCACCCGGTTGAGGGCGGCGATGTCGCCGTCCTGGCCGGACACCGGGATCTGGCCCGCGAGTCCCTGGGCCTCGAGGGCAGCCACGACGCCGCCTGCCATGCCGTCGTTCTCCGACAGCACCGCGTCGACCTCGTTGTCGTTCTCGGTCAGGAACTGCTCCATGTGGGTCTGGGCCAGCGCCGGATCCCAGTTGTCGGTGTACGTCTCGCCCACGATCGTGATCGTGTCGCTGTTCTCACCAACATCGGGCACGCCGACGTTGGTGTAGCCCTGGCGCAGGAAGTCCGAGTTGGCGTCGGCGCCGTTGCCCTTGATGATGACGAAGTTGCCCTCCGAAACGACATCGAGGACGGCCTCGGCCTGCATCTCGCCGACGCGCACGTTGTCGAAGCTGATATAGAGCGCCTCGTCATCCTCGATCAGCCGGTCGTAGCCGATGACCGGCACGCCCTGGTCCACGGCCGCCTGCACCGATGGCAGGATCGTCTCCGTGTTCTGCGCCAGGATGATGATCACATTGGCGCCCTGCGCGAGCAGGTTCTCCACGTCGCTGGCCTGCTGCTCCTCCGAGGAGCCGGCGTCGGCCGAGATGTAGTCGGCACCGACGACGTCGAGGGCGGCCTGGATGGCCGGCTCGTCACGCAGCGCCCAGCGCTCTTCCTGGTAGTTGTTCCACGACACGCCGACGATGCAGTCGCTGTCGCCGCCCCCCTGTGATGCCGCAGTCGATGCGTCCGGCTCGTCCGAGCCGTCACCGGTGCCCGTGCACGCGGCCAGCACGAGGGCAATGGTACCCAGCGCGGCCGCGAATCTCCGATTGAACATGGATCTCTCTCTCCTCCGTTATGGTCGAGCTGCCATCGCCGATGGCAACGCCCCGCAGTAGGCTACTCCCCTGTCAAGGCCCCTCCTCGTCGCGCTTCGTGAGGGCATCGGATGCGCGGTCCGGACGATCCGGGCGCGTGGGTGTCGTACGTCATGTCAGGCACTCGCAAGCACCGGCGGGTTCCGATCCACGGCCGCGAGTCGAGCGGCCGGGTCGGCGAGCATCGGCTCGAAGGCAAGCTCGGCAGCGCCCAGCAGCGGTCCATCCGTTCCGAGTGCGCCGGGCTTCACCTGCACCATCTCGCGCGAGGCGCGGAGCGCGCGTCGGTCGAGCACGTCGTCGAGATCCTCGGCAATGAGGGGATGGATCCGCGCCAGCACGCCACCGAGGACGACGAGCGTGGGATTGAGGAGATTGATCAGGGTGGCGAGCCCGACGCCGAGCCACCGGGCGACATGGCCGATGCTCTCGAGGGCCCGTCGTTCCCCCGCCTCGGCGGCGGCGATGAGCTCGTCGACCGCCTCGCGCCCGCCCGACGGGCTGCGGCCGGCGCGCAGGAGCATGGCGCCCTCGCCGATCTCCGTCTCCCAGCAGCCGAACGAGCCACATCCGCACAGCGCGCCGTCGGGGTTGACGATCATGTGCCCGATCTCGCCGGCATAGCCGGCAGCCCCGACCAGCGCCTGCCCGCCGACGATCACGTTGCCGCCCACACCGACCTCGCCCATGAGGTAGATCACGTCGTCGGCGTCCACGGCCGCTCCGCGCCGATGCTCCGCCAGGCCGCCGAGGTCGGCCTCGTTGGCGACCGCGATCGGGACCTGGGGGAACGCCGCCGCCAGGCGCTCGCCCAGCGGCTCGTCCTGCCAGCCGAGGTTCGGTGCCTGGCGCACGATGCCGTCGGTGCGGCGCACGATGCCGGCCACGGCCACCCCGATGCCCACGAGCTCGTCGTGCGGGGTCCCGGCCAGGATGGGCTCGGCGAGCTCCACGAGATCAGCGACGATCTCCTCGAGCGTGACGTGCGCCCTGGGGCGGTCGACCCTGACGAGGGCATGAATGGCCCCGCCGAATCCGACGCATGCCGCCGCGAGCGAGTCCACCGTGACCTCGAGGGCGAGCACCACGGCCGCGCGCGGCTCCGGGTGGACGATCGGCGAGGGCCGGCCGGGGGTGCCGGCGGGGGCGCTGCGAGTCTCGGTCACCAGGCCCCCGCCCACGAGCTCGCCGATGAGCCCCCGGATGGCGCTCCGCGTCAGGCCGGTGTGCGCCACGAGGTCCGACCGCGACAGCGGGCCCCGCAGGTGCAGCTCGCGGACGATGGCGCTCAGGTTCGACCGGCGGACCGTCTCGCTCCGCTGCCCGACCGAGTCACGGGGGGCGATCACCAGAATTTGTGATCCTCTTTCTCAAACGTTTGTCGTAGACTCTTACATCGCGGCGGTGCGTGTCAATACATCGGGCCGAGCTCGTCCTGCAGGCAAGTGCCTGGACGCCGCCTCGCGAGCCGGTCGCACGCTTCGGAGGAACTGCGCATGGAGTCGCTCGAGGGCAGAGTCGCGCTCATCACCGGGGCAAGCCGCGGGATCGGGGCGGCCATCGCTCGTTCGCTGCATGCTGCCGGTGCCCACGTCGCACTGGCGTCCCGCAGCGGTGACGATGCGTCGATCGAGGGAGCGCTCGGCATCGTCTGCGACGTCCGCGACCCCGCAGCGCTGGCATCGGCGGCGGCTGCGACGGTCGATCGCTTCGGCGGCCTCGACGTCCTGGTGGTGAATGCGGGCGTCGGTGCCTACGGACCGATCCTCGATCTCCCCGCCGAGCAGATCGACGAGATGATCGACGTCAATGTCAAGGGTGCGATCCACTCCGTGCGGGCGGCGCTGCCCCACCTCCTGCGCAGCCCGGCGGCGGACGTGGTGACGATCGCCAGCGAGGCCGGGCGACGCGGCCTGCCGCTCGAGGCGGTGTACTGCGCGTCGAAGTTCGCCCAGGTCGGGCTCACCGCCGCCCTCGACCACGAGCTGCGCGAGCACGGCATTCGCTGCACCAGTGTCTGCCCGGGCGGCGTGGCGACCGACTTCGCCATGGGTCGCGGTCGGACGCCGGACATGCCGCAGCTGGCCGGCATGATGCGCCCCGAGGACGTGGCCGAGGCCGTGCTGTTCGTGCTGACCCGCCCGCGGGGCCATCGCATCCTCGAGGTCGCCTTCCGCCCGGTCACCGAAACCTCCTGGGGCTGAGCCGATGCCGATGCTGCGCTGGGGCGTCCTGTCGACCGCCAGGATCGGCCGCACCAAGGTGATCCCCGGCATCGCCGCGGCGCCGAACTGCGAGGTGACTGCGATCGCATCGCGCGACCCCGCCGTGGCGCGGGCCACCGCGGAGGCACTCGGCATTCCCCGCGCGCACGGCTCGTACGAGGCGCTGCTCGCCGACCCCGAGGTCGACGCCGTCTACATCCCGCTGCCGAACCACCTCCACGCCGAGTGGACGATCGCGGCCGCGCGCGCCGGGAAGCACGTCCTGTGCGAGAAGCCCCTGGCCACCTCGGTCGACGACGCGGAACGCATGATCGCCGCCTGCGAGGAGGCGGGGGTGGTGCTCATGGAGGCCTTCATGTACCGCCACCATCCGTCGTGGGTGGCGGTGCGCGAGCTCATTGCGGCGGGACGCATCGGCCGCCTCGTCGCCGTCCAGAGCTGGTTCAGCTTCTTCAACGACGACCCGGCGAACATCCGCAACATCCTGGCCGCCGGCGGCGGCGCGCTGTACGACATCGGCTGCTACTGCGTGAACCTGTCCCGGATGCTGTTCGTAGGCGAGCCGACCCGCGTCCTCGGCTCGGTCACGCGGGATCCGGTCGGTGGCACCGACACGGTGGTCAGCGCCATCCTCGAGTTTGGTGACGGCGTGGCGACCTTCACCGCCTCGACGCGCGCCGAGGACGACCAGCGCGTCCACGTGCACGGCACGGAGGGACGGATCAGCCTCGGGATCCCGTTCAACATCCCGCCGCACCTGCCGACCCACGTCCATGTCGCCGCGGGCGGCGACCCGCCGGTGGCGCCCCAGATCGAGACGCTGACGTTCGAGCCGGCCGACCCGTACACCGTCGAGGCGGAGGCGTTCGCCGATGCGGTGCTGGCCGGCCGTCCCGCGCCGGTCCCGCCGTCCGACGCCATTGCCAACCTGCGGGTGATCGAGGCAATCTTCCGCGGGGCGGAGAAGGACTGAGGAACCGACCATGCCGAGCTCACGGTCACGACTGACGCTCGTTGGTGCCGCGCTGCTGGCCGTCATCCTGGTGGCGGGCGGCACGCTCGCCGTCCTGCGGCCCTGGGACGGCCGATCCTGTCCGCCGCACGCCGAGCATCCCGAGTGGACCGTCGCCCGCCACTGGAACGAGGCGCTGCTCGGCGCGATTCGCCGCGCCCTTCCCGCGCCGACCGTCCATGCGCGCAACCTGTTCCACACCTCGGCCGCCATGTGGGACGCGTGGGCCGCCTACGACCCGGTGGCGACCGGGCTCTTCGTCACCGAGAAGCACACGGCCGGCGACGTCGCGACGGCCCGCGACGAGGCGATCAGCTACGCCGCCTACCGCGTGCTGAGCGCCCGGTACATCAACGCCGTCGGCGGCGACGAGTCGCTGTCTTCCTTCGCCGACCTGATGGACGCGCTGTGCTACCCGCTCGACGTGACGGCGACCGAGGGAGACAGCCCGGCGGCATTCGGCAACCGGATCGCCGAGACCGTGCTGGCCGTGGCCCGCGACGATGCCTCGAACGAGGCCGACGGGTACGCGCCGACCGACTATGAGCCCGTCAACGCCCCGCTCGTCGTGGCCGGCGACGAGATCGCCATGGCCGATCCGGATCGGTGGCAGCCGCTTCAGATCGAGAACATGATCAGCCAGAACGGCATCCCGGTGGTGAACGGGGTCCAGCAGGCGATCGGGCCGCACTGGGGCCATGTCACGTCGTTCGCGATCCCGCCCGGAGGCGACGCCGGCCTGCCGATGGACCCCGGCCCGCCGCCCCGCTTCGGCACCGACGACTACCGCGACCAGGCGGTCGAGGTCATCCGGTTGAGCAGCCAGCTCGATCCGACCGACCCGACCACGATCGACATCTCGCCGGGCGGGCTCGGGAACAACCCGCTCGGCACGAACGACGGCGAGGGCCACGAGGTCAACCCGGTGACCGGTGAGCCGTACGCGCCCCGGGTCGTCCTGCGGGCCGATTTCGGGCGGGTGATGGCCGAGTACTGGGCCGATGGGCCGAAGTCGGAGACGCCACCGGGGCACTGGAACGTGCTGGCCAACCGCGTCGGCGACTCGCTGGGCGAGAACCTCCGGATCGGCGGCGAGGGGCCGGCGGTCGAGCGCCTGGAGTGGGACGTGAAGACGTACCTCGCCCTGAACGGCGCGGTGCACGATGCGGCCATCGCAGCGTGGGGCCTGAAGGGCCACTACGACTCGGTGCGGCCGGTCTCGATGATCCGCTACCTGGGCAGCCTGGGCCAGTCCACCGACCCCGACGGCCCCGCCTACCATCCCGACGGACTGCCCCTGGTCGACGGCCTGATCGAGGTGATCACGGACGCGACGACGGCCCCCGGCGAGCGACACGCACACCTGGTCGGCCACGAGGGCGAGGTCGCCGTCCGGTCCTGGGCCGGCAACCCGGAGAACCCCGAGACCGAGGTCGGCGGCGTGACCTGGATCCGCGCGGTGGAGTGGATCCCGTACCAGCTGCCGACCTTCGTCACGCCCGCCTTCCCCGGCTACGTCTCCGGACACTCGACCTTCAGCCGGGCGGCGGCCGAGGTCCTGACCCGGATGACGGGCAGCCCCTCGTTCCCGGGGGGCCTGGGGTCGACGACGCGCGAGGCCGGATCGCTTGCGTTCGAGGACGGGCCGACGACGGACATCACACTGGAGTGGGCGACCTTCTACGACGCGGCCGACCAGGCCGGGCAGTCCCGACTGTGGGGCGGGATCCACATCGGCGCCGACGACGTGAGCGGGCGTCGGGCGGGAGCGGCGTGCGGGATCGCTGCGTGGAACCGGGCGATCGCCCACTTCACCGGCGCCCCGGTGCCCTGAGGCGATCGCTTGACGGATCGGCGCCGTGTCGCGCTGGGGGTCGCCTTCGTCGTCCTCCTGGCTGCCGTCGCTGTCGCCGCCTGGGTTCTGTTCGGCGGCGGCTCGTCGGCGCCGACCGCGGCGCTGGGCGCGCCGCGCTTCGTCGATGAGGCGGCGAGCAGTGGCCTTGCCCACACCTACGACGGCGACTCGCGCTTCTTCGTCGGCGGCGGCCTTGGCGTGCTGGACTGCGACGACGACGGCCTGCCGGATCTCTATCTCGCCGGCGGCGGCGGGCCGGCCGCGCTCTTCCGCAACGCGTCGGAGCCGGCGGGCGCGCTCCGGTTCGAGCGCCTCGAGGGAGCGGCGACGGATCTCACCGAGGTGACCGGCGCCTACACGCTCGACGTCGACGGCGACGCCATTACCGACCTCGCGGTGCTGCGCGCCGGCGAGAACGTGCTGCTCCGCGGGCTCGGCGACTGCCGCTTCGAGCGCGGCAACGAGCGCTGGAGCTTCGACGGCGGCGAGGCGCGCAGCATGGCGTTCGCCGCCACCTGGGAGGGCGAGGCGGCATTGCCCACCCTTGCCATCGGCGACTACATCGCGCTCGACGAGATCGGCACGCCGCTGCCACCCTGCCCCGACAACGCGCTGTTCCGCCCGACGCCTGACGGCGCATACGGCGAGCCGATCGCGCTCTCGCCCGGCCACTGCGCGCTGTCCATGCTCTTCAGCGACTGGGACCGCTCCGGCCGCCGCGACCTGCGGATCAGCAACGACCGCCAGTACTACACCGACGGGCAGGAGCAGCTGTGGCGCATCGAGGCCGGTCGTGAGCCGTCGCCGTACACCGATGCGGACGGCTGGGTGCGCACCCAGATCTTCGGCATGGGCATCGCCAGCCACGACCTGACCGGCGATGGCTACCCCGACGTCTACCTGACCAGCCAGGGCGACAACAAGCTGCAGACGCTGACGACCGGCCCGGACGCGCCGACGTATCGGGACATCGCGCTGCGCAGCGGGGTCAACGCGCCCCGTCCGTTCACCGGCGGCGACGTCCTGCCATCGACCGCCTGGCACCCCGAATTCGCCGACGTGAACGCCGACGGCTTCATCGACCTGTTCGTCACCAAGGGCAACGTCTCGGACCAGGAGGGGTACGCCACCCGCGACCCGAGCGAGCTGCTCCTCGGCGGGCCGGACGGCACGTTCCGGCAGGCCACCGAAGAGGCCGGGATCCTGCGCTTCGACCGTGGGCGCGGCGCCGCCCTGGTCGATCTCAACCGCGACGGCGCGCTCGACCTGGTCGAGGTCCACCTCGGCGCGCCGGTGGGGCTGTGGCGCAACGTCGGCACCGGGACCCGGGACGCGCCGGAGCCGATGGGCGGCTGGATCGGCATCGTGCTGCGCCAGGATGCGCCGAATCGCGATGCCGTCGGCGCCTGGATCGAGGTCCGCCTCGGCGAGGCCACGATCCTGCACGAGGTCACGATCGGCGGCGGTCACCTCAGCGGTGAGGCCGGGCCGATCCACGTCGGCATCGGCTCCTCGCCCCGCGCGGAGGTCCGCGTCACCTGGCCGGACGGCAGCGTGGGACCATGGCAGTCGGTCGACGCGGGTGGCGTCTTCGTGATCGAGCGCGGCGCGGATGCGCCCCGACCCTGGACGGCAGAGGAGAACGCATGAGCGAGCCGGGGACACCTCGCCTGGCCGAAATCGACCTGCCCGCGTTCGGCATGCCGGACGTGATGCCGGAGATCGCACCCGCGACGTACGCGGCCCGCATCGAGGGATTGCGCGAGCGCATGGAGCGGGCCGGGCTGGATCGGCTCCTGGTGTACGCCGATCGCGAGCACAGCGCGAACCTCTCCTTCCTCACCGGATTCGACCCGCGCTTCGAGGAGGCGCTGCTCGTCGTCGGGCCGAGCGGGGAGCCGGCGGTCCTCGCCGGCAACGAGTGCTTCGGCATGGCCGGCGCCGCTCCGGTGCCGATGCGCCGCCACCTGTTCCAGGACTTCAGCCTGCCGTCGCAGCCGCGCGACCGATCGCGTCCGCTGCGCGAGCTGCTGGCCGAGGAGGGCGTCGCGCGCGGCGCGCGCATCGGCCTGGTGGGCTGGAAGACCTACGGCGAGCCAACCCTGACCGACCTGCCGGCCTACCTGGTCGACGTCGTGCGCGACCTCGCCGGCGCCGAGCACGTCGCGAACGCGACCGGCCTGCTGATCGACGCGGACGGCGGCATGCGGGTGATCAACGAGGCGGAGCAACTGGCGCAGTTCGAATGGGCCAGCTGCCAGACCTCGCAGGGAGTGCGCAACCTCCTCGCCGGTCTCGAGCCGGGCATGACCGAGCGCGAGGCGGTCGCGCTGCTCGGCTGGAACGGGTGGCCGCTGTCCTGCCACCTCATGCTGACCGCCGGACCGCGGGCGACGCTCGGCCTGCTCAGTCCCGGCGACCGGCCGATCGCCCACGGCGACCGCTTCACCACCGCCTTCGGGATCTGGGGCGCGCTGACCTGTCGCGCGGGCTTCGTCGTCGAGGAGGCCGCGGAGCTTCCCGAGCCGATCCGGGACTACGTCGACCGGCTCGTGGCGCCGTACTTCGCCGCGATCGCCGAGTGGTACCGCACGATCCGCATCGGCGTCACCGGTGGGGAGCTGCACGAGATCGTCGCACGCCGCCTCGGCGACCCGTTCTTCGGGATCTTCCTCAACCCCGGCCACCAGCTCCACCTCGACGAGTGGGTGAACTCGCCGATCCGCGCCGGCTCCCCGATCGAGCTCCGGTCCGGCATGTGCTTCCAGGTCGACGTCATCCCGGCCACGGGCACGGAGTACTTCACCACCAACATCGAGGATGGCATCGCCCTGGCCGATGCGACCCTGCGGGCCGAGTTGGCCGTGCGCTATCCCGAGGCCTGGGCGCGCATCGAGGGTCGACGCGCCTTCATGGCCGATCAGCTCGGGATCGAGCTCCACCCCGACGTCCTGCCGTTCTCCAACATCCCGGCCCACCTGCCGCCGTTCCTCCTGCGCCCGGAGCGGGCGATGACGCTGGCCGGGTGATGCCGATGCCCGCCGTCGAGGAGGTCCGGTTCGCGAGCGACGAGCTCGAGGTCGTGGTGCTGCCCGGTCTCGGCTGCCGGCTCCATCGGCTTCGCGCCTTCGGGACCGACCTGCTGCGCACGCCCCCCGACCCGGCCGTGCACGCCGACGATCCCTTCTTCTGGGGCGCCTACGTCATGGCGCCGTGGACCAACCGCGCGACTGCGAAGCCGATGGTCGTGGCCGACCGAACGGTGGACCTGCCGGCGAACTTTCCCGACGGCACCGCGATCCACGGGCAGGTGTTCCTGGCGCCATGGCGCCGGACCGACGCGGGTGGCTTCGCGGTGGAACGCGCGGGCGCGGGCTGGCCGTGGGCCTACTCGATGACGGCGGACGTCTCGGTCGACGGACCGAGCCTTCGGCTCCGCTACCGGCTGCACAACGCGTCCGATGCGCCGATGCCCGCCGGCATCGGGCTCCACCCGTGGTGGGTCCGGCCGGTCGAGGTGACCCTCGCCGCGAGGGCGGTCCATCCGCGCAACGGGGACGTCGCGGCGGAGCACGTGGCGGCGAGCGGCTCGTGGGCATTGGACGGCCGCCAGCCGCGGCGCGGCCTGGATGCCACGTGGCTCGACATCGATCCCGCCGAGGTCCGCCTCGGCTGGCCGGAGGCCGGCATCTCCGCCACGCTCCGGGCGACGGCCGACGGCGAGGGGCCGCACGTTGCCGTCGCGACCCCCGACGACCCGAACGCGGTGGCGGTCGAGCCGGTGACGCACCATCCGTGGGCCCTCGACCGGCGGGCGCGCCGCCTCAGCGGCGGCATCCGGCTGCTCGAACCGGGCCGATCACTCCTCCTCGAGCTCGAGCTCGCCGTGCGACGCGCCCGCTGACGTCGAGCCCGGCTCGCACGGGTCTTGCGGTGTCCGAGGGGCGTATGGTTAGTGACATGGCAATCGCAGCAGCCCCGCCGCGCGACGAGATCGCGCGCCTCGCCCGCGGCGAGCACCACGACCCGCACTCGATCCTCGGCGCGCACCCGGTCGCCGACGGCTCGGTGATCCGCGCCTTCCACCCCGACGCGAGCGGCGCGGCCATCGTGGCGCCCGGCGGGACGATGGAGATGTCGTCGCTCGGAGACGGGCTGTGGGCCGCGCACGTGCCCGAGCGAGCGCCGCATGAGCTCGGCTACCGGCTCAGGTTCACGTTCCCGGACGGGAACACCTGGGAGCGCGAGGACCCGTACCGCTTCGGGCCGACGATCGGCGAGGTCGATCTCCACCTCATCGGGGAGGGGACGCACGAGCGGCTGTACGACGTGCTCGGCGCTCACCCGCGCACCCACCAGGGCGTCGTGGGCGTGAGCTTCTCGGTCTGGGCGCCGAACGCGCGCAGCGTGCGCATCGTCGGCGACTTCGACCGCTGGGACGGCCGCCTGCTGCCGCTGCGCTCGATGGGCAGCTCCGGCGTCTGGGAGCTCTTCGTCCCCGGCATCGGCCCGGGCGAGCTCTACAAGTACGAGATCCTCGGCCGCGACGGAACGCTGCGCCTGAAGGCCGACCCCCTCGCCTTCGCGATGCAGGTGCGACCGGAGACGGCGTCACGGGTCTGGGATCCATCGGCCTATCCGTGGACCGACCAGGCGTGGATGGCCGAGCGCGCGACGCGCGATGCGTATCGGTCACCGATGGCGACCTACGAGGTCCACCTCGGCTCGTGGATGCGCAACGAGGACGGGTCGTGGCTCGGCTACCGCCAGGCGGGCGAGAAGCTCGTCGCGCACTGCCGTCGCTTCGGCTTCACCCACGTGGAGCTGCTGCCGGTGGCGGAGCACCCGTTCGACGGCAGCTGGGGCTACCAGGTCACCGGCTACTACGCGCCGACCGCGCGCTTCGGCAACCCCGACGACTTCGCCGCGATGGTCGACACGCTGCACAACGCCGGGATCGGGGTCATCGTGGACTGGGTGCCGGCCCACTTCCCGACCGACGACTTCGCCCTCCGCCGCTTCGACGGCACGGCACTGTACGAGCACGCGGATCCGTCTCGCGGCGAGCATCCCGACTGGGGCACGTTGATCTTCGACTTCGGCCGGCCGGAGGTGCGCAACTTCCTGGTCGCCAACGCCCTGTTCTGGCTGGAGCGCTACCACATCGACGGGCTCCGGGTCGACGCCGTGGCCTCCATGCTCTATCTCGACTACTCGCGCAAGGCCGGCGAGTGGACGCCCAACGTCTACGGCGGCCGCGAGAACCTGGAGGCGATGGCGTTCCTGCGCGAGATGAACGAGAAGGTCTACGGCCGCTTCCCCGGCGCGGTGACGATCGCCGAGGAGTCGACCGCCTTCCCCGGCATCAGCCGTCCGACCTACCTCGGCGGCATCGGCTTCGGCTTCAAGTGGGACATGGGCTGGATGCATGACACGCTCTCGTTCTTCACCGAGGACCCGGTCCATCGCCGCTTCCACCATGACAAGCTGACGTTCCGCGGCCTCTACAAGGACACCGAGCACTTCGTCCTGCCGCTCTCCCACGACGAGGTCGTGCACGGCAAGGGATCGCTGCTGCGCAAGATGCCGGGCGACGACTGGCAGCGCTTCGCCAACCTGCGCGCTCTCCTGGTGAACATGTGGGGACAGCCCGGGAAGAAGCTCCTCTTCATGGGGATCGAGCTGGGAATGTGGGAGGAGTGGAACCACGACCGGTCGCTGCCGTGGGAGCTCCTCGAGGCGCCGATGCACGGCGGCATCGCCCGCTTCGTCGAGGACCTCGGGCGCGTCTACCGCGAGACGCCGGCGCTGTGGGCCGATGATCACGAGCCGGCCGGGTTCGACTGGATCGACGCGTCCGACGTGGAGGCCTCGGTCTACTCCTGGATCCGTCGCGGCGGGGACGACGTCTGCGTCGTGGTCCTCAACCTCACGCCGGTCCCGCGCCACGACTACCGCCTGGGCCTGCCGCGCGGCGGCCGCTGGGTCGAGGCCGTCAACTCCGACTCGGAGCACTACGGGGGCTCCAACCTCGGCAACCTGGGAGGCGTGGAGGCAACCCAGGACGGCTGGCACGGCCAGCCCTGGTCCGCCACCATCACGCTGCCCCCGCTCTCCGGACTGATCCTGCGCCCCGAGGGCTGAGCTCCTCAGGTCCGGGTGAGTGCGGTCGCCAGGGCCTCGACCCGAGGGTCGGCGACGATCTCCTCGAGCGGCGCCGGCAGGGCGATCGACCAGTTGTCGCGCTGGGCCGATCCGGTGCCGGGCAGGTTCGGCCGCTCCTCCACGCGCAGCGCATCCTCCAGCGTGCCGGCCACGAGCACCGGCGGCGCCGCGGCCAGCCGCCGATGGACGCCGTCGATCACCTCGTCGAGCGTCGGATCGGGGCCGGCGCCGGCGGCCTTCACCATCCGCGACCGCAGCAGGGCCAGGGCGGCGGGGTCGGGACGAACGCCGGCGGCGCGCTGGTCATCGAGGTCCGCCCCGCTGAACGCGCCGGCGATGGTCGGCAGGTCGTGGGTGGTCGCTGCCGCGAATGCGAAGTGCGGGTAGCGCGGCGGCGGGACCTTCTCGAAGTAGGCCAGCCGGGTGGACAGCACGTTGCGGCGGCGCAGCTCGCGACGCACGCCGGGCGGCACGGTGCCGAGATCCTCGCCGATGAGGATCGCCGACGCCCGATGGCTCTCCAGCGCCACGATCTCCAGCAGCTCGTCGGTCGGGTAGCGGACGTAGGCGCCGCGCCCGGGGCCGTGGTCCGACGGGATCCACCACAGGCGGAAGAGGCCGAGCACGTGGTCGATGCGCAGGCCGCCGGCATGGCGCAGCTGGGCGCGGATGGTGTCGATGAACGGCCGGTAGTGCGCCTCGCGCAGCCGATGTGGGATGAACGGCGGCAGGCCCCAGTCCTGGCCCGCCACGTTGAAGCGGTCCGGCGGTGCCCCGACCGAGGCGCCGATGGCGAGCTGTGCCTGCCAGTCCCACGCGTCGAACCCGCCCGGGTCGACGCCGACCGGCATGTCGGCGATGCGGCGCACGGCGACGGACGCCGCCGCCAGCTGCCGGTCGAAGCACCACTGCATCCACGCGTGGAAGGCGACGCGCTCCGCCTCCTCCGCGGCGACCGCGGCGACCGCGGTGCCGTCAGGGTCGCGGAGCGCGGCGGGCCAGGTCTGCCACCCCGGCCCGAGACGCTCGCTGATGACGCAGAAGACGGCCCACCGGGAAAGGGCCGGTCCCTGCTCCGTCCGCCACGTCTCGAACGCGGCATGATCCACGGCGCCGGAGCGCCAGATCCGCTCGAGGGCCTCGCGCTTGGCGGCCAGGGCGCGGGTGCGATCGACCCGACCCTCGGCATTCAGGGCGTGCCCGCGGGACACCAGGTCGCCCAGGTCGACGGTCCCGGCGCCCGGCACCTCCTCGACGCGGAGGTGCAGCGGGCTCCCGAAGCGCCGCGTGCTCGGGTAGTAGGGGCTCGGTTCGGGATGGGGGCCGGGGTTCGGCGCGCCGAGCGGGCTGACCGCCATGA
>Ga0299913_10000460_pt1 | contig 26022 bp, 19 predicted proteins | sample RVTome_9_FD_201360 | JGI IMG/M metagenome (GOLD analysis project Ga0299913, IMG submission 201360) | Soil microbial communities from uranium-contaminated site in the Upper Colorado River Basin, Wyoming, United States - RVT155D38 (version 2) ... | reverse complement strand
GACCACGACCGGGCCGGACGATGACGCCCGCCACGCCCGCCCTCCCCGGCCCGCCGGCCCCACCGGGCGCCGCCGTCGGCCTCTTCGGCGGCAGCTTCGATCCCATCCACCGCGGGCACGTCGAGCCGGTACGGGCCGCCCGCGAGGCCCTCGGGCTCGACCGGGTCGTCTACCTGCCGACCGCGCTGCCGCCCCACAAGCCGAAGCGCGACTTCGCGCCACCGCACGCGCGCTGGGCGATGGTCGAGCTGGCGCTCCTCGGCGAGGACGGGCTCTACGCCTCGCCGTTCGAGCTCACCCTCGGCCGGCCCGCCTACACGGTGGAGACCGTCGAGGCGTTCCAGGCCGCCCACCCCGAGGTCCGCTTCCACCTCGTGATCGGCGGCGACTCGCTGGCCGAGATCGCCACCTGGCGGCGGTGGCGGGAGCTGGTCGTGCGGGTGCCGCTCGTCGTCCTCGCCCGGCCCGGCTGGGCGCTCGAGGAGGTCCGCGGGGACCTCCCGCCCGAGCTCGCGGCGCGGGCCGCCGACCCCGCCGCCGTCCGCTTCGTCACCCACGCCGCGGTGGACCTCTCGTCGACCGAGCTGCGCGCCGCGCTCGGCCGCGGCGAAGAGCCGCCGGCGGGGGACCTCCCCGATCGGGTGTTAGACTACGTCCGGAAGTACCGCCTCTATCGATGAGCTCGACCAAAGCCACCCGTCCCGATCTGTCCGAGGCCGTCCCCTCCCGCCCCGAGTCCCCAGGCAGCGATCCCTCCCGCGACGCGCTCGACGGGGTGATCGCCGAGCGCGTGCGCCAGGCCGTGGCCGCCGCCGACGACCGCCAGGCCGTCGACCTCAAGGTCCTCGCCCTCGCGGAGGTGTCGGACTTCACCGACTACTTCGTCATCTGCAGCGGCACGAGCGACCGGCAGGTCCAGGCGATCGCCTCGGCGATCGACGAGACCCTGCGTACGGGCAAGGTGCGGCCGCTCCACCAGGAGGGGCTGTCCGGCGGCCGGTGGGTGCTGCTCGACTACGGCGACTTCATCGTCCACGTCTTCCAGGACGAGACCCGCCGCTTCTACGGCCTCGAGCGGCTGTGGAGCGACGCCCCCGACGTCACCGAGACGTTCCACCCGGCGTCGTGAGCCGGGCGGCGCGGAGGCCGCTCAGGTGAACCCCGACGCGCCGCCGGGCGGTCCGCTTTCCCTCGCGCGCCTCACCGGCGACGAGTTCCCCGCCCTCGCCGGCGCCCTGGCCGGCGCCGACCGCGCCGCCGCCACCGACGCCCCCGTGCTCGTCCTCGGCGAGCCGGGCACGGGCCGGTCGACCGTCGCCCGCGCGCTGCACCGGGCGAGCCCGCGCCGCGACCGCCCGCTCGTCGAGGTCGACCCGGGGGCCATCCCCGCGACGCTCTTCGAGAGCGAGCTCTTCGGCTGGCGGCCCGGGGCCTTCACCGGCGCCGAGACCGGCGGCACCGGCCGGGTGGCGCGGGCCGACGGCGGCACCCTGGTGCTCGACCACGTCGAGGAGCTCCCGCTCGCCGTCCAGCCGAAGCTCCTGCGCCTCGTCGCCGAGCGCCGCTACGCCCCCCTCGCGGGCGACGAGCGCGCCGCCGACGTCCGCTTCGTCGCCCTCGGCCCCCCGGACCTCCTCCGCCGGGTCGAGCGCGGCGCCTTCCGCGAGGACCTCTACTACCGCCTCGAGGTGATCGCCTTCCGGCTGCCGCCCCTGCGCGAGCGCCGCGGCGAGCTCGACGCCGTCTGCCGGGCGCTCCTCGCCGACCTCGGCGAGCGCTTCGGCCGCCGCCCCGAGCTCTCCGACGAGGCGCGCGGGTGGATGGCCGACTACCCCTGGCCGGGCAACCTGACCCAGCTCCGCAACCTCCTCGAGCGCGAGCTCGTCCTCGCCGACGACGACCTGCTGTCGCCCGAGCCGCCGGCCGGCCTCCCCGGCGCCGGCCCCCGCACCCTCCGCGAGGTCGAGATCGACCACATCCTGCGCACCCTCGCCCATACCCGCGGCCACCAGGGCCGCGCCGCCGAGCTCCTCGGCATCAGCCGCAAGGCGCTGTGGGAGAAGCGGAAGCGCTACGGCATCCCGTGACGGAGCTCCACCCCGACCTCGCCCCGGCCGAGCGCCGCCGGCTGATCCTCGAAGGCGTCGAGCTCTTCAACCGGGGCGAGGTCTTCGCCGCCCACGAGGCCTGGGAGGAGGTCTGGCGCTCCACCACCCCCGAGCCGCGCGACCTCTTCCAGGGCCTCGTCCAGGTCGCCGCCGGCCTCCACCACGCCGTCGACCGCGGCAAGCCCGCGCCCGCCCGCCGGGTCCTCGCGCGAGGCCGCCGGCGCCTTGCCCCTCTCGCCCCGGTCGCCTGCGGCCTCGACCTCGCCGCCCTCCTCGCCGAGCTCGACCCCTGGGACCGCTGGCTCGCGGCCGGCGAAGGCGAGCGCCCGCCACTGCCGGAGATCCGCGTCGCCGACCTGGCGGCCGTAGGGTGAGATCGCCAAAGAGCCAAGAAACGAACGGGGCCTCTCGGCGTTCCGCTAGACTCGATCATGCCCGCTGAGGTGGGCTAAGAGATCGATATGCAGACGGTCGACACATCGAAGGGGACGGTCACGTCTCGTAACGAGATCGACGCCCGGCTCGGTGGGCACGGCCCCCAGATCCGCGCCCTCGGGGTCCGTCGCCTGCGGATATTCGGCTCTTTCGCTCGAGGTGACCATCACTCGGACAGCGACGTTGACATCCTCGTCGAATTCGAACCGGGCGAGAAGACTTACGAGCGGTTCATCGGGCTCGCCGAGCTCCTGGAAGATCTCTTGGGTCGGTCCGTGGAGCTCGTGACCCTCGAGTCCTTGAGCCCGTACATGGGACCGCGAATCCTGGCCGAGGCGCGGGATGTCCCCCTCGCCGCCTGATCTCCTACGGCACATCCTCGCCGAGGTCGAGTTCCTTCGACGGGCCTTCGTGCGAAGCCTGGAGATCATCGGCGAGGCTGCGAAGCTCCTACCCGAGGAGTTCCGGGAAGCCAGCCCGGATATTCCATGGGCGGGTATGGCCGGGATGCGCGACCGCCTGATCCACCATTACTTCGGAGTCGACTACGAGCTCGTCTGGGACGTGGTCGCGGCAAAGGCGCCTCCGCTCGCGCGCCAGATCCAGGAGCTCTTGGCCGGGATCGAGGAGTCCTGAGGGTCTTACCTCAATGCGGCCGCAGCACCTCGGCGAGGTGGAGGGGGCGGCGGCCGGTGAGCTGGGCGATCTGCTCGCGGCAGGAGAAGCCGTCGGTGACGACGAGGGTGTCCGGGGCGGCGGCGCGGACCGCGGGGAGGAGCACGCGCTCGCCGACGGCGACCGAGACCCGGTACTTGTCGGCCTCGAAGCCGAAGGCGCCGGCCATGCCGCAGCAGCCGGTGACCGGGGCGTCGACCTCGAGGCCGGCCGCGCGGAGGAGGGCGGCGTCCTTCTTCGCGCCGAGGACCGACTTCTGGTGGCAGTGGGCGTGGAAGAGGGCGCGGCCGGCCCGGCGCGGCGGCGCCCAGCCGGGGGCGCGGTCGGCGAGGAGCTCGGCGAGGGTGAAGGTCTGCCGGGCGAGACGGCCGGCGCGCTCGTCGTCGGGGAAGAGGTTCGGCAGCTCGTCGCGGAAGACCGCGGTGCAGGAGGGCTCGAGGCCGACGACCGGCGTGCCCGCCGCGATCTCGGGGGCGAGGGCGTCGAGGATGTCCGCGAGCTGGGCGCGCGCCCGGTCGAGGAAGCCGAAGTCGTAGAGCGGCCGGCCGCAGCAGAGGCCCGCCCGGGGGATCGAGACCTCGAAGCCGGCCGCTTCGAGCACCTCGACCGCCGCCTCGCCGATCTCCGGGTGGAAGTGGTTCGTGAAGGTGTCGGGCCAGAGGAGGACCCTGCGGCCGCCACCGTTCCCGCCGTCCGCGGCCGGCCGCCGCTCGAACCGGTCCCGGAACGTCCGCGCCGCGAACGCCGGCAGCCGCCGCTCGGGCGCGATGCCGGCGAGCCATTTCGCGATCGCCGAGAGCCCCGGCGCCCGCCCGGCCAGGTTCGCCAGCCGCGGCGCGCGCGCAGCGAGCCGCGCCCAGCGGTGGACGAGCCCCATCGCGTACGCCGCCCGCGGCCGCAGCCGGCCCGCGTAGTGGTGGTGGAGGAACTCGGCCTTGTAGGTCGCCATGTCGACCCCGGCCGGGCACTCGGTCTTGCAGCCCTTGCAGGCGAGGCAGAGGTCGAGGGCCTCCTTGACCTCCTGGTTCCGCCAGCCGCCGGGCAGCGCGCCGGTGAGCATCTCGTGGAGAAGGTGCGCGCGGCCGCGGGTCGAGTGCGTCTCCTCGCGGGTGACCATGTACGACGGGCACATCGTCCCGCCCCCGTTGCGGCGGCACTTGCCGACCCCGACGCAGCGCCGCGCCGCCCGCGCGAAGCTCCCCCCGTCCGCCGGGTAGCGGAACGCCGTCTCCGGCTCCCAGGGCGAGTAGTCGGGCCCCAGGCGCAGGTTCGAGAGGATCGGGTAGGGATCGACCACCTTGCCGGGGTTCATCCGGTTCTCGGGGTCCCAGATCGCCTTGAGCTCCCCGAACGCACGGCACAGCTCCTCGCCGTACATCTTCGGCAAGAGCTCGGCGAGCGCCTGCCCGTCCCCGTGCTCGCCCGAGAGCGACCCGCCGTAGGCGACGCAGAGGTCCGCCGCCTCGTCGACGAAACGGCGGAACCGACCGAGCCCCTCCCGGCTCACCATGTCGAAGGTGATCCGCGAGTGGACGCACCCCTGCCCGAAGTGCCCGTAGAAGGCCGTCGCCAGCCCGTGGGCGTCGAGGAGCGCCCGGAAGTCCCGGAGGTACTCGCCGAGCCGGGCCGGGGGCACCGCGGAGTCCTCCCAGCCGGTCCAGGTCTCCCGCCCGCCGATCCGCGCCGTCGCCCCGAGCCCCGACTCGCGGATCTCCCAGATCGTCGCCTGCTCGGCGTCGGTCTCGTAGAGCCGCGCCGCGAGCACCGAGGGCAACCCGGCGATCCACCCCTGGACCTCCCGCGCCTTCGCCGCGGCCTCGCCCTTCGTCGCCCCGCCGAGCTCGACGAGGAGCCACCCGCCGCCGGCCGGCAGGAGCGCCGCGTCCTCGGGGTCCATCCCCCGCCGCATCTCCTCGGTGACCACCCGCCCGTCGAGCCCCTCGCAGGCCGTGCACCCGGCGGCGACGATCTCGACGACGTGGTCGCCCGCCTCGACCACGTGCTCGTAGGAGACGACCAGGAGCACCCGCTCCGCCGGCCAGGGGACGAGCCGGAGCGTCGCCTCGAGCACCGTGACGCAGGTGCCCTCGGTGCCGACGAGCGCCCGCGCGACGTGGAACCCCTTCTCGGGCAGGAGCTCGTCGAGGTTGTAGCCCGACACCCGGCGGGGGATGTCGGGGAACCGCTCGCGGATCAGGCCGGCGTAGCGGTCGCGCAGCTCCCGCAGCCGGCGGTAGATCTCCCCGCGCCGGCCGCCCGCCGTGACGATCGCCTCGATCTCCTCCTCGGGCGTCGCCCCCACGCTGAGCCGCAGCCCGTCGTAGGTGAGGACCTCGAGCTCCTCGACGTTGTCCGAGGTGCGGCCCGCCATCACCGAGTGCGGCCCGCAGGCGTTGTTGCCGACCATCCCCCCGACCGTGCACCAGGCGTGGGTCGCCGGGTCGGGCGCGAAGGCGAGGCCGTGGCGGGCCTTCGCGGGGACGTTCAGGTCGTCGAGCACGCAGCCGGGCTCGACCCGGGCGAGCCGCCGGGCCGGGTCGATCTCGAGGACGCGGCCGAAGTGCCGCGACAGGTCGAAGACCACCGCCTCGTTCGTCGCCTGCCCCGCCAGCGAGGTGCCCGCCCCGCGCTGGAGGATCGCGACGCCGTGGCGCCGGCAGGCGGCGACCGCCGCGACGACCTCCTCGGCCGTCCGCGGATAGGCGACGCCGAGCGGCTCCTGCCGGTAGTTGGAGGCGTCGGTGGCGTAGAGGGCGCGGTCGCCGCGGGTGAAGGCCACGCGGCCGGGAACCGCCCGAGAGAGGTCGCGGCGGAGGGCCGTCCCTTGCATCTCAGCGCCTCAACTGGCGGTGCGCAGCCACCGGTCGTCCTCGCGTCGACTCCGTAGCACGGCTGAAGCCTTGGCGTTCTGGACGAAGATCGCCAGCTCCGCGTAGTGCCTGTGATCGCCGGACCACCGGGAGACTCCGGCTCGTTCCAGCGAGGCGCTGCGCGCGCAGACTCCTTCGGCGTCTTCTGCGTGCCACCGAGCGCCGGCGGAGCGGGTCGCCACCCGATCCACCGTCCGGGGATATTCGGCGGGGAAGCCCGCGGCGACCACGCCGCCTTCGGTGACGACGTCGACGACCTGTCCCCGCCAGTCGATCTCGGCGAGCCGAGGCCGTGCGGGGGGCTGCAGATCCTCGGGCTCGAGGCCGGCGACGCGGAAGACGTCCAGCGCCACGGCGCGCGCGACGCGGGTGCTGCAGCAGCAGTAGAGGGCTGGGAAGTCCTCGGTGTTCCACCGACGGTCGGGGGTACGCTGGCTGAAGCTGGCGTCGAGCGGGTCGGACCAATCCTGACGCACGACTCGGTAGACCGGGACGTGTCCGTGGTCGAATCGGCGCGCTCTCATGCCTGGTAGAGGAGCGCCGCGTCGTACCGAGAGGCGACCTCGGCGATCCGCCCCCGGAGGATCCAGTCGAGGGCCGACTCTCCGTCGAACAGCTCCGCGGGACGGCGGACGGCCGTCGCCAGCCGTTGCGGGAGGAAGAGGTCCTGAAGCTTCCGCAGACCGGCCTCCGCGGCGAGGATTGCCGATCGGCGCTCGGCCGGAATCGTGCTCAGTCCCCGCTCCCAGCGGCGAACCGTCTCTCCGGAGACCCCGAACATCCGTCCGAGATCGTCCTGGCCGAGCTCGAGACGGGTCATCAGGCTACGGAGCGCAGACCGCCCTCGATCACTCGCCACCTCCGAGGAGATGACCTGCTCGACTGCCTGATGGAAGAGAATCAACCACTCCTGGTAGTCCTCGGTCGATTCGGCAAACGTCTTCACCGCAGCGGACACGGTCTCGGAGATCCCTCGCAGCGCCGCGATCTCCCGTCGGTAGATCTGGACCGTCTCGGGCGCGTGGAGCTCGGCGAGCGTGGTCGACGTCCAGGCGTCGACCAGTGCCGCCGCGGCCTCTTCCGTCGCGCCGGAGCGAAACGCCACGAACGCCTCGAAGGCGAGATACAGCGCTTCGGAGTCGACGAGACGCGCGGCATCGTCCTCGAGACGGGCGTGCTCCGACAGCACGTGAAGACAGCCCCGAAAGAGCGAAGCGGAGGCTCTGGCGCCGAGCAGGTTCGGCACGTCCAGGCTCGCACCGAAATCTCCTGCGGCGCTTGCCAGAACGTCCCGAAGCCGGTCGGGCGCAAGCTGTGCGGCGAGAGCGGTTGGCATGGAGTACTCCACGGACTCGTGGTGTGCCAAGAGTGTGGCACGGCCGCTCAGCGTGTCAAGCCCTCGCGGGTTGGTCTTGGGCTGCCGGGTAGAATGCCCGCCGCGCCGCGTCCCATCCCGTACCCAGGAGGCCTGATGAACGTCCCTCGTTTGTCTTCGGCTCGCCGACCGTCCCCGTGGCTCTCTCGCCGCAGCTTGGGTGAGATCCTCGTCGTGCTGTCGTTGTCGGTCGTCCTGCCGCTCCTCGCCGAAGCCGCCGAGGAGTCTGACGAGACACCCACCGCGACCGTCGAGGTCGGCTCGTGGCTTGTCGCCGGCCCGGTGCCGGCGCCGATGCCGGCGTTCGCCGAGGAGGTGCCGTTCGGGGAGGAGGACCCGTTGAAGCCGGCGGCGCTCCTGCCGGAGCGGCCGCGCGACCCGCGGGAGGCGTGGCCGGCCGCGGGGGCCGAGGCGGTGTGGCCGGGGGGCGAGCGGACGGCGTGGCGGTCGGTGTCGGGTGCGGCGGTCGATCTCGCGGAGGGCGGCGCGGAGCGGCCGCGGATCGCCTACCTGGCGAGCTACGTCGAGGTCGACCGGTTCGTCGAGGCGACGCTCGAGGTGGCGAGCGGGCACCTGCTGCGGGTGTTCGTCGACGGGGAGCAGGTGGCCGAGAAGTCGTCGGCGGACGAGGTGGCGGACGAGGAGGCCGAGGAGGGCGACGAGGGCGACGAGGCCGAGGAGGGCTCCGAAGAGGCCGAGGAGGACGAGCGGGAGGAGGCCGCGGAGGAGGACGAGGCCGAAGAGGCGGTCGAGGCCGAGGAGCGGGAGGAGGCCGAGGAGACGGAGGAGGCCGAGCCGCCCGGCGCGGTGGGGCCGCAGGGCGACGAGCGGGCCGACGAGGCGGAAGGCGAGGGGGCGGGTGAGGACGAGCCTGAGGAGGGAGCCGAGGACGACTCCGGCCCCGGGACCGCCTCGGCCGAGATCGAGCTGACGACCGGCAAGCACCTGGTCCTCGTCGTCGCGTTGCTCGACCCCGAGGGGCCGGCGGAGTGGACGGTGTCGGCGGAGCTCGAGGTGCCCGAGGAGCGCGCCGCGGGGGTCGTCGTCTCCGCCTCGCCGGAGCGGGGGGTGCGGATCGCCGACCTGCTCGACACGCCGGGGGTCGAGGCGGTGGACGTGTCGGCGGACGGCGAGCTCGTCGCGGTGACGCTCCAGCGGCCGCAGGTGCCGGCGGACGACCGGGTGGCCTGGGTGGAGATCCTGCGGGCCTCCGACGGCGCGCCGGTGCGGACGATCCGGCTGCCCGGCTCGGTGCAGGGCTTCTCCTGGGCGCCGACCGGCCGGCGGTTCGCGTACCGGACGCTGGGCGACGGGGGCGCGGGGACGATCTGGCTCGGCGACCTCGCCGACGGGTCGACGGAGCCGCTCGCCGAGGGGGTCGAGGGGCTGGGCGGCCTGCTGTGGGCGCCCGACGGGCGGTCGCTCCTCGCCACGATCTCCGAGGAGGCCGAGGAGGAGGACGACCGCGGCGCGGTCCGCGTGCGCAGCATGCAGGATCGCTGGGCCGGCTTCCGCGACCTCGACGCGGCCTGGCAGATCTCGACCGCGGACGGCTCGCGCCGCCGGCTCACCGCGGGCGCCCGCGGCGTCTCGCTCCTCGACGTGTCGCCGGACGGCGGGAGCGTGCTCGTGTCGCGCACCCGCTACGGGCTCGAGCGCCCGTTCGCGACCGGTGAGCTGTACGAGCTCGACCTCGGTACGCTCACGCCGCGGAAGGTGGTCGAGGGGCCGTGGCTGGGCGGCGCCGCCTACTCGCCCGACGGGAAGACGATCCTGGTCACCGCCGGGCCCTCGGCCTTCGGCGAGCTCGGCAAGGACGTGCCCGAGGGGACGATCCCGAACGAGTACGACGGGCAGGTGTACCTGGTCGACCGGGCCTCCGGCGACGTGCGGGCGGTGACCCGCGACTTCGACCCGGCGGTCGAGGAGGCGGCCTGGTCGCACCACGACGGGGCGATCTACCTGCGGGTGACCGAGGGGGAGCGGGCGCCGCTCTACCGCCTCGACCCGGCCTCGGGCCGGCTCGAGACGCTCGAGGTACCCCTCGACTCGGTGGACGGTTTCGCGCTCGCCCGCCGGTCGCCGGCCCTGGCCTACCACGGCTCGTCGATGCAGTCGCCCGCCCAGGTCTACGCGGCGCGCGTCGGCCCGGCCGGGCCGGCCCGCCGCGGTGCACGCGCCGCCGCCACGGCTTCGGCGGCCCGCCGCCTCCTCCTCCCCGGCGAGGGGAGCTGGGAGCAGGTCCGGTTCGGCCGGGTCGAGGACTTCGACTTCACGACCCCCGACGGGACGACGATCCCCGGCCGGCTCTACTACCCGCTCGGCTTCGACCCCGCCGCCGAGCCGGACCGCAAGGTGCCGCTGATCGTCTACTACTACGGCGGCGTGGTGCCGACCGGGCGCGAGTTCGGCGGCCGCTACCCGAAGAACCTGTGGGCGGCGCGGGGCTATGCGGTCTACGTGCTCCAGCCCTCGGGCGCAGTCGGGTTCGGCCAGGAATTCTCCGCCCGGCACGTCAACGACTGGGGGAAGCGGACGTCGGAGGAGATCCTCCAGGGGGTCCGCGAGGTGCTCGCCGCCCACCCGTTCCTCGACGGCTCGAAGGTCGGCAACTTCGGCGGCTCGTACGGCGGCTTCATGACCATGCTGCTCCTGACCAAGAGCGACGCCTTCGCCGCGGCGATCTCGCACGCCGGGATCAGCGACATCACGAGCTACTGGGGCGCCGGGTGGTGGGGCTACCTCTACAGCGCGGTCGCCGGGGCCGGGAGCTACCCGTGGACCGACCCCGATCTCTACGTCCGCCAGAGCCCGCTCTACGCCGCCGACGAGATCGACACGCCGCTGCTGCTGTTGCACGGTACGGCAGACCCGAACGTCCCCCCCGGCGAGAGCGACCAGATGTTCGCCGCCCTGCGGGTGCTCGGCAAGGAGGTCGAGTACATCCGCATCGAGGGCGAGGCCCACTGGATCCTGACCTACTCGAAGCGGGTGCTCTGGTGGGAGACGATCCTCGCCTGGTTCGACAAGCACCTCAAGGGCCAGCCCGAGCACTGGGAGGGGCTGTGGGGCGAGGACCTCGACCGCACCGGCCCGTAGACCGGCGCCGAGCCGCGGAGACGCCTCGCTCCCCCCGGCATGACAGGCTCGGCTGTCATCGGTCCACGATCACGACGTTCATCAGGGAGCTCACGATGCGCCGCACCGCCACGCCGTTCACCGCCGTCCTGGCCCTCACCGCCCTCTTCCTCGCCGCCTCGCCCGCCACGGCCCAGGAGGCCCCGCAGGCCGCCGCGGCGGACGCCCCGGTCGACCACGAGGAGATCGTCCGCCGGTTCACCGCCGAGGTCTACAACGAAAAGCGGCTCGACGCGATCCCCCGCTACGTCGCCGACACCTTCGTCGACCACTCGCCGGGCACGCCGCCCGGGCCCCACGGTCCGGACTTCGTGCGCTCGCAGGCCGAGCAGACCTTCGCCGGGATGCCCGACACCCACTTCGAGATCCTGCACCTGTTCTCCGAGGGCGACATGGTCGCCATGCACTGGCGCGTCCAGGGCACCGCGTCGGCGACCTTCGGCGGCGGCGGCTCCACGGGGCGGAAGATCGACGTCGAGGGGATCTCGCTGTTCCGCATGGAGGACGGCAAGATCGCCGAGTCGTGGGACATCGTCGACCGCCTGACCCTCTTCCAGCAGGCCGGCTTCCGCATCGCGCCGCCGCCGGCGATGCCGCCGCCGGTGCCCGACGAGGGGGAGGCCGAGGAAGAAGACACCATGGAAGGGGACACCATGGAAGAAGAGGGCGAACGGCAACCCCCAACCCCTCGACTAGAGGAGGGTCGAGTCGAGGAGGACGGTGAGGTCGAGGGCGACCGCCCGCCTTCGTCGACCTCCGGACTGTGATCGCTCGCCCCGGAAACACCACGGCCGGCGCCCCTCGCGGGAACGCCGGCCGCTCCAGAGCCGTCCTCTTTTAGCCGATCTCTTTAGCTGTTCTCCTGAGCCGATCCAGCTAGCCGGTCCAGCGATCAGGCGTCCAGGCGCGGGGTGTCCTCGGGGTAGAGCTGGCGGTAGGAGTCGGCGAGGACGAGGATTCGCTTGACGTAGTTGCGGGACTCGTCGATCGTCAGGTTCTCGAGCCAGTCGTCGAGCTGCGGATCGGAGCCCTGCTCCTTCCACAGGCGGCGCATCCGGTTGGGGCCGCCGTTGTAGCCGGCCAGCGCCAGCTCGACGTTGCCGTCGAACATGTCGAGGACCCGCTTGAAGTAGGTCGTGCCGAGCTTGATCGAGAAAGCCGGGTCGTAGAGCCTGGCCGGCGAGTAGGACTCGCCGAGGCTGGTGGCGACCTCGCGGGCGGTGGCCGGCATCACCTGCATCAGGCCGCGGGCGCCGACCGGGCTCGTGGCCCGGGAGTCGAAGGCGCTCTCCTGGCGGATGATCCCGGCGACGAAGTGCGCCGGCACGCCGACCCGCTGCGCCTCCTCTCGGATCGTCTCCTCGTAACGCAGCGGGTAGTAGGCGCGGAGGATCTCGGTCGGGATCTCGGCCTGGGCGGCGCCGCCGAGGCCGGGGAACGCCTGCTTGAGCTGGACGATCCCCTTGCGGAGCTTGCCCTGGCGGGCGAGCATCAGCGCCTCGAGCGCGCGGCGGTCCTGCCGCGAGACGTCGTCGACGGTCGCCTCGACCAGCGCGATCTCGCGCTCGGCCATCTCGTCGAGGCCGAGGTCGACGAAGAGCTTGGCCCGGCGCAGGGAGGGGTCGATCTCCCAGGGGCGCTCCTCGCTGACGAGCTGGGCGGTGGCGAACCCGCCGCGCCCGCCGGCGAGGCCGAGCCGGGCCATCGCCTGCTTGCGGTAGAAGTCGGTCGTGTCCGAGGAGGCGATGAGCTTGCGGTAGATCTCACCGGCGCGGCGGTCCTGGCCGAGGTCCTCGAGGGCGCGGGCCTTCCAGTAGCTGCCGCGGTGGGCCTCGCGGTCGTCCGGATAGAGCTCGTCGAGCTCGGTCCAGTAGGCGATCGCGGCGGTGTGGTTGCCGTCGCCGTACTCGGCCCAGCCCTTCTCCCACAGCGGCGCGGCGCCGGTGCGGTCGGTCGGGTCGTGGCGGCGGAGCTCGCGGAGGACCTCCTTCTGGCGCGCGAAGCTGGCGCCGTCGAGCTCCTTGTACAGCCGGCGCAGGGCGCGCACGGCCAGCTCGTCGTCGCCGCCGTGGGCCGAGACCTCCTCGAGGTGGCGCAGCGAGGCCAGCCGCATCGCACGGCGCTCGGCGGTGGGCAGCCCCTTGCCGCCGCCGCGGGCGGTGGCGAGGTCGGCGGCGGCGAGCGCCCGGTGCCAGGCGACGGCGGCACGCTGGGCGCCCGTCGCGGGCCGGGCGAGGTCGAGGGTGGCGAGCGCCTCCTGGCCACGGTGGAGCCGGGTCAGGGCCTCCGCCTGGAGCAGGGTCCAGCCGAGGCCGCGGTCGGCGCTCCGCACGTCCTCGAGCGCGGCGAGGGCGGCGCCGGCCTCGGTGAGGTCGAGGAACGAGCGGGCGCGCTGCTCGAGCTCGGCCGGGGTCAGCACCCGCGACCAGTCGACCCGGCCGTCGCGGCCGCGGAAGAGCTTGGGCACGCCGAGCGCCGACGCGGTGTAGGGCGAGTGGGTCAGCAGCCGGCGGGCGGCCTCGCGGCGGACGGAGTCGTCGCCGAGCGTGCGACCGACGTTCCAGGCGAGCTCCTCGAGGTCGGCGCGCGCACGGCCCGCGAGGCCCTCGCTGCGGGCGAGGCTCACCAGGTCGAGGGCGGCGCGGTGGTCGCCGGCGCGGGCGTAGAGCTCGGCGGCGTCGACCATCGCGCCGGGGCGCAGCGGCGAGCGGGGATACGACTCGACGAGCTCCGACCAGTGGAGCAGGGCCGCGTCACGGTCGCCGTCCTCGGCGGCCATCTCGGCCAGCGCGGCGAGGCGCCAGTCGCCGAGCAGGGCGCCGGAGACGTCGGTGGCGGTCAGGTGCTCGCGGGCGGCGTCGTGGTCGCCGCGGGCGAAGGCGGCGAGCCCGACGACGAGCCGGGCGTCGCCGGTGGCGGCGCGGTCGTCGCCGGTCAGGGCGGCGAGGAGCTCTTCGGCGGCTTCGAGGTCGCCGGCGCGGAAGGCGGCGGCGACGTCGGCGTAGCGCTCCCCGGGGAGGGCCGCGGGGGTCGCGCCGCCGCTCGTCCAGGGGGAGGCGGTGGCGGAGCCTGCGCGGGCGGCGGTGGAGAAGATCTGGTCGCCCCACTCGACGTAGATGCCGAGGGCGAGGAAGAGGACGAAGCAGACGATCGAGGCAGCGGCGTACGGCAGTCGTTTCCGGGTCAGGGTAAGTACCTCCTGGTACGCGATGTGCTCGGTAAGTCGGAGTCGGTGGCGACCGCGGCGCCCGTCACCGTCCCGTGGGCGTGGCTGCACGGGATGACGGAGGTCGGGGACGGAGCGGGCCCTGCGGGCGAGCCGGAAGCGCCTCGCGAAGAGGCCTCTCCCGAGCGCGCCGCGCTCGCGGTCAGCTGAATTCCTCCTGCATTCGGTCGTTCCAACAGGCCGGACGGCCCGAGAATTCCAAGAGAAATTCAACCCTCGGGAGGCCGACCCGTGCCGGATTCTACGGATTTCGGGGTCGGTCTGTTAGCTTGCTCCGGATGGATTCCGGATCCGACCCTCCCGAAGACCACTTCGGCTACCCGCGGCTGATCGCCCGCGCCCTCCGCGGGGTCGCCCGCGAGGTGCTCGACCGGGTGGCCGGCGAGGGGCTGCCGGGAGAGCACCACCTCTACCTCTCCTTCCGCCCCGACGGCGAGGGCGTGCGCGTGCCGGCCTTCCTCGCCGACCGCTACCCCGACGAGGTCACGGTGATCCTCCAGAACCAGTTCTGGGACCTGGCGGTGGACGACGAGGCGTTCTCGGTCACCCTCACCTTCGGCGGATCGCGCCACCGGCTCGTCGTGCCCTTCGCGGCGCTGACCGCGTTCGCGGACCCGGCGGTGGGGCTCGGGCTGCGCTTCGAGCCGCCGGCGGAGGGCGGTGTGGAGGTGGAAGAAGGCGAAAGAGAGGCGGAAGCGGGGCGGAAGCCCGGCGAGGAGCCCGAGGCCGCGGAGGGGCGCCCCGGCGGCGAGGTCGTCTCGATCGACCGCTTCCGCCGCGACTGACGGCCCGCTCAGATCGCGCAGTGGCTCAGGCCGCGCTTCTCGAGGTAGCGCTGATGGTAGTCCTCGGCGGGCCAGAACTCGGCGGCCGGTGAGATGCGGGTGGCGATCGGGCGGCGGTGCCGGCCGCTCACGTCCTCGGCCTCGCGGGAGGCGCGGGCCGCCGCGGCCTGCGCGGGCGAGTGGACGAAGATCTCCGAGCGGTACTGGCTGCCGACGTCCGGCCCCTGGCGGTCGACCTGGGTCGGGTCGTGGTTGTCCCAGAACACCCGCAGCAGCTGGTCGTACGAGATCCGCTCGGGGTCGTACTCCACCCGCACCGCCTCGGCGTGCCCGGTGGCGCCGGTGCACACCTCGCGGTAGGTCGGCTCGGGCCTGGTGCCGCCGGTGTAGCCGACCGAGGTGTCGACCACCCCGCCGAGGCGGCGGAAGGTCTCCTCCACCCCCCAGAAGCAGCCGGCGGCGAAGACGGCGGTCTCGGTGCGCTCGGGGCGCTCCTGATGCTGGGTCACGGCGATCTCCTCTCTCTGTCGCGCTCTGTCGCGGTGCGTGTCCGGTCCGGGTCCTGCGGGCGGGACTCTCGGTCCCACGGGAGGACTAATGCGTTCCACCCTCCCGCTGTTCCCGGTGCCGTCCGGCGGCGTCGCGAGCGTGCCGATCCGCCGCCCCATCCGCACCTCCGCCTCGGGGACGAGCTCGGGCGACCAGCGCACGCGGCCGGGACCGAAGAGGACGACGACGGTCGAGCCCATGTTGAAGCGGCCGAGCTCCTCCCCGGCGGCGAGCCGTACGGGGCGCTCGGGCGGCCGGCTCCGCACCCGCCGGCCGCGCGGCGGGGTGACGAGCCCGCTCCACACCGTCTCGATCGCCGAGACGCATAGTGCCCCGACGAGGACCACGGCCATCGGTCCGGCGGCGGTGTCGAAGATCGCCGCCACCCGCTCGTTGCGGGCGAAGAGTCGCGGCACGGCTCGGGTGGTCGCCGCGTTCACCGAGAAGAGCCGCCCCGGCACGTGGACGGTCTCGCGCAGGGTGCCGGCGAGCGGGGCGTGCACCCGGTGGTAGTCGCGCGGCGAGAGATAGAGGGCGGCGAACGAGCCGCCGGTGAAGGGCGCCGCGCGCTCCTCCGAGCCGCCGAGGAGCTCCGCGGCCGTGTAGTCGCGGCCCTTGGCCTGGAAGATCCGCCCGCCGCGGACCTCGCCCGCCTGGCTGACGACGCCGTCGACCGGGCTGACCACGGCGCGCGGGTCGTCGTCCACCGGCCGGGCGCCCGGGGCGAGCGGGCGGGTGAAGAAGGCGTTGAAGCTCGGGTAGGCCGCCGGGTCGGGCTCGGCGGCCTGCGCCAGGTCGATCCCGTAGAGGCGGACGGCCGATCGGATCAGGGCGCTCTCGAGCGGCCGGAGGCGGCTGCGGGTGACCGCGAAGACGAGGCGGGAGAGCAGGTGGTGGGGGAGCGGGACCTGGAGCGCCGCCTTCAGCCGGTCGCCGAGGCTCGCCTCCCGGGTGACCGGCCCGGACGGGTCGCGCGGGTCCTCCACGGGCTGCTAGCCGCGCTCGGCGAGGCGGAGCGGCCGGCCGCCCGACGCGCCGGCGTCGGCGTCCGGGCCGCCCCGGCCGTTCTCGGGCTCGCCCTCGCCGGCGTCGCCGCGGCTCTCCGGCTCGCCGGCCGCCGGCAGCTCGCGCCCTTCGCGGTCGATTCGGAAGCTGCCCGCCTGGAGGCGCACCACCGGCACGTCGGCGACCGCCGTGTACACCGCGACGCGGTCCGCGTGGACCTCCTCGACGATCCCGAGCCCGAGGCAGAACCCCTCGCCGTCGAGGAAGCCGACGACGGTGCCCTCGGCGAGCCCCTCCGCGGCGCCGCGCCCCCAGTCGGACCCGAAGACGCGGCGGGGCGAGACCCAGCGGGTGCGCGCCCCCTGGAGGTGGGCGGCGAAGCGGGCCTCGCGGTGGTCGCGGCGGGCGCCCGGGCCGCGGTCGCGCGCCGCGGCCGAGCCCGACACGCGCTCGACCTGGCGCCCCTCCCCCTGGAGCAGGCCGACGAGCGCCTCGACCGCTGCGCCCCCCGCACCGGCCCCACGCCCGCCGTTGCCGCCGATCGCCACCACCTGGTCGACCTCCGCGGCGTGGGCCAGGTGGTAGTGGAGGGTGCGCGCCGCCCCGCCGGCGACGAGGCCGCTGGTGTCGAGGATCACCGCCTGGGCCCCGGCCGCCCGCGCCCGTGCGGCGAGCCGGGCCGCGCCGACCACCGAGGGCAGCAGGTGCCCCGGCGGCGAGGTCGAGCCGACGAACCAGAGCGCCGCCGGCGCCTCCCACGGGCCGGTGAGCGCCAGCCCGAGGCAGCCGGGCACGCCGATCGTCGACTGGCCCGGGTCGCAGTCGACGAGCGCCACCCGGTCGAGCCCGCGCCCGAGCTGCCCGACCAGCCAGCGGGCGAGCGAGGTCTTGCCCGAGCCCTGCCCGCCGAGCACCAGGATGGTCCCCCGGTCGAGGTGGGCGAGCAGCCGGTGCCAGCCCAGCGCCGGGGCGATCGCGCCGTTCCCGCTCATCGCCGCGACTCTATACGCTCGGCGCGGCCCGGCCGGCGGGCCGCGGATCCTCCGCCCCGTCCCGGTAGAGCTCGACCAGCTCGGCGACCCGGCGGCGGACCTCGGCGCGCTCGGCGCGCAGCTCGGCGGCGAAGCGGCGGCGGGTGCGCAGGACGAGGAAGGCCCGGACCTCGCGGGCGAGCCGGGAGCGGCGGTCCCGGAAGCCGAGCGCGGCGCGGCCCGCGAGCGGGGCGAGGGCGAGGACCGCCAGCGCGGCCGCCCAGCCCCCGCCCGCCCCCGACGCGCGCGCCGCGGCCCAGCCGGCGGCGGCCGCCTCGGCGATCCAGGTCAGCGGGTAGACGACGAGCGACGGGAAGACCTTCCAGGTCGCCTTCTGGTCGGCGGGGGCGACCCGCCGGGCGACGGCGGAGACGACCTGGAAGGGGAGGGCGTTGAGGGCGATCCCGACGAGCGCCAGGGGGAGGCGGAGCAGCAGGGTCCCGACGGTGCGGCGGAGGAAGCGGAGGACCGGCGGCGCGGCGTAGGCGGCGGCCACCTGCTCGTCGCGCAGGCCGGCCGCGGCGAGGAGGTCGTCGTAGCGGCGGACCGCCTCGGCCGCCGCCGCGACCCGGTCGGGGTGGAGCGCGGCGAGCCGGCGATGGCCCTCGGCGAAGGCGCGGCGCGCCGCGGTGGCGCGGGCCAGGCTCGTCCGCCGGGGCACGTCGAGCGCCGGGCGGGCGTAGATCTCGGCCGCCCGGGCGACGAGCCGCGCCTCCTCCCAGGTAGCGAAGTGGACCGTCACCTCCTGGAGGGCGCGGTCGATCCGGGCGGTGAGCGCGCGGACCGCGTCGGGGTCGGCGGGAGGGCCCGCCGGCCGCCCCTCCCCCGCGGCGGCGGGGAACGGCTCGCCGATCTCGACCAGCGCCCGCGAGCGGAACCTCTCGCGGCGGTCGAAGACCAGCCCGACCGGAAGGATGCGGACCCCGAGCGGGCCGTGCACCGCCTCGGCCTCGAGGGCGATCCGCGCCGCCCCGGTCTTGAGCGGCGCGACCCCCGGCTCGTTGTGGCTCCTCCCCTCGGGGAAGATCGCCACCGCGCCCCCCTCGGCGAGTGCCGCCCGGCTGGCGGCGAAGGTCTCGGCGTTGCGCGCGACGTCGGCGGCGTCTGACCGCCGGTAGACCGGGATCACCCGCGCCCAGCGGAGGAAAGGGCGGAGCGGCGGGATGTCCCACAGCGTGCTCTTGCCGAGGAGGCGCGGGACGCGCGGCAGGCAGCCGAGCACCAGCATCGGGTCGATCAGGCCGTTGACGTGGTTGGCGACGACGACGAGCGGCCCGCCCGCCGGCACCCGCTCGAGGCCCTCGACCTCGATCCGCCGGAAGAAGACCGACAGCACCAGCCGGTCGAGGGCGACGAGGGTGCGCAGGGCGCGGGGCGGGTCAGCCGGCTGCGGCATCGACCCGCTCCCGCCGGTCGCTCCACTCCCGCGCCGCGGCCTTGCCCCGCGCCTCGTCGATCCACCCCATGCCGACGAGGCCGACGACGAAGAAGAGGCCGGTCGAGAGGATGGCGAGCCGCTGCGATTGGGTGGCCGACGAGAGGATGCCGAAGACGACCGGCCCGACCGCGAAGGCCGCCTTGCCGGCGAGCCCCCAGAAGCCGTAGAGCTCGCCCGTCTTCTCGAGCGGCGAGAAGAGGCCGACCATCGCCCGGCTCGCCGACTGGAGCGAGCCGATCCCCAGCCCGGCGGCGAGCGAGACCGCGAAGAAGGTCGCCTTCTCCTCGGCCAGGAAGGCGCCGACGCAGACGAGAACCCAGAGCACCAGGGTGACCCGGATCGTCCTGCCCGCGCCGAGGCGGTCCTGGACCCAGCCGAAGCCGAGCGCCCCGGCGGCCGACGAGACGTTGACCAGCAGGAACAGCCCGATCAGCTCGCCGCCGGTGAAGCCGAGGGTGCGCTGGGCGTAGATCGCCGAGAAGTAGATGACCGCGGCGAGCCCGCAGGTGAAGACGAAGAAGACGGCGAGGAACTTCGCCAGCTCCGAGAAGTGGCCGAGCGAGCGGAGGGTGGCGGCGAGCCGCCCGTAGCCCTCGCGGGCGTACCCGGCGAGGGTCCGGCGCGGCCCGCGCGGTGCCCGCTCGCGGAGCAGCACGAACGTGGGGATCCCGGCGACCAGGAAGAAGGCCGCGGTGACCGGCCAGGCCCGCCGCAGCTCGGGCACGTTGTCCGGCACGAAGTCGCCGGCCAGCGCCGGGTAGATCGCCAGCAGGCAGAGCAGCCCGCCGAGGTAGCCCACCCCCCAGCCGATCCCCGAGATCCGCCCGATGTTCGCCGGGGTCGAGATCTCGGGCAGGAAGGCGGCGGCGAAGTTCTCGCCGAACGAGAAGGCGAGGTTCGACACCACGAAGAGCGCCAGCCCGAGGACCGCGTCGCCCGGCCGCACGAACCACAGCGACGCCGTGCCCGCCACGCACACCAGGTAGCTGGCGAAGAGGAACGCCTTCTTCCGCCCCGAGTCGTCGGCCACCGCGCCGACGAGCGGCCCGAGCGCCACGACCAGGGCGTTCGAGGTCATCACCCCCAGGCTCCACAGGAAGTCCGCCCGCCCCGACGGCGCGACGAGCTGGGTGAAGTAGACCGAGAAGGCGACGGTCACCACGACCGTCGTGTACGAGCTGTTGGCGAAGTCGAACATCGCCCAGCCGAAGATCTCCCGCTTGCGGACCGGGGCGGAGGGGGGGCGGGCGGTCACGGGTGCGGAGCCGGCGGGACCGGGCCCGCGCTGCGGCGGGCCCGCGCTCTGGGTGCGGACGGCGTGGGCGGGACTGTAGTGGTCCCCGCGGTGCGGGGTCAAACGGCCGGCGGCTTGCTACGATCGGCCGCGATGTCGATCCTCCGCAAGCTCTTCGGGGGCGCCGGCCCCGAGCCGGAAGGCGCCGGCGCCGCCGGCGACACCGAGACGGTGCGCAAGATCGCCGCCCGGCTCGCGGCGCTGCCGCCCGAGCGCGCCCGCTACGTCGCCGCCTTCGCCTACGTGCTGTCGCGGGTCGCCCACGCCGACTTCGAGATCAGCGACGAGGAGAGCCGCGAGATGGAACGGATCGTCCGCGAGCGCGGGACGCTGCCCGAGGACCAGGCGCTCCTGGTCGTCGAGATCGCCAAGGCGCAGAGCCGGCTGTTCGGTGGCACCGAGAACTTCCTCGTCACCCGCGAGTTCGCCGGCCTCGCCGACGACGAGGAGCGGCGCGACCTCCTCGACTGCCTGTTCGCCGTCGCCGCCGCCGAGGGCGGGATCTCCTCGGCCGAGGACGCCCAGGTCCGCCAGATCGCCAGCGAGCTCGGCTTCACCCACCGTGAGTTCGTCGACGCCCGCCGCGCCTGGAGCTCCGAAAGGAACGTGCTGAAGGGCATGGTGCCGCCGGACTGATCCGCGCTCAGGCGGGATATCTCGCGGGGCTGGTGCCCAGCGCCACGATGGCGCACTCGCGGCGGGCTCGGATGCCGAGCTCTTCGGCCTCGGCGATCACCTCGCGGTCCCAGGTGCCGGGGTTGAAGAAGACGCCGTCGCGGGCGCTCTTCGCGGCGAGCTCGGGGAGGAGCTCGCGGGTGCGCGGCGGGGGCAGGTACATCGCGATCCGGTCGAGCTCGGCCGGGACCTCGCCGACCCGCTGGTAGGCCGTCCGCCCCTCGATCTCCGCCTCGGTGAGGTTCACCGGATAGACCTCCCACCCGGCGTCGAGGTAGGCGCGCACGCACTTGTTGCCGTACTTCCGCCGGTCGCCGGACGCCCCGACCACCGCGATCGTCTTGCGCGCCGCCCTCCGCGTCTCGCCGTCCTGCGCGGCCTCGGGCACGGGCGGCGGCCCGGCCGCCGCGGTCTCGACGGCCTCGGTGCGCACGCTTTCGGGAGTCATGCTGCAGGAAGTCTGCAAGCGGTAGGCCGCGGTAGTCACCCGCCGGCGGCGGGGAGGTCGGCGAGGAGGCGGCGGATCTCGGCGGTGCGGGGATGGCGCGGGTCGGCGGCGAGGGCGGCGCGGAGGTGGCGGGCGGCGGCGGCGGGCTCGGCGAGGGGGCCCGCGTAGAGAAGGCCGAGCTCGTAGTGGGAGCGGGCGTGGTCCGGGGCGCGGTCGAGGACGCGGCGGAAGGCGGCGGCGGCCGCCGCGTCGCGGCCCTCGCGGCGCAGCAGCAGGCCGGCGTTGTGGTCCGCCTGCCAGTAGGAGCGGTCGGCGGCGGCGGCGCGCTGGTAGCTCTCCATTGCTGCGGTCGGCCGGCCGCGCTCCTCGCGGGCGATGCCGAGCGAGTTCCAGGCGCCGGCGAGGGACGGGTCGATCTCGACGGCGCGCGCCGCGGCGGCCTCGGCGTCGGGCCAGTCGCGGGCGGCGACGGCGGCGGCGGCGCGGTTGGCCCAGGCCTCGGCCCAGCGGGGGTGCTCGGCGGTCAGGCGCGCCAGCTCGGGGCGGGCCGCGCCGAGGTCGCCCGCGGCGGCGCGGGCCGCCGCCCAGCTGTTGCGCGCCTCGCGGTTGCCCGGATCGCGCGCGACGACCGCGGCCCAGGCGCGCTCGGCCTCGGGCAGCCGGCCCCGGGCCGCGAGGACCTCGCCGAGCGCCACCTCGAGCTCGTCCCGGCCGGCGCCGCCGGCCGAAGCCGGGCCCTCGCCGCCGCCCGACGCCTCGAGACCGGCCCGCAGCTCGCGCTCGGCGTCGGCCGGGCGGCCGAGGTCGAGGAGCAGGCGGGCGAGCCGGGCGCGCTGGGAGGCGTCGCGCGGCTGCCCGCCGAGCCCCTCGCGGTACGCGGCGAGCGCCTCGCCGGGGCGGCCGGCTCGGCGCAGCGCCTCGCCGAGCGCCCGCCAGCCCTCGCCGGACCAGGGCTCGCGCCGCAGCGCGCGCCGCAGCCTCGTCTCGGCGGAGCGGAGCTCGCCGGCCGGGAGCTCGACGAGCTCGGCGTAGCGGATCGACACCCGCGGATGGTCGCCCCAGCGCGCGAGCGCCTCCTCGAGGATCGCCGCGGCCTCGCCGCGCCGGCCGAGACGGCTCAGGAGGTCGGCCCGCTGGAGGGCCGCGTCGACCGAGTCGGGGTCGAGGGCCAGGGCGACGTCGACCTCGGCCAGGGCGGCGTCGAGGCGGCCGCGGCGGGTCTCGATCCCCGCCCGGGCGAGGTGGAGGTCGGCGCGGTCGGGGGCGAGCGCCAGGGCGCGGTCGAGCGCCCGGTCGGCCTCGTCGAGGCGCCCCAGCTCGCCGAGCGCGGAGGCGAGCTCGGCCAGCGCGCGGAGGTTCTCGGGGTCGCGTGCGAGGGCCTCCCGGTAGGCGCGGACCGCCTCGCCGAGGTGGAGGCGGGCGAGGAGCTCCCCGGCCCGCTCGAGGGTCACGTGGACGTCCATCATCGCCTTCGGGTCCGGCGGGGAGGACCGCCCGGGCGCGGCGGCGCCGGCGAGGTAGCCGAGGCTGCGGAGCATCTCCGCGGTCTCGTCGTCGAGCGGCGCCTCCGCCTCGCGCTCGGCGCCGCCCCAGGACTCGCGGAGCGCCGCGAGCTCGGCCGCGAACCGGGCGACGTCGGCCGGCCGGCGCTCGGCGAGGTTCGCCCCCTCTCCCGGGTCGCGGGCGACGTCGTAGAGCTCCGGCTCGGGCGCCTCGACGTACTTCAGACCGCCGCGGCGGAGCGTCGCGAGCTTCGCCCAGCCGTAGATGTAGTGGGCGGCGCGGCTCTCGGCGTACAGCGCCGGCTCCGTTGCCGGCGGCGGGCCCTCGATCGCCGGCACCAGGCTCTCTCCCGGAAGACCGTCGGGCGCCGGTAGCCCGAGGAGGTCGAGCACCGTCGGCACCAGGTCGACCTGGCTCGCCGGCCGCTCGACCCGGCGGCCGCGCGGCCCCGCGGGGAGCCGGACGATCCACGGGATGCGCAGCGTCGCGTCGTAGGCGAGGATCGCGTGGGTCGGCTCGCCGTGCTCGCCCAGCGACTCGCCGTGGTCGCCGACGACCATCGCGATCGCCCGGCCGGGGGCGAGGCGCGGGTGCTCGAGCAGGCGGCCCAGCTCGGCGTCGGCGTAGGCGATCTCGCCGTCGTACGGGCGGTCCCGGTGGCGGCTCCGGTACGGCTCGGGGGGATCGTAGTCTGCGTGCGGGTCGTAGAGGTGGGCCCAGAGGAAGAGCGGCCGGCCGTCGTCTGGCAGGCCGCCGAGCCACTCCAGGGCGGCGTCGACGGTCACCTCGGCGGAGCGCTCGGCGACCGCCCGCGGGCCGCGCGGACGGCCGCGGGAGAGGTCGGCGTCGTAGACGTCGAACCCCTGGTCGAGCCCGAAGCGGCGCTCAAGGACGGCGGCGGCGACGAAGGCCCCGGTGTGGTAACCGCGCGCCGCGAGCCGCTCGGCGAGCGTCTCCGGCTCGGGGCCGAGCCGGTGGATCCCGTTGTGCCGCACCCCGTGCTGGGGCGGGTGGAGGCCGGTGAGGAGCGTCGCGTGGGCCGGCAGGGTGATCGGCGCCGCGGCGTAGGCGTTCTCGAAGACGATCCCGCCCTCGGCGAGCCCGGCGAGGTTCGGCGTCTCGGCGTCCCGCGCTCCGTACGGCTCGAGCCGGTCGGCGCGCGTCGTGTCCAGGGTGACGAGGACCACGGAATGCTCGGCCCGGGGCACCGGAGCGGTGCGTCCAGTATCAGGTGGTGAGCAACCCCACGAGAAGGAAAAGATCAGCGAGAAGGTGAGAAGCCAGGCTACGGGGCGAAGGGGCGAGGAACCGGACGCTGCACGAGTGCCGAGACGAGGCATCGTCACTGAATACGGCAACGGGTTCCGTGTGGTTGGTTGCCGGGCACTGGTCATTGCAGGGGCGAAAGCGTGAAGCGTGCGTCAGATCGGACGACCCGGAGTGACGAGCGAGCGAGGCGTAGCGGAGCTACGTTGAGCGAGTGAGGAGCGAGGACCGTTCGAGATGGCGTACGATCCGCGCTTTCGCCAGGAAGGGCCCCGGCCCCTCCGAGACGCTGGAGAGACCGGGGCGGGTGGAGGGTACCGCGGGGACCGGGGCCTAGAACCGCAGGCCCACGGAGAAGCGGAAGGTCCTCGGCTGCTGGAACGAGTTCTCGGTCAGCGGCTGGCCGAAGTTGGGGCCGAAGTCCCAGTGGACCCCCTCGACCGGCGTCGCGGTGAAGGGGTCGAAGTTCTCGTACCCGGACGCCACGGTGGCGTCGAGGACCGTGGTGTTCACGACGATCGGTTCCTGCTCGTCGAACACGTTGAGCACCTCCGGCTGGAGGAACAGCTCGATCGGCCGGCCGAAGGCGGCGACCCGGAACGCGTAGTTGAGCGCCAGGTCGGTCGAGGTGATGTCGGGTGTGGTGAAGGCGTCGCGGGAGGTGAAGTAGTAGTTCACCGAGGCCGGCGGCACCTGGTAGCCCGGGTTGTCGACGAAGAGGCGCGAGCGCACGGCCCCGATCGCCCCGTACGGCGTGCCGCTGATGAAGCTCTGCAGCACGGAGACGGTGAGGTCCTGCCGGTCGCCGGAGATCGCGTCCCAGGACGCCCAGGCGCGAACCTTGTGGCGGGAGTCGATCCCCAGGTCGCCGCGCGGGTTGTGCTGTGCGAACGCCTTGTACTCGGGGAACAGCCCGTCGGTGGCGGCGACCGGCCCGCTGCCCACCGTCTCGCCGTCGAAGTTGCCGCGCGCGTGCGACCAGGTCCAGTTGGCGCCCAGGTTCAGCCGGTCCGCGACCCGGTAGGACAACTGGGTGTGCAGGCCGTCGTAGACGCGCTCGAGCTGGTCGTCCGTCGCGTTCTCCACGACCTCGCGGTCGATGGTGATCGGCGGCAGCAGCGGGTCGTCGACCGTCACCTGCCCGGTCGTCGTGTCGAGGCGCCGGTAGTAGAGGTCCTGGAACTCGCGGTGGACGTAGTCGGCGCGGACCAGCCCGCGCGACCCCAGCCGCCTGGTCAGCCCGAAGGAGACCTCCTCCGCAGAGGGCGAGGCGAGGTCCGGGGAGACCGTGTTCGCGGCGCCGGGGATCGTCGTCTGGATCACCCAGCCGTCGACCCCGTCGAACGGCGTCAGGTTGCCGATGCCGCCGATCGAGTCGAACCAGTCGAACATGATGCGGAGAGCCTCGTCCTGATCGACCAGGTCCGCCGCGTTCGGATCGGGGTTGATCGCGGGGCCGCCGTACAGCCACACGATGATCGCCGGCTGCCCGGCCTTCGACTGGCGGTTGCCGACGGTGTTGGCGATCGCCGAGACGTAGGTCGCATAGCTGCCGTTGACGATCCACTCGCCGTCGCCGGCGACGTCCCACGACAGGCCGAGCCGCGGCGAGATCTTCGAGTCGTCGATCCGCCGGGCGCCGCTCGAGTCGACGCCGTCGTTCTCGTCGTAGCGCACGCCGAGGTTGAGCGTCAGCCGGTCGGTGACCCGCCAGACGTCGTTGAGGAACGCGGAGTTCGTCTTGAAACTCGTCCCCTGCGTGCTCTCGAGGATCGGCCACCAGACCACGGCCGCGTTGAACGGGTTGGCGACCGGGAAGACCTGCCCGTCGCGGATCACCGTCGTGTCGGTGAAGAAGGTGAAGTCGGTCGCCGACTGGTGGTTGTCGGCGGCCCGGATGTCCTCGAACGTGTCGTAGCCGGCGACCAGCTCGTGGGAGCCGAAGCCCTCGGTGGTCAGGAAGTACGACGCTTTCGCCAGCCAGTTCTCGTTGTTGCGCTCCTCGTTCAGGCAGGGATCGCCGCAGAACCAGGGGGCGTGGTACGTGCCCGCGTTCTGCGAGTCGTACATCACAGTGCCGCGGATCAGGTCCGCGTCGTCGCCGCCCGAGCCCTCGAAGGTGAACTCGCGCTCGGAGTACTGGGCCTCGACGAAGAGGCTCGGGGTGACGACCCCGGTGTAGCTGACCGCCCGCAGCGACT
>Ga0299913_10000459_pt1 | contig 26032 bp, 25 predicted proteins | sample RVTome_9_FD_201360 | JGI IMG/M metagenome (GOLD analysis project Ga0299913, IMG submission 201360) | Soil microbial communities from uranium-contaminated site in the Upper Colorado River Basin, Wyoming, United States - RVT155D38 (version 2) ... | reverse complement strand
CCGCCCCACAGCCCGCGACGGCCCGCACAGGAGCCCGGGTGGCCGTTGTTGCCGACCGAACCCGGCACGACGACAAACGTGTTCGACGACATCGCGCACGCGCACCGGGAGATCTACGCGCTGTACGAGATCGCTCAGGCGATGGGCACGAGCCTGAACGTGTCCGACACGATGGCACTCATCTCAGCAAAGCTGAGTAACCTGGTGCCCTTCTCCTGTGCGGCGCTGTTCCTGCACGACGAGGAATCGGACGCGCTGCGCTGCCGCTTCGCGACCGGCACGGACGCGGAGATCATCCGGCAGGTCGTGGTCCGCACGGGCGAGGGGCTCACGGGCTGGGTCGCGCGCAACCGCCGGCCGCTCGTCAATGCGCGCCCGACCGCCGATCTCGAGGCAGCCGGCCTGCCTGGCGCAACCGAGCTGCAGTCGGCGCTCGTCTGCCCGCTGCTCTCCGGCGATCGGTTCATCGGCACAATCTCGGTCTATCACACCGACGCGTCGTTCTACCGCCAGGATCACCGGCGGCTGCTCGACCGGGTGTGCGAGCAGGCGGCCGCTGTCATCAGCAACTCGATACGGTTCGAGCAGACGCGCGAGGACTCGCTGACGGATCTGCTCACGGGGCTGCCGAACACGCGCTTCCTCGTCATGCATCTGTCACGGGAACTGGCGCGCGCCGACCGCCTGAATGCCGAGCTCTCGCTGATGGTCATGGATCTGGACGACTTCAAGGAAATCAACGACAGCTTCGGGCACCACGCGGGTGACCGCGCGCTCTGCGAGGTCGCCCGTGTGCTCCGCGGGGCCATCCGGCCGTACGACATCTGTGTGCGCTACGCTGGTGACGAGTTCATCGCGGTGCTCTCCGGATGCGGCGTCGACGAGGCCGAACAGAAGCGCGTGGAGCTGCAGCGGGAGGTGGATGCCCTCTACTTCGAGGCGAGGCCCGGGACACGTCTCCCGCTCGGCATCAGCGTGGGAACGGCGGTGTTTCCCCGCGACGGCGAAACCTACGAAGTTCTGCTGGCGACCGCCGACCACCGCATGTATCAGGACAAGGCGAGCCGGAAACGCACGGTCCGGAACAAACGGTCGCCCGGTGACCTCGATGGACCACCCCCGGAAGGCGACGCCGTCCACTCGACCCCCCGGAATTCCTGAGCCCCGAGCGTCACTCCTGCCTTGTCCTTCGGACATTCGCGAGTCCTGCGATCGTCAGGGGCCGGCGCGAGCGCTCACCGCGCTGTCGTAACATTCAGGGTCTGGACACCCTGGTTCTGACCGTCGCGTCCATCAGGCGCGCCACGCCGTCGACCCGCACCGTCCGACTGTCGCTCGACGGCCACCCGTTCGACCACGTCGCGGGGCAGGCGGCGCTCATCGGCACGGCGCATCAGCCCGAACGTGTCCCCTATTCGATTGCGTCGTCACCGGAAGACGCGCGGCGGAACGGATACCTCGAGTTCCTGCTGAAGCTGGAGCCGGAGGGCTGGGGGGCTCATCTCGACGGACTGCGCCACGGCGCAGCGGTGAGCGTGGAGGGGCCGATCGGCACTTTCGTCTTTCCGGCGGCGCCCCGTGAGCGGCAGTTCCTCTTCGTTGCCGGAGGCACGGGCATTGCGCCGCTCCGGTCGATGATCCGCCATGCCTTCGACGTGCGCCAGGCGGGACGCCTGCACCTGCTCTACAGCGCGCGCACGCCGCAGGATTTCGCCTACCTGCCGGAGCTGCGGCGATACGCCCGCGCCGGACGTCTGGAGCTGGCGGTGACGGCCACCCGCGACACGCGCCGCGGCTGGCGGGGTGAGCAAGGGCGCATCACCTCGGATCGCCTCGCACGCCTCATCGAGACGCCCGACACGCTCTGCTTCGTCTGCGGCCCGGCGTCGATGGTGGACGACGTGCCGCGGATGCTGGTGGCACTCGGCGTCGCGCGGACACGTATCCGGCTGGAGGAGTGGTGACGCGTGCCCGCGTGCGGGCACGTCGGCGCGTTCAGGGTTCCACCTGCAGCGTCGATTTCACGTCCGTGACACCCCCGATTTTTCGAGCGAGCGCCACAGCTCTGGCCTCCTCGTCCATCGTCTTGACGCGGCCCGAGAGCGTCACCACGCCCTTGAAGGTGTCCACATCGATGCGGAGGCCTCCGACATCGGGATCGTTCAGGAGCGAGGTCTTCACGCGCGTCGTGATCGTCGCGTCGTCGATGGTCTCCCCGATCGTCTTGCCGCACCCGGCCACCAGGAGCGGCCCGACGAGGGCAAGGGCGAGCACGAGCACGGTGACGGGATTGTGCTTCCGGTTCATAGAGCTGCCTCCTCGATCAGGAAATCCGGACGGGCGTATCCGCCGTGCCGGGCTCCGCCTGTCCGGACAGCAAGCTACATGCCGGAGGCGTGGTACCCTGCGTCGACCATCAGAACCTCGGCCGTAACGGCCCGTCCTGCCGGTCCGAGCAGGAACAGCGCCGCATCCGCGACCTCGCCCGCGTCCACCGTGCGCCGCAGCGGCGCACGGTCGCGATACACCTGCAGGATGCTCGAAAAGCCCGCGATGCCCGCCGCGGCGAGCGTCTTGATCGGCCCGGCCGAAATCGCATTCACCCGAATGTTCCTCGGCCCCAGATCCACGGCCAGGTAGCGCACGGACGCTTCGAGCGCCGCCTTCGCCACGCCCATCACGTTGTAGTTGGGGAATACGCGCTGACTGCCCAGATACGTGAGCGTCAGGATGCTCCCGCCGCCCCGGCGTTCCATCAATGGTGCAGCGGCGCGCGACAACGCGACGAGCGAATACGCACTGATGTCGAGCGCCGTCCGGAATCCGGCGCGCGACGTCTCGAGGAAGGGAGCCGACAGTTCCTCGCGCGGCGCGAACGCCGCTCCGTGCACGAGGAAGTCGAGCCCGCCGAACTCGTCCCCGATCTGCGCGAACGCTGCGGCGATCTGCTCGTCGTCGCCCACGTCGCACGGAAGCACGAGCGGGTCGGTCAGCGCCGCGGCAAGGCCGCGCACGTTCTCCTCGAGGCGCTCACCCTGATAGGTGACCGCCAGCCTCGCGCCAGCGCGTGCGGCCGCGTCCGCGATCGCCCAGGCGATCGATCGCTTGTTGGCCACGCCGAGGACGAGACCGGTCATCCCTCTCAAGTCGGCCATCGATGGCACCTTGCTCGTGCGGAGCCTGGACCGTGTGCGCCTACGGCGCGGGTCGGCCCGCCGAAAAAGAAAAAGAGAGGGGATGCCCGACGCCCGGACTGCACGCCGGACGGCTGCGAAGGACGTGATTACCGGGGTCCGCGGCCGCGCCTGCCCTTCGGCCCGGCATTCGCGCCGCGAAAGCCCGGTGTCGCGGCGCCACGGCCGCCCGATGGGCGACCGCCTCCGCGGCCCCCCTGATGGCGCGCCTGATTGCCCGGCGCGCGATTGCCGTTCGGTTCGCCCTGCCCCAGCGCGTGACCGCGGAGGCGTGTCCGGTCTCCGCGGAACTGCCCCGCGCCGTGCCCGTTGCCGCGCGCCGGCGACTGGCGCACCGTGAACTCCGGAATCGGACGCGTGTCCTTCTGCCCCTCGGGCCGCGGAAGCGTGGCGCGAATGAGGCGGCGATGCACGGGACCATCGCTCCCCGGCTCGAGCGGCGGCTCGTCCGGATCGGACACGGCCTGCGGCGAGTCCTCCTCCAGCGCCTGGCCGCGCTGCGGATGGATGTCCTCGACGGGCTGGTGCAACCGGGAGGTCACATGCGCCTCGATGGCGGCGGTGGTATCAGGACGGTCGTCAGGGTCAGGGCTGGTCATAAGGGTTTTGTGGTCTTCCGGCTGGCCCGAACGCACAATCCGTTCGGGCGGCGGCACGAGAATCGCCGGCACGCCGTCGGCGGAGGCATCGCCCGCGGGCGGTGCCGCGTCCGCACGCACACGATCCGCGTCGGAGCGCCCCGACAGCACATCCTTGTACAGTGATGCCGTCGTCTCCGCCTTGCGGCGCTTCGGCACGCGAGCTCCCTTGTACGCGTGCTCGGCGTCGCACGTCGTACAGCGAGTCTGCTTCACATTTTCTTCGATCATGGCGACGACCGCGTGGTTGGTCACGCGTCGCTCACGTGGACAGTAGTCGTCCAGAATGTCGCCAAGACGCAGCCGGCGCTGCTCCATCACTCCCCCGAACGTGTTCCTGTGTGAATTGGCTGGAATTACTCGAGCAGGGTATCCCGAGTGTAGCAGACGCACCCCTCCAGCGCAACAATAGACCCGCCTCTGGTGCTACAGACCCGCCTCTGGTGCTACCTGGCCGCTGCGGACGCAGCCTGGCCGTCGATCCACGCGAGCGCGGCGTCCAGCGCGCGGTCGCGTCCGGCCAGCAGATCCGCTCGCGTCACCGGCACGATCTCGTCCGGGATCACGCCGCGTCCCTCCAGCCTCGTCCCGTCGGCGGTCAGGAAATCCGCGTACGCGTGGATCAGCACGTCGCCGTTCGGCAGGCGGCTGAAGAGCGCGGGCAGGGCCTGGCCCATGCTCGTCTCCCCGAACACACGGGCCCGGCCGAGCGACTGCATGCCTCCCGTGAAGCATTCGGACGCGCTGCCGCTGAGCCCGTCGATCAGAATGGCGACCGGACCGCCGAAGGGGGCGACGCGTTCCCCGCTGGCGTTCACACGGCGGGGATTGACCACGAACCGGAGCTCGTTCTCGCGCGTCTTCATCACGCCGAGCGTCTGGCGCTCGTCGATGAAGTGCCCCGACAGTCCCATCAGCATCACCGCGAGCCCGCCGGGATTGCCGCGTAGATCGACCACGATCCCAGTGTCGCGGCGATGCTCGTCCATCGCCTGCTGGAACAGTCGATCGACGGCAGCCATCCAGACGTTGAACCCGATGACACCGGCAGCACGGCCCGCGGGAGTCGGCACGCGGCGAGACGACACCCGCACGAACATCGTCGGCAGGTTCCCGACGGTCACGGGCTGACCTGCCTCCGGCCGGCGCTCGACCCGCACTGGCACAGCGCGGTCGGTATCGTCCACGAACGTGATGTCGACCGTCGAACCCGAGGGGCCGCGCAGTCGCGTCTGTGCGAGGCGCCACCCTTCCACATGCAAGAGCCTCGGCTCCATGGCGTCGGACAGCGTACCGAGCAAGTGCTCGACGGACATGTCCGCCACGCGCTCGATCCTCCACCCCGGGCGCACCCCGACGGCGGCCGCGCCGCCCCCCGGATCGACGTGGGCCACGAGCAGCTCGCCACCGACGAGACGCACGTCGAACCCCGGGCTGCCTGTGAGGTCCCGCCCTCCCGACGTCTCGTCGGGGGTCGCGGGGATGACCGAGAAATGCGACTGCCCGAGCCGGCCGAGCATGTCGCGCAGTACGCGCCGCAGCGCGGCAGGCGTCGCGGCCCCGGCGGCGCGCGGCCTGAGCTCGGCTGCCACCGCTGGCCAGTCGACCCCGTTCAGGGTTTCGTCGAAATGCGAGTCCCGGACGATGCTCCACGCGGCATCGAACGTCTCCACCGCGAGCGGCGTCTGCGCCGATGCCGGAAGGGACGCCGCCACGGTGAGACAGCAGAGCGCGATTCGCGGGTCGCGCCAGGCAGATCGCTTGCGTGTCACTTCAACAGCGCCTTGATCTCCGAAGGCATCTCGAAGACTGCCGGCGCGACCGTGTCGTACTCGATCGATGTGACGGAGATGACCTGCTGGATGCCGCCCATCTGGCTGCGGACCGTGGTCGGCTGCAGCAGTGCGCCGAAGCGTTGGTAGCCGCTTTCGACGGTCGTGCCGGTCATCGGTCCCATCGGCGTTTCGCGCGTCACGATGCCGCCGGCCTTCAAGCCCGTCTCCACGTCGTAGAACTCGACGTCCTCGCCGCCGATCGTTCGTACGAGCACCACCTTGTAACACGGGCGCCCCTCGAACTCCGTCCGTTCGACGGTCCGCATCGACATGTAGCGGGCCTCGTGGCGAAGCTCGCCGTCGTACTCGGCGTCGAAACGCTTCTCCTCGAGCTGTTTCCCCTCGAGCAGCATCGGACCCGTCAACGGCGACACGCTCCACCCGTTCACGCCGTCGAACGCTTCCACCACCTCACCGACCCCATCGAGCGACACCCGCAGCAGCGTCTTGTTGGGCCGGGCGGCAAAGATCTCGAGATTGCCCGAGATACCGGCGGCAGGCATGCTGAGCGTGCCGCGCATGTGGGTCGAGGTGTGCCGCGCCAACGCCTCGCGCCCGCCGATCGCGTCGAGGTGCCGGTCGAGGAGGCCGCGCGCTAGGGGCAGCCCGTTGGCCGCACCCTGCTCCACCTTCGACGGCTGACCAGCCGGGGCGTGGGTCTGCGCGACCGCCGCCACGAGCATGCCAAGCAGCAACACGGACACGCATAGCGCGCCGCGACGGCGCCACTGCACGGCGCGGCTCGAGCAGGTATCTGCCTGCGTCATGAGAGACTCCTGCAAAGGCGGGAACAGCAATAGTTTACCGTGCAGCCGCTCTCACGGCAAGCCGAGCGGCGGCGGTCAACCCGGCCGGGTGATCTCGGTCACGACGCCCAGCATGTAGTGGAGATCGACCTGATCGCCTACCTCGAGGTTTCGTGGCATCGACTCGGGGCCGAGCCGTGCGAGGCTGACCTGGCCGTCCGGATCGTCCAGTTCGGCGAAGTACACGTCGAGCGAGATCTGCCCGTGGATGCTCACCGGCTGGATCTTCCGGATCAGCCCTCGCTTCGAACCCTTCAGCATGGTGCCGCCATTGCCTCACAGGCCATACATGGTGCGACGCTCCGAACAACCGTCAGGTACTCTACTCGATGCTCGTTCACGTCAGGTCGCGGCCCTTCGTCTCGGGAATCCAGTACCAGGTCGCGGCGGCCAGCAGAAACGCCAGCGCCGTGATTGACAGCGCCGTCGCAAACCCGCGTGTGTGCGCGAGCGTGCCGACGGCGAAAGGAGCGCCCGCACTCGCCACGCGGCCGATATTGTAGGTAATCCCTTGCGCGGTGGCACGCACGGTCGTCGGATAGATCTCGGCGGTGACCGCGCCGAAGCCACTGAAGTACCCGGTGGCGAAGAACGCCACGATCGGGCCGAGCAGCAGGAGCGCCAGCGGCACGTCCACCGAGATGTAGGCGAGGATCGCGGCGGCGGCCGTGACAGTGTAGATCACGTACGCCCGCTTGCGACCGATCGCATCGCTGACGAATCCGAACGTCACGTAGCCGAACCACATCCCCACCTGCATCGCCACGACGAACATCGTCATCGTCGCGGCGGTGAACCCCAGCCCGCCCTGCGCGGCGGGAAGCGAGAGGTACGCAGGCAGCCACAGATTGAAGCCCCACCAGCCGAACATCGTGCAGGCGTTCATCACGATCAGCGGGATCGTCAGCTGCACGAGCGGCGGCGAGAACACCCGCCGGATGCCGGCCGTCGCCCCGCCCCGTGCGCGCGGCGGCGGCCCCGCCTCGCCAGCGGGCGGCGCGACCGCGGCGCGGTGCCTCGCGCGCGCATCCCTCCAGATGGCAGGCTCCTCGACGTGACGCCGGACCCATAGGGTGAAGAACGCAGGCAGCACACCAACGAAGAAAACTGCGCGCCAGCCCCAGCGAGGCAGGACCAGCCGCGTGACGATGGCCGCCGCGCCGTACCCGATCGCCCAGGCGCTCTGCATCAGGCCGAGCGCCTTGCCGCGATGTGCGGCGGGCCAGGTCTCGGACACCAGCGCGGCGCCGCTCGCCCATTCGCCGCCCATGCCGATGCCGAGCAGGACGCGGAACACCGCGAGCTGCGTCACCGACCGGGCAAGACCGCACGCGGCGGTGAACACCGAGTAGATCAGCACGCTCGCGATGAGCGCGCGTGTCCTGCCCCAGCGGTCCGCGACGATGCCGAAGATGAGCCCGCCTCCGGCGGACGCGAGCAGGGTCGCGGATGCCAGAAGCCCGGCGGCGTCGAGCGAGAGGCCGAGATCCGGCATGAGCCACGGCAGCACCAGCGCATACAGCATGACGTCGAACGAGTCGAGCATCCACCCCAGACCCGCGGCGACGAGCGCGCGCCGCGCCTGCGGCGTCCCTTCCCGCCACCACCCGAGCAGGCCTGGCGCCGCTCCGCCCTGCGTCGAAGGAGTGACCGTCATGCTTGCCGGTCGTGGAAGGCTGTCACCGTCACGCCGGCAGCCTCCAGCCCTGCACGCACCCGCTCGGCCAGGCCGGCGGCGCCCGGCGTGTCGCCGTGAACGCAGATCGTGTCCACCCGCAGCCGGAGAACGGTCCCAGCGGGCGTCGACACCTCGCCGTCGCACACGAGGCGCACCGCGCGATGTGACACGATGGCTGGATCCTCGATCACCGCGCCGGTCCGGCCGCGCGGCGTCAGCGACCCGTCCGACTCATAGCTTCGATCGGCGAACCCCTCGGCGGCCACGGCGAGACCGGCGGCCACGGCGCTCCTCAACAACTCGCTCTGCGGCGGCCCGACGACGACCAGGCGGGGATCGAACGCCGCCACGGCCCGGGCAATGGCGGCGGCCAGACCGGCGTCGCGGGTGGCCGCGGTGTACAACGCCCCGTGGGGCTTGACGTGCCGCAGCTGCGTCCCCTCGGCTGACGCGATGGCTGCCAGCGCACCGATCTGGTAGAGCATGAGCCCTTCGAGCTCCTCCGGCTCGACGGCCATCTCTCGCCGGCCGAATCCCGCCAGGTCAGGAAAGCCCGGGTGAGCGCCGACCACCACTCCTGCCGCCCGGGCGAGCTGCAGGGTCTTTCGCATCACGCCAGGGTCGCCGGCGTGGCCCCCGCACGCGATGTTAGCGGATGTCAGACTGCGCATGAGCCGCTCGTCGTCTCCGAGCACCCAGCGGCCGAACGACTCCCCGACGTCGGCGTTCAGATCCACGCGCAACGGCATCGGCGGGATACGTACGCGGTATCAGCCGCGAGCGCAACCACGAATTCTGTAATTCGCGCGACGGTTACGTAGGCTCTGCAATAACCAGGTGGTCAAAACACAGGCGGAAACTTGCAGAAATTGGAGTTCTTCGAGCGGCACACCCGTTGCTCAATAGGCTGATGCAGGCGGCCTGATATTTACGGCAGGGAGCCGTGAGTTGCTGGGGAGCCGGGCCGCCGGCAACAACGGGGCATCGCATTCATGCGATGCCCTTTTTTTTGGGGCTCACACGGCTGCGCCCTCGGGATACTCCAGCGCCAACCGGAGTTCCCTCGCCAGCGACTCCGCGGTCGTCGCGCGCTGCTTCCAGATGCCTTCGGTCTCGAACCGCAGGTCCCCGATCCGGCGGCCCCACGGCGAGATCACGCGGCCGATGGCCCTGAAGTCGGCGCGGTCCGCGTGTTCCTGATCGAGGCGGCGGACGACATCCGGGGCCACGCGGATGAACGCGCGGAGGGCCGTCGCGCTCTTGATGCTGTACTTGCGCCCTCCCCAGGCGGCGCTGAAGAGCTGCGCGACCTGCTTGAAATAGTTCACGAAGAAGCGCCGCGACTCCTCCCGGAATGCCTCCCCCTTCCGGCCGTCGCCGAACGCGTCGGCCGCAAACAGCTTTTTCAGCTCCTGCGCCATCGGCGCCTGGGCCACGCGCCCGCGCCCCACGCCGAGCAGCTTGATGTCGCCGGCCAGCGGCGAGTCCTCCCGATCGTTGAGCGCGCGGACGATGTCGTGGGCGGCGGCGAGGCTCTCGTCACGGTACAGCTGCCGGCCCGAGAGCGAGACGAGATGCGAAGGGTTCAGACGCGTGTGCTTGGCGTTGATGGTCACGAACATCTGCACCACGTGATCCTCGGGGAGCCGATCGAAGATGACGGCGGGCACGGTGAAGACCTCGCCGCCGAACCGCTCGATGTCGGCGTGGAGGGCCAGCAGACGGTGCTGCCCGTCGATGGCGCGAAGAATCCCTTCGCGTTCCGGCACCTTCAGGATGCCGATCGGCGAGTCCTCCTGCGCGGGCTCGAAGCGCAGCGGCTCGTCGCAGGAGATGATGACGGCACCCGCGATGGACGGCAGGTCGCGGGCCTGGCGGCACTGCTCGTAGTACTGCACCAGCTCATCGATTTTCCGGCGGATGATCTGGCGCTGATAGGCCTTCTCGTTGGCCGCGATGCGCCGCTCGAGCAGATCCCAGTTCACCTTCGAGGCGGGTGGAACTCCCCGGCCGGCCCGGCCGCGGACAGGCTGCGTCCGCTCCCCGTAGCTCAGAACCTCGAAGCGGACAAGCTTGTCGATATCGTTCGCGGTGAGCGAGGCCTGGTAGAACTGGACGCCGAACTGCTGCATGCGGATTGCGGCTACGCTGATCATGATCCATCAGTCGCTGCTGGCCACGCGGCCCTCCCTTGCGGGCCGCGCGCGTGGGTTCAGCTTGCGGAATGCGTCAATCGGGCGAATTGCGGCACATAGTATCGTGAGTCCCCGGTCAGAGCCCCTCGGAAATGCTGAAGGCCGTCTCCAGGGCGATGTCCTCGCGGAGGGAGTGCCAGACCGAGCAGTACTTCGCCCGTGACAGCTCGATCGCGCGCGCCACCGGCTCCGGTGCGATCCGGCCGGTGATCGTGAAATGCAGCGTGAACGCCGTGAAGCGTCGGGGCTGCTCCGGCGCGCGCGCCCCCTGGAGATCCGCCCGCAGACCGCGAAGGTCGTGCCGTCCCTTGCGGAGCACGTGGACCACGTCCATCGCCATGCAGCCTGCGAGCCCGAACGCCAGCGCCTGCATCGGCGAGGGGCCCTCGATGGAGCCGCTGTCGAGGGTCATCCGGACTTCCCCGGCCGCACCGCCGAACACCAGGTCGTGCTCCCAGACGAGGGCAACGGCGGTCGACGAGTCGGGCATGGCGACATTCTGTCACGTGCGACGTGCTGACGTGCGACGTGCTCATGTGCGACGTGCGACGTGCACCTGCCTGATCACGCGCACCCGCCTGATATAGTCCGGTCATGCTCCCGAAGCTCTTCGTCGCGGCGGCTGCGCTCCTGGCTGCCGGGGTTGCGGCCGGGGAGCGCGCCGGGCTGCAGGCGGAGGACCCGCTGCTCGAGCGGGCGCGTGCGCTCCACCGGGTGTCGCCGCTCGTCGACGGGCACAACGATTATCCCTGGGCGCTCCGCGAGAATGCCGCCAACGATCTCGAGCGCCTCGACATTCAACGCCCGCAGCCATCCCTCCATACGGACATCCCACGCCTCCGGCGCGGAGGCGTCGGCGCGCAGTTCTGGTCCGTGTACGTCCCGGTCGAGCTCGCGGGGCAGCAGGCGGTCACCGCGACGCTCGAACAGATCGACGTCGTGCACCGGATGATGCGGCGGTATCCGGAAACGTTCGAACTGGCGTGGACGGCCGATGACGTGGAGCGCATCTTCGCGGCGGGAAGAATCGCCTCGCTCATCGGCATGGAGGGAGGCCACTCGATCGACAACTCGCTCGGCGCGCTCCGCATGTTCCACCGCCTCGGCGCGCGCTACCTGACGCTCACGCACTCGAAGAACGTCGCGTGGGCCGATTCGGCGACCGATACGCCGGCGAGCGGCGGACTGTCGCCGTTCGGCGAGGAGGTCGTCCGCGAGATGAACTGGCTGGGCATGCTCGTGGACCTGTCGCACGTCTCGCCGGACACGATGGCCGACGCCATCCGCGTCACCGCGGCGCCCGTCATCTTCTCGCATTCGTCCGCGCGCAGCCTGAACGATGTCCCACGGAACGTACCCGATGACATCCTGCGCCTCCTCCCCGCGAACGGCGGGGTGGTGATGGTGACCTTCGTGCCCGGATTCCTCTCCCCGCGCGCCGCGACGTGGGACGCGGCCCAGAACACGGAGCGCGAGCGGCTGCGGCGGCAGGGGGCCGACGAGCGCGCCGTCGCGGCGGGCCTGGAGGCGTGGCGGCGCGCCAATCCACCGCCTCGTGCCACGCTGGCCGATGCCGCCGATCACATCGATCACGTCCGCAAGGTCGCGGGCATCGACCATATCGGCATCGGCGGCGATTTCGACGGTATTTCCAGCGTGCCCGACGGGCTCGAGGATGTCTCCACCTATCCCGCATTGACCGCAGAGCTGCTCCGCCGCGGCTACTCCGACGAACAAATCAGACAGATCAACGGGCTGAACGTTCTGCGCGTGATGCGGGCGGCCGAGCGGGTCGCGGCACGGCTGCAGGAGGAACGTCGTCCGTCAGCGGTGCGCATCGGCCCATGAGGCAGCAGTCGCGGCTCGCCGGACCCGGGAACGCTGGTACAATCCATCGAGATTCGTAAACGCCCTCTGCCTCCGCGCGGAGGCCCCCCGCAGGTCACCATGCGTACACGCGCCTTCATGACCATCGCCGCCGCCGTCGCCGTCCTGCTGTCCACGACGTCGGGCGCACAACAGCGGATCCGGGTGTCGACCCACACCGTTCCCGTGTACGCCACCGTGACCGACGGCGACCGCCGGCTCGTCACCGACCTCCAGCAGGAGGACTTCGAGATCTACGACAACGGACGGCTGCAGACGCTCACGAACTTCGTCAACGAGGTCACGCCGTTCACCGCGGTCGTCATGCTCGACACGAGCGGCAGCATGACGCTCAACATGGACTTCGTGAAGCAGGCCGCCGAGCAGTTCATCATCCGCATGCTCCCGGACGACCGCGCCAAGGTCGGCGCCTTCAACGACAAGATCCAGATCTTGCCGCAGGACGAGCCGTTCACAGGGAACCGCGATCGCCTCATGGACTACCTGCGGGGCAGCCTGTATTTCGGCTACCCGACCCGGCTCTGGGATGCCGTCGACGCCAGTCTCGCCCATCTCGAGTCCCACGAGGGCCGCAAGGTGGTTCTCGTCTTCACGGACGGCGACGACAACGCGAGCAAACTGAATCATGGGACTGTGCTGCAGCGCGCGCGCGAAGCGGACGTCATGGTGTACGGCATCGGCCTGCAGAGCGAGTACTTCAACGGTCAAACGCGCACGCGGACGCGGCCGGACCGCCGGCTCAAAGGGCTCACGGAAGAGACCGGTGGCGGCTACTTCGAGTTGACCAAGACCGCGGACCTCGGCCCGACCTTCACGCGGGTCTCCCAGGAGCTGCACAGCCAGTACATCCTGGGGTTCTCCCCCGAGAGCCTCGACGGCAAGGTTCACAAGCTGGATGTGCGGGTCAAGCGGGCCGGTATGACGGTACGAGGCAGGAAAAGCTACCTGGCGTCGCCTCCCGCTCCCGTCGAAAACGGCAGCTGACACGCCGGGCGGCACCGCTCGACACGCGGCTCGTCACAGAAATTACACAGCCCTGCCATGGATCCGGCCAAACTTCGGGTGTCGTGTTCCCGTCCAACATAGGTGAAAGGCAGGGAGCACCGATGAACTACGACTGGGATATCTCGAGCAACGCAGAGCGCCTCGTCGCGCTGCTGCTCTTCGTCGCCATCGCCTCGGTTTTCGTCATGTGATTGCGCGCGCACGCGCGTGGAGGCCGCACCGCTCGCGCGGCGCTGCGGCGGCCCTTCACGCGGGTGCGTGCGGGCCTACTGCAGACGCTGGACGGTGCGCCCGGTCCGTGCTTCGATCGCCTGCGACACCTGGCGCAGCTGACCGTCCTCCACGCTCAGGATGACCGGTTCACCGCTCGTCACGAGGATCAGCCAGTTCCGGTCGCAGCAATCCCATTCTCCCAAGATCCACGCGACTGCCCACTTCCTGGCCGACGCCGTCGCGGCCGACGCCGTCGCGCCAGCGAGGCTGCCGGGATCGCACCTCGCCGAGATCCGAGTTCAGCACCTTGATGGCGACGTGCCGATCGAGCGTTTCGTTGACGGCGCGGTAGACCGTCCCCATGCCACCGCGCCCGATCCGCTCCAGGATCCGGTACTTACCGACAGTTCTGCCAACCATGTGTGCTGCTGATCCTGGAACGGTCAGTCTAGGGGGAGCGGCCGGGAGAAGTCAAATGGACGGGCTGGATGGCGTCAGCCCTCCTGCTTGCGCCGCTCGGCCCAGCGCTGCTTCATCATTTCCGAGAGGCGCTGCCTCGCCTCGGCAGACATCTTCCGCCGCCGCCGCGCGCGGCCGCCCTCCGCCGCTGCCTCGTCGCTGGAGGCCGGCGCGGGCCGTACCGCGCGCACCGCCGCCTTGGCGGCGGACCGCGCATCGGTGCCAAGGCGTCGCCGCAGGCTGTCGGCCTGCTCGGTGAGGGCGTGGAGCCGTTCCCTGGTTTCGACGATCTCCCGCTCCAGCCCCCCGAGCGCCCACCCCAACAGCTCGGCGGATTTCATGAATACATCGTCTGCGGACTTTCCCGGTCGCCCACGCGGCATGCGATCTCCTCCTGACCAGCGCGGACCATAAGGCCGCGCTCGAGCGGCTATGATAGTCCTATGGGGCGGCGCCGGCCAATCTGTGCGGCCTTCCTGGCGCTCGTGTTCGCCGCCGCGCCGGCGGCCGGAGCGCCGCTTCCCCGCGACGGCTCGGCCGCCGTCCGATCCGAGGCATTCGAGCTCGCGTACAACCTCGATCGCGAGGAGGCGCTGCGCCTCCTCGAACGCGCACTCGCGCAGGACCCAAACGACCCGGCGCTCCATCGCGCGATCGCCGCCGTCCTGTGGCTCCAGATGCTCTTCGGTCGCGGCGCCGTGACTGTCGATCACTACCTGGGCTCCTTCAGCCGCACGCAGGTCGATCTCAAGGCCCCGCCACCCGAGCTCGACGGACGGTTCCGCACGCACGTCGCTCGGGCCATCGAGCTGGCGGAGGCCCGCGTGCGCGCCGCGCCGCGCGATCCGCAGGCCCGCTACGATCTCGGCGCCGCCGTCGGCCTGCACGCCTCCCACGTCGCCACCGTCGAAGGGCGGCTCTTTGCCGGCTTCCGCGCGGCGCGCCGGGCGTACGACGAGCACGAGCGCGTCCTCCAGCTCGATGCCTCACGACGGGATGCCGGACTGATCGTGGGGACGTATCGATACGTCGTGTCGATGCTGTCCGCACCGATGCGCCTGATGGCATACGTGGCGGGCTTCGGCGGCGGCAAGGCGCGCGGGATTCAGATGCTGGAGGAGACGGTCGCGTACGAGGGCGAGTCGCGCGTCGATGCGATGTTCGCGCTGATCCTGGTCTACAACCGGGAGCGCCGCTACGACGACGCGCTGCGGGTGCTGGGAGAGCTGCGCCGGCGCTATCCGCGCAATCGCCTGGTGGTGCTCGAGATGGGATCGACGGCGCTGCGGGCCGGGCGCGCCGCACAGGCCGAGGCGCTCATCACCGACGGAATCGGGATGATGGCCCGCGAGACGCGACCCCTCTTTCCCGGCGAGGAGGCGCTGTGGCGCTACAAACGCGGCGCCGCCCGCGCGGCGCTGCACCGGACGGACGCCGCGACCGACGATCTCGAGGCGGCGCTCGGCGATGGGGCGCAGGAATGGGTCAAGGGACGCGCCACCGCGGAGCTCGCGCGGATGACGCTTCGCAGCGGTGCCCGCGATGAGGGGCGCGCCCTCGCCGAGCGCGCCGTCGAGCTGTGTACGCGCGGCAGCGATCCGGCGTGCGTCGAGGATGCGCGCAGGCTCGTGCGGAGCGCGCGTGGCCGGTAAGGTCAAGACCTGGGTCTGGGTCGTCGTCGCCATTGCCGTGGTGTGCGGGCTCGGCATCGTCGCGCTCGCCGCCGCCGGTTTCTACTTCGTGTCGCGTCACCTCGACACGCAGGCCATGACGGCGGTCGCCGCCGCGGCGGAGTTCGACGCGGCGAGGGCCCGGTTCGCCGGTCAGGTCCCGCTCATCGAGCTCGACAGGCGGGGAGACGTCGTCCGCGCGCACACGGATCGGCCCGCGCCCGTCGAAGCCGCGCGGCCAACGCACCTGCACCTCCTGGCGTTCGATCCGTCCGACGAGCAGATCGTCCGGTTCCGGCTGCCGTTCTGGCTCCTGAAGCTGCGCTCGGCGGAACACAGAATCGAGGTGAACGGCAAGCGGCTGCGTCTCGAAGACCTTCAGCTCACCGCCGACGATCTCGAGCGTTTGGGTCCCTCGCTCGTGCTGGATCACACGAACACGAAAGGGGAGCGGGTGCTCGTCTGGTCGCAGTAGCGGTCTGCGGCCGCGCGCGGCGCGTCCTGTCCCGGCCACAGCCGATGTCCTCTCTGCGCGACGCACGTCGCGCCTGATCGCACGGTTTCTTCACAAATCGACGCGTCATCGCGGGCGTGGTTCTTGCGCTGCCGGAGATCGCGAGCGGCGCAGCCAGGAGCCGCTCACGGAAGGCCGTCCGGCACGCCGTGACCGGATGCGCCGGGGGGCTGCGGGAGGATCACCATGTCACTCACACACGTCATCGCACCAGTTGCGGCTGCAGTACTCCTCGCTGTCCCGGCAGGCGTCGCAGCGCAGGTGCCAGCATGGCAGCTGCCGGCCGACACGGCGAGGTACAGGGCCGTGGCCGACGCGCAGATTCCGTACTACGAGGCGCGGCGGAGCGCCTACGACCAGGGATACCGCGAGGGCTTCGCGCGCGGGCAATCCGACGCGCGCCGCGGGAACCGGTATGCGTACGAGAACGTCCGCGACTACCAGCGTGCGGACAAGGGCTATCACCGCAGGATGGGGGATCGCGAGCGCTACCGGCACATCTTCCGCGATGGGTTCGCTGCAGGCTATTCCGAGGGTTACGGCCGCCTGGCACGGTACGGCCGCAACGTGCCGCGGCGCCAGGGACCGTATCCGCAGACCAGGCCTGGCGTGTGGGGCCCCTCAGGGCAGTACGGCGGGTACTACTCTGCTGCGTTCGACTACGGCGCGCGGGACGGCTACGAGAAAGGGCGCGAGGACGCGCGGAAGAACCGTTCGTTCGATCCCGTGCGGCACTCCTGGTACCGCTCGGGCGACCGGCACTATCAGTCACGCTCTGGATCGCGAGAGCAGTACAAGGACGTCTACCGCCGGGGCTTCCAGCAGGGATACGAGCGCGGGTACCGCGAGGGTCGTTACCGCTGACCGCGGGTACGGCACGGAGCGCAGGCCGTTATGCGGCTCGTCACGGGGATTCGAACCCCGCGTCGATGGCTGAGAAAGCAGCCGGAGACCTCGATGGTGTCCGGCTGCGTCGGTTTTGTTGCGTTCTGCACACCGGCCTTCGGGCCGGATGGCCACTGAAGGCGGTTTCGTGCGCAAAGTTCCCTCTGTCCCGCCCTCGCGCGACCCCGCCGTCACACAACTCGACCCGTGACCACCCTTCGGCAAACTCCCGAGCTGCAACCACCGTCAAATACCCCAGTCCCAGGGAGGGCCATCACCTGATCATGCAGTGGATCTCGGACTTCCGGCACGCCTGGCGGGCGCTCCTCCGCACCCCGGGCTTTCTGGCCACCTCCGTCGCCACCCTCGGTCTCGCCATCGGAGCGGTGGTCGGGATGTTCAGCGTCGTCAACACGGCCCTGCTCCGGCCGCTACCCTTCCCCGACGCCGACCGCCTCGTCGTGGTGGCCGGCACGGCGCCCGGGTCCGACCTCCCCGAGCGCTTCGGCCTCGGCACGGAGTTCTACCTGCACTACAAGGAGCGCTCCCAGCTCCTCGACGGCATATTCCTGTTCGGTTGGGGGACCTCGACCCTGCGTACGGACGATCGTGTCGAACGGATTCCAATGGCGTGGCCGACCAGCGACATTTACGCGACGCTCGGCGCGCGCCCGCAGATCGGACGCCTCCCGGCGCCTGATGACGGAGACCGGGTCGCCGTCATCAGCGACCGGCTCTGGAGCACCTGGTTCGGCCGCGATCGGGCGGTGGTGGGGAAGACGTACTTCATCTCGGGGGCGATGCGCCAGGTCATCGGCGTCATGCCACCGGAGTTCCACTTCCCGAGCGAGGAGACGCTGCTCTGGGTAGCCGCCGAAGTCCGGCCGGCCGAGATTCAGCCCGGCCAGCTCGGCGCCCCCGTGGTCGCGCGCATGAAGCCCGGGGTCACGCGCGAGCAGCTCGGCGTCGAGCTCACACGGCTGTCGAAGGAGCTCCCGGCGCGCTTCGGCGGGACGGCCAATTACGCCCGGCTCATCGAGCAGCACAGCGCCGTCGTGGATCCGCTGCTGGATCGCCTCGTCGGTCCGACCGCCAGGACATCCTTGTGGGTGCTGCTGGGCGCGGTCTCGGTCGTGCTGCTCATCGCATGCGCCAACGTCGCCAACCTCTTCATGGTCCGCGCCGAGGGGCGCCGCCGCGACCTGGCGGTGCGGCGCGCGATCGGCGCGTCGCGCGCACAGCTCGTCCAGCTCCAGCTGGCCGAAGCGTTCCTCGTCGCCTTGCCGGCGGGCGGGCTGGCGGTCATCCTCAGCGCGGTGACGCTGCCGCTCTTCCTGCGCGCCGCCCCCGAGGGCATCCCGCGACTTGGCCTCGCGGGGCTCGACCTGCCGACCCTGGCTGCTGCGTTCGCGCTCGTGGTGCTCGCCGCGCTGGCCTGCGGTGCTGTGCCCGCGCTGCACGCGTCGTCGCCGGATCTCGCGCGTCTGCGCGAGGGATCCCGCGGGAGCACCGGCCGCCGCCACATGGGGCGGGATGTGCTCGTCGTGGGACAGACGGCGCTCGCGCTGGTGCTGCTGATCGGGTCGGCGCTGCTGATGCAGAGCTTCCAGCGGCTGCGCAGCGTCGATCCCGGCTACGAAACCGCCGACATCTACACCTTCCAGTTCGCGCCCGACCAGGAGCACCTCACAGACGGGCCGAGCTGGGGACGGCTCCACCTGGAGTTCATGGATCGCGTGCGCAGCCTTCCCGGCGTGACCGCCGTGGGAGTTGTCAACAACATCCCGCTCGACGAAGGGACCGGCACGGGGCGTTTCCTCACCGAGGCGATGGACCCGGACGGCGGCGGGGCGCTGCTCGATCAGAACGTGACCGGCGGCGACTACTTCCGCGTCATGGGGATTGACCTGCTGCGGGGACGTCCGTTCACACCTGACGAAGCGGTCACGCCGAACAGCAGCGTCATCATCAGCCGGTCGGCGGCCGCACGGCTCTGGCCCGATCGGGATCCCCTCGGGCAGCGGATCCGTCGTGCCGGCGCTGCCGCGCAGTGGTTCACTGTTGTCGGCGTGGTGGAGGACGTGAAGCAGGACGACTGGCGGGACGCCGGCGGGGCCATCGTGTACTTCCCGCTGACGGGGCCGACGCCGACCGCGTGGGCGATGGGATCGCCGGCCTACGTCGTCAAGTCGCCGCGCGCCGCGAGCCTGGGCGGCGAGGTGCGCGAGCTCGTGCGGCAGGTGGCGCCGGAAGCGCCGGTGTACCGCGAATTCACCATGGAGTTCCTGGCGCAGCGGTCCATGGTGCAGCTGTCGTTTACGATGCTCACGCTTGGCGTCATCTCGGCGCTGGCGCTGATTCTGGGCGCAGTCGGGTTGTACGGCGTGCTCTCGTATGTGGTCGCCCAGCGAACGCGGGAGATAGGCGTACGCATGGCGCTCGGCGCGACGGCCGGAGCGGTGCGGCGGCTGGTGGTCTCGCAGGGGGCGAAGGTGGTTCTGGTTGGCACCGTCGTGGGAGTCGCGGCGGCGCTGGCGTCCACGCGCCTCCTGGACGCGCTGCTGTACGAAGTCAGCGCGGTCGATCCCGTCGTGTTCGTCGCGATGTCGATCATGATGATCGGGATCGGAATGCTGGCGAGCTACGTACCCGCGCGCCGGGCGAGCAACGTGGATCCGATTGAGTCGCTGCGGAACGACTAGAGCAGGGCTCCGCCCCGGACCGCGGCTCGGTCGCTTGCAGGGTCCCCGCGCCGCTCCCTCGCGGGCGCGCGTGGCGCGCCGCCGTTATGCCGCAACGAGAACGAAACGAAACTCTCCTGAGATCGTTCAGGTTGGCTCAGAGGAGACGCCATGCGCGCCCCAACCGTATCCTTCCCCGACGGCCGCTTCGATGAGAGTGGAGGGGGCGCAGCGGCCCGGCGCCGAGCCCAGCTCAGGAAAGCAAGTGGATTCGAGTATCACGACGCGCGGCAGGCCTCGGTCAGAATGTACGATATAGTACATTCGCCCGCCAGACTGACGCCACGCCTTCGGGAGACGTCGCCTCAGCTTCCGAGCTTCCGGCAGCGAATCGCTACGGCGCAGGGGCGTGACGAATGTCTCTCGGTCTCCGAGGAATGTGATGCTGCACGAGTTCATCAGTGTGAATCGAGACGTGATCATTTCGCGTACGAGGGACCGCGTGCGCAGTCGGTCGTGGCCATCTGTGGCCATTGGCGAAGTGGAGCATGGCGTGCCGCTGTTCCTGACGCAGCTGTCGGAAACGCTCCGTCTCGAGGCTACGTCGGCACCCTTTCCAGGCGACGCTATCGGTGCGGCGGCCGCGCGCCACGGGGGAGACCTGCTGCGATCAGGCTTTACAGTGTCGCAGGTCGTGCATGACTATGGCGACATCTGCCAAGCGATCACGGCTCTTGCGGTTGAGCAAGAGGCCCCGATCTCGGTGGAAGAATTCCATACGCTCAACCGGTGTCTCGATACCGCGATCGCTGAGGCTGTGACAGAACACGCGCGCGCGACGGCGCAGACACGATCAGCCGAGGAGATCGAACGTCTTGGCCACGCCGCTCACGAGCTCCGAGACATCCTCAACACCGCGGTGCTCGCGTTCCACACGCTGAAGCGGGGTGCAGTCGCTGTCAACGGCAGCACTGGAGCGATCCTTGGCCGCAGCTTGATGAGCCTTCGCGATATCATCGATCGGACGCTGTCCGAAGTCCGCCTCGCAGCCGGCAAACAGCGCCGTGCGCGCCTGCCCGTGGTCGCCTTCATCGACGACATCGCCGCGACAGGACTGCTGCATTCGGAGTACCGGCATGTGCAGTTCATCGTCGAGCCGATTGACCCAGCCCTATCCGTCGAGGCGGACCCGCAGCTCCTCACGTCGGCCGTGATGAACCTGTTGCATAACGCCTTCAAGAACACGCTTTCAGGGGGGCGCGTGGTGCTCAGAGCACGCGCTGAGCATTCGCAGCTGCTCCTCGAGATCGAGGACGAGTGCGGCGGGATTCCGCCGAGCAAGGGCGATCTGTTTCAGGTGTTCGGCGACCGCCGCGGCAGCGATCGGTCTGGCCTCGGTCTGGGACTCTCGATCGCTCGGAAGGCGATAAGGGCGCACGGCGGCGAGATCCGCATCCGCAATATGTCCGGCAAAGGCTGCGTTTTCATCATTGAGGTGCCGCTGGCAGCGGACGAGCATGCTCCGCACGCAGTCGTAGAGACTGGATAGCGAAGCAACCGTGCGAGATGTGCGTTGCGGCGCCGACGTCAGTCACGCAGGACGACGCTCAGGAGCGAGTTGTTAATCTTCAGACCGCCGTTGTACTCGATGAACCCGAGCTTCCGGAACTTGTTCATGAAAAAGTTGACGCGGGACCGCGTCGTGCCGACCATCTCCGCCAGGGTCTCCTGCGACACTCTGGGGAGGGTGCGGTGAGATGCCTCGGGCTCACCGTAACGCGCCAACAGCAATAGCGTGCGCGCGAGCCGCTTCTCGCTCGAGTTGAACAGCTGGTCGATGAGATCTTCTTCAATACGGATGTTCCTCGACAGCATGTGCGTCAGGAAACGATCCGCAAACGCGGGTTGAGCGTGGAGTTGCCGCACCATGTCGTGTTTCTCAACGATGACGATCGTGCAGGGAGCCATGGCCGCAGCTGTTGCCATCCGTTGCGACTGTCCCACCAGGCAGCCCTCACCGAAGAAATGGTCGGGGTTCAGTACGGCGATCACGGCCTCCTTTCCCGTGTGGGACACCACAGCTATCCGTACTCATCACCTCCGGTCGTTGCCATGTGTGTACGGCATTGAACAGTGCTGTGGGACTCGAGCGCCTACACTGGTCCGCATGAACGTCCAGCGCTCTCACTGGGTCGACGATACTGCTGTGCTTTTCTCGGTCCGATCAGATGCTGACTCGGCGCGGGGTTCCAGCGTCGCCCTTCGACCGTGGGCCCCAGGGACCACACCTGCGATGTTTCGCAACCCATGAAATGGACGCGGCGGCCGTCCTCGAAGCCGCAGCCGAAGGGCGGCTGAGCGCATCCGCACACCACCTGTAGCGGTCGACTGGCAATAGCTTGCCGATTGAGCATTGTGTTCGCCGCGTACTTCACGGCGGAAAGGTCGGCCTTGCCGTCCCGTTCACGAGCGGGAATGTGTCCCCGGTCTGGCCTTTCACCGGCGTCGCGGTTGCGGCCTTACTGCTCGCCGGGTATCGCGTATGGCCGGCCATCGCGGCTGGTGCATTCCTGGTCAACCTCCTTACGCCGATCTCTCCTCGCGCCGCGATGGCCCTCGCAATGGGGAACACCGCCGGCCGGTTGTCGGCGTCTGCCTCGTACGGCGACTTCCAGGATTCCGCGCGTCTCTCAGCCGCCTCGCCGATGTGCTCGGTCTGATTCTGCTCGCTGCTCCGGCCAGCGCCGCAATCAGCGCGACGTCTCTGTGCTGGTCATCACCCATGTCGACCCCTGGGTACGGTTCTGGCCGACGTGGTTCGTGTGGCGGGCTGGCGATGGAATGGGTGTGCCAGCCTGACAGGGGTTCTCACGATGGTCAGCGACCTCAGCGAGCAACGGCGGGCCGAAGACGAACCGCAACAAGCACGAAACAGCCTCGTGCTGCTCTCCAACGCCATGGAACAGACCGCCGACAGCGTGCTCATCAGCGACAGTGCGGGACGTATTCAATACGTGAATCCCGCGTTCGAGGGGACCACTGGGTATACGCGAGAAGATGCGTTGCGCAGCACGCCACTCCTCTTGAAGTCTGGACAGCACGGGACGGCGTTCTATGACCACATGTGGAAGACGCTGCTCCGCGGCGAGTCGTACGGAGGGACGCTGGTCAATCGCAAAAAGACCGGAGAGCTGTATTGGGCCAACCAGGCCATCACGCCGATCAGGGGCCCTGAAGGACACATCACGCACTTTGTCGCCGTCCTCAAGGACGTCACAGATGTTCGAAAGGACCACGAACAGGAAGTGCAGCTCCATCTCGCGCGCGCCGTGCAACGGCGGTTCTATCCGCAAGAACCGCGTCTACCCGGTTTCGATATTGCCGCGGCCAGTTATCCGGCCGACGAGACCGGCGGAGACTACTTCGACTTCATCGAAGCGCCCAACTGCATCCTCTTAATGGTGCGCTCCTTCGATCGGCGAACGTCGCGGTCTTCGCGTCGAACGCATCCGCAAATCGGCTATCGGCTATCGTACGACGCGGCAGCTGGCTGAGCGCCCAATTCTCGTCTTGCGAGCGTTCGCACGCCGGCATCGAAGTACGGCCGGTCTCCGCCTCAAACTGCGGATTGCCGGCAGGAAGGCGCGCCGCGCAGATGCCGCTCGACAAGGACTCCGCTCCCAGGCTTGCCGGCGCTCCCACGCGTCGGTGATGGAATGAAATCGGTACACACCCGGCGGGAACCGTCTCCCGGCGGGGCGCACCGTCGTTGCGGACAGATCGAACGCAATGCGCAGGTTGTCGGGATCCAGCGGTGTCCGGCAGTCTGCGCCTGGCGTCTCCTCGACAGATCGGAATTTTCGCAGCGGCACCAGTCCTTCTCCAGTCCGAACGCGCTCTCGCAGTACGTCCGCGTCAAGCCGGCCCTGCGGCCGCACGGTGTGCGTCTCATGCGGTGCAGCGTTCGCGGGGTGGCGACGCGCACGGACACGCCCTCCACGGTTAGCGTCCCGGCCTCGAGATCGTCCTGGGAGTCCGTCCGAGTAATGCCTGCCGGACTCCGGATAGGCGCGAGTAACGATAGGACGATGGGAAAATATCAGGCCGGTTTGCGTTTCAACGTTGGCCGATCGGGATGAGCACTGACCAGCCGCACGGCAGACGTAGAACGCCAGGATGGTGGCAATGATCCACAGCGGCAGGGTGTTGGCGGGCGCCCGGGTCGAAGCAGCGGTACCCATCCGTATCGGGCGACTCCAAGAGGGTGCCGCAGCCCGTGCTCACCCGACGCGAACGATCCTGGAACTTCGACTTGGGGGCGTTCTGGTTCGGAACTGACTCATGCGCGAGGCTTGGGTGCCCCTCACGAACGGCGTGATTCGACGCGGCGCGATCAGACGGGCAACGAACGCCGTCGGCGCGACGTCATCGGAGGGCTCTGCCGGCGAGCAGTCTGGTTCTCTGCCGGTCCGGGGGAACGATGGCCCCACGGTGGGCCAGCCGCAGGCCCTGCCCGAACGTCCACGCCGTTCCGCTGCTCAGGCCCTTGATGGCGTGCGTGTTCTGACCGGAGACGGTCCACACGACGGTTGCGTAGATATCGATGGCTTCAGCGGCCCTGAAGGTGCCGCCGGTCGTGAAGAGCAGGAAGTTCGCGCGGGCGACCCGGTCGTGAAATGCGAAGAGCTCGTGGAAATGCTCGTCGCGCGGGCAACACCAAGCTCCACGTCCGCACTGCTCCGGTCGATATACATGTTCTCGACGCGCTCGACGATGGCGTACGAGTACTGTCCCTGCAAGTACGCCACCCTCGAGCCGATCGCGATATCGCGCCCAACGCCGAGGCCGAGCTGAAGGGCCTTCAGGTGGCGACCGGGAGCGGAGTGCCCGCGCGTTTCGTACTGGTGAGTCGGCACGACCGCGCCGACCAGGGGCGTGATCGCCCATGATCCAGGAGGAAGGAGCTGGTACCGCAGCGCGATACGCGCGTCCTGCAAGGTGCTGTGAGACCGGCCCGTGTCGGCCGGCCCGTGCAGCAGATCGTTCCCTCTGTACCTGTTCGCCACCCACGCGACCTTCACGTCCAGCGCGAGGCGTTCCTTCAGCCCGTAGTCCATGCCGAAGAGCACCGTGTTCCCGCGGATTTCAGTGGGATTGAACGGTTGTCCGCTCCGAGTGTGAAAGGCGACATGACGCCAAGCACGACGTGCCGACTGTCGGGCAGCCAGGAGAAACTGCTGACGCGCGGCGCCACTTCCGACCACGCCTGCAAGCGCCGGACGGGCTCGCCTCCTGTCATCGGCAGGACCCAGAACTGCCACCCGCGCGCCTCGGGCGCGAGATTGAGGCTCAGGGGCACCGCACACAACCCGAGCTTCCGCCCATCGGGCGAGAACCACAGCGCCGCTTCATTGAAGCGAACTCGCTCGAAACGGCGGATATCGTCGCTTGGCGGCCTCCACCGCGTCGCGGGTGAGCTCGCCTCCGGGAGGCGTCGAAAGCCAGAGCGCCGCCGTGCCCACGATGTCGGCGCGCTCTTCATCACGCAGGAACGCTACCGTGCGGCCATCGGGTGAAAATCGCCGTCCGGCTGGCATTCTCGAGGACCGGTTGTGGCAGGCCTCCAGCTGACGGAATCGACCAGATGCCGTCTCTGTCACGCATGCGCGATACGTAATAGATTCGGCGTCCATCCGGCGACCAGAACGGATGTTTGCAGTCGTACGGCGCATCAGTGAGCCGGGCGGCGACCGGGGACGACAAGCCACGGGTGAAGATCTGCAGGACACCATTGACGTCGGCGGCATACGCGATCGTCTGGCCGTCGGGCGAGAATGCCGGAAATACTTCGTAGGCGGGATCCGTGGCGATCGGACGGAAGCGCAGCCTCGACGGGTCGAACGGCTGCGGCTCGGCCGGCGTTCCCCAGGCCAGTGTGCCGGTAACGAGCGCGAGGAGCACGCCCGCGGCAGCCACGCTGCGGCGTCGCGGCCATAGGATGGGCGGGAGGGCTGCCGCAGGCTCCTGCAAGACTGACTCGGCCGCGCGATCGCGGAGCCTTCGGAGATCGCGGTACAGATCGCTCGTGGCCGCATACCGGTCGCCTTGCTCTTTCGCGAGACACCGCTCGATGATCCAGCGCAGGAGGACTGGGAGCCGTGCCGGCGGTCGAACGATCGGCGGCAACTCGTCGTTGATGATCGCATCGAGGGTCGCGGCGGGCGTGTCGCGCCGGAACGGGTGACAGCCGGTGGCCATCTCATGGAGAATCAGCCCGAACGAGAACTGATCCGAGCGGAAGTCGATCTCGGCGCCGCGGGCCTGCTCGGGGCTCATGTACGGGACCGTTCCGGCGAGCAGGCCGGATTCGGT
>Ga0299913_10000458_pt1 | contig 26046 bp, 27 predicted proteins | sample RVTome_9_FD_201360 | JGI IMG/M metagenome (GOLD analysis project Ga0299913, IMG submission 201360) | Soil microbial communities from uranium-contaminated site in the Upper Colorado River Basin, Wyoming, United States - RVT155D38 (version 2) ... | reverse complement strand
GCCCGCCCCGAGCTGCTCGGCGACGTCCGCGACCACCCTGGCGTTCGCGGTCGCCGTGGTGGCGAGCACCGGCGTGCCGGCCGGCAGCTCGGCCAGCAGCTCGCGGATCCGCCGGTAGTCGGGTCGGAAGTCGTGCCCCCAGTCGGAGACGCAGTGCGCCTCGTCCACCACCAGCATCCCGACCCGGCGCACGAGCCCGGGCAGCAGCTCGTCGCGGAACCGCGGGTTCGTCAGCCGCTCGGGCGACACCAGCAGCACGTCCACCTCGTCGGCGGCCAGCGCAGCCTCGGCCGTGCCCCACTCCTCGCGGTTCGCGGAGTTGATCTCGACCGCGTTGACGCCTGCCCTGGCGGCGGCCGCCACCTGGTCGCGCATCAGCGACAGCAGCGGCGACACCAGCAGCGTCGGCCCGGCACCCCCGCGCCGCAGCAGCGAGGTGGCGACGAAGTACACCGCCGACTTGCCCCAGCCGGTGCGCTGCACCACCAGCGCCCGCTCCCGGCGGACGACCAGTGCCTCGATCGCCTGCCACTGCCCCTCCCGGAACTCCGCCGTGGCCGAGCCCGTCAGGGAGCGCAGCACCCCCAACGCCTCGCCGTGCAGATCCGTGGCCACAGGTGACATGCCCACGAGGCTAGGCCAGCCCACCGACGCAACCCCCAGCCGCCGTCCGCCCCGCGTCAGCAGCGGCCGTCCACACCGCGCTAGCAGCAGTCGCCCCGCGCGGCCGTGGCGTCCGGCGGGTCGGCGGCGTCCGGCCCCACCACGGCCTCCGGCGCGGCACTCGACGCGCAGCAAAGCTCGCCCCGGCGCGCCTCCATCCCCTCGCGCACCGCCACCGCGGCCAGCACGAGCGCCGCCAACGGATCGGCCCACCACCAGCCCAGCGCGCTGTTGAGCACCAAGCCCACCAGCACCGCGGCCGACAGGTAGGTGCACAGCAACGTCTGCTTGGAGTCCGCGACGGCGCTCGTCGAGCCCAGCTCGCGTCCGGTCCGCCGTTGCGCCAGCGACAGCGACGGCATCACCATCAGGCTCACCGTCAGCAACACGATCCCCACGGTGGAGTGCTCGGCCGCGGCACCACCGGCGAGCGCCCGGACCGCCTCCACGCCCACATACGCCGCCAGCGCGAAGAACGACCACGAGATCACCCGCAGCGCCACCCGTTCCCGGCGCTCCGGTTCCGCCCCGGCGAACTGCCACGCCACCGCGGCGGCCGAGCTCACCTCGATCACCGAGTCCAGCCCGAACCCGATCAGCGCCACCGACGACGCCATCGCGCCAGCCACGATCGCCACCACCGCCTCGACCGCGTTGTAGGCAATCGTGGCGGCCACCAGCAGCCGCACCCGCCGCACCAGCACCGCGCGGCGCTCCACAGTCGTCATGCCGGCACCAGCCCGAACCCCTCCGCGGCCGCCGCCGTCCGCAGCGCGCCGTCGTACGCGGCGAGCGTCGTCACCCTCGGTCAGCGCTGATGAACTCGGCCGCGGACACCCCTACCGCGGCAGCGGCGCCCGCCTCCGCCACCTCGTCGGCGTCGGGTCGCGTACGAGGCTGCCCAGTCTCCGCAATCAGGCCTGCATCGGTCAGCCGCTCCCTCACCAGCTCCTCCGGCGTCATGCATGCATGGTAGTTGAGGCAGCATCATGCGTTTGCGAGAATATAACTGAAAAGGTATGTTCGTTCTCATGTCGACGCCGTTCGATGTGCTTGCCGAGCCGACCCGGCGGCGGATCCTGGACCTGCTGCTGGAGCGCCCGCACCTGGTCGGCGAGCTGACGGACCGGCTCGGCCTGACCCAGCCGGGCACGTCCAAGCACCTGCGCGTGCTGCGCAACGCCGGCCTGGTGCGGGTCCGCCCGGAGGCCCAGCGCAGGTGGTACGAGCTGCGGCCCGAGCCGCTGGCCGAGATCGACGCGTGGCTGGAGCCGTACCGCTGGCTGTGGGCCGATCGCCTCGACGCGCTCGAACGGCACCTCGACGCCATGCCAGACGACCCCCCGCTCGGGAAGGACGAGTGACGATGAACGACAGCCTGCGCACCGTGGACGGCCGCTCCGTCCTCCGCATGGAGCGCCGCCTCGCACATCCCCAGGAGAAGGTGTGGCGCGCGATCACCGAGCCGGCGCAGCTGGCCGAGTGGTTCCCGTTCAAGGTGGAGCTGGACCTGCAGCTCAACACCAAGATCACCTTCATCGAACACGAAGTCGACGCCCCGTCCACGCACGGCGTCATCACCGAGCTGGACCCACCGCGCGTCTTCGCGTTCAGCTGGGAGGACGACCAGCTGCACTGGGAGCTGCGAGCCGAGGCCGGCGGCTGCCTGCTGATCTTGACGCACAGCTTCGACGACCGCGCCGGCGCGGCCAGCTTCGCCTCCGGCTGGCACAAATGCATCGAGGCGATGGACGCCATGCTTGCCGGCAGGACCACCGAACTGCCCAGCACCATGGCCGAGCTGGCCTCGCTGCACGAGGAGCGCGTCGCGGAGTTCGGCCTCGCGGACGGATCGGCCGAGGAGACCGCCGACGGCTGGCTGGTGCGGTTCGAGCGGCAGCTCACCCAGCCCATCGACGCCGTGTGGGCGATGCTCACCGGTTCGGCCGCTCCTTCACCTGGTGAACAGCCGCCGGCAGGCTGCACAACCGCCGGCATCCCGGCCGGCCCGATCACCGCGCTCGACCCGCCGACCGCGCTCGAATACGAAGGCCAGGACGGCCGCATCCGGTGGGAGCTGCGCGAAGGGACCGGGCACGGCACCCGCCTCGTCCTCACCCACCACGGCCCGCCGGACCACTCCGCGGCCCTCAGCGCATGGAAGGCCCACATCGAACGCCTCGCCGCGCGGGTCGCCACCGGCGCCGGACGCTAAGAAGGCCGCACCTCATGCTCGGCACACTGCAACCCACCCAGGACGGCCGTTACCTGCTGCGCTTCGAGCGCCGGTTCGCCCACCCGACCGCCAAGGTCTGGCGCGCGATCACCGATGCCGAACAGCTCCGCGCCTGGTTCCCCGCGGTCGTCGACTTCGACCTCGCCCCCGGTGCCAAGCTCCGCTTCAATCCAACCGGCGAGCAGCAGCGCCGCTACGGCATCCCCGCCGACCAGGCCACCTACGGCAAGATCCTCGCCGTCGACCCGCCCATCCTGCTCGAATACACCTGGGGCGAGGAAATCCTGCGCTGGGAGCTCACCCCGGACGGCACCGGCGGCTGCACCCTCGTCTTCACCAACGTCTTCGACGACCGCAGCTCCGCGGCGGCGGCCGGCGCCGGCTGGCACGCCGGCCTCGACGTCGTCGAAGCCCAGCTCGACGGCCGCGACCTCGACTGGTCCCCATGGGACCGCGCCGACCAGCTCACCCCCGACTACGCCGCGATCATGTGACGTCCGCCGGTCTGCGGGCCAGCAGGTGGGCCTGCGGCACCTTCTCCACGGGCCGGTCGGGCTCGCGCTGCATGCGGGCGTGCACGACGAACCCGGCCTGGCCCAGCAGCTCGGCGATCCGGTCGGGCAGCAGCCGGTAGACGTCGAGCGAGATCGCGCGACCGAACGCCTCCGTCAGGTGCCGCTGTTCGTCGCCGACCTGGAAGGCGAGCAGCAGCTGGCCGCCCGGGGCCAGCACCCGGTGGAACTCGGCGAGCACTTCCGGCAGCCGGTCCGGCGGGATGTGGATGATCGAGTACATGGCCACGATGCCGCCGAGTGCGCCGTCCGGCAGGTCCAGGGCCGTCATCGAGCCCACGTCGAACCGCAGGCCCGGATACGCCCGCCGGCCCAGCGCGACCATCTCAGGCGAAAGGTCGACCCCGAAGGCGTCCACGCCAAGCGCGTGCAGGTACGCCGTCACGTGCCCGAACCCGCAGCCGACGTCGGCAACCGCCCCGACATCGGCGGCCAGCACAAGTTCCGCGAACGCGGTGAGCAGCGCCCGGTCCAGCGGCTTCCCCGCCAGCTCGGCGCGGAAGCGTTCGGTGTAGTCCGCGGCTACCGAGTCGTACGCCGCCCGGGTGGCGCACAGAAAGGGCAGCTCGGTCATCGCCGAGCACCGTAATCCACCCCACCGACACCCACGCCGAACAGCCGTCAGAACTGGTAGTACGACGGCAACAACCGGCTCCAGCACCGCTAACGAGCTAGGAAGCCGCTTCCAGGACCGAACGCTGTACGCCGCCAACTGAGTCAGCTCAGCACCCCGCCGGGCTGCCGCCTTGGTTTCGTAGGCCTCGCTGGTCGCGATCAGTTGGCCGTTGCTCGCCATGAGTCGGAATCGAAAGAACCCGCCCGGTCCCGGTAGAGCACGAACGTGCCAGCGCCCTTGCCTGAACGGGCCTCGAGCTCCTCGAATTCCTCGCGTGACGTCACCACGTGCACGGGCATGCCACGGTCCCTGGCCGCGCGAAACTCTGCCGCAGTCATCTCCGTGTCACCTACCCCGTCCCTCACAGGTCTACCGTCCTCCCGACGCGGACGAAGTGCCAACCTCAATCCGCTCCTACGCGCACGATTCCTGGCGCCGCAACCAAGGCGTGCAGCATCGCGATACACCAATAAGTACTGTCCGTCTACTGTAGACCGTCCACTTCGGACTTCCATGTCGGCAAGTCGCCAACCCGCCGGTCTACAGGGTGAGGTCGATCACCTCCAGATCGCCATACACCAGCGCCTCGCATAGCTCGCGTACGTTGTCGAGGGTGCAGCCGTGGTCGCGGTGCACGGTGACCGCGCCATGGTCGGTGACGCGGATGGTGCAGCCGATCGAGGCGAGGACCGGCCGGTCCTGCCGAGCAGGGTGGCTAGTCATGGTTGCTCCCCTCGCTCGGCGCGCCAGCGGGCGACTCGTTCGGCCCGCCACCGGGCACGCTGCTCGGCTGATTCCCACCACGGTCGGATGACCCGAAACGCCCGCTGGTTGTAGGACGCGGACCGGTCCACCCACCGGGACTCCGCATCGCACACATGTCCCGCCACCCATCCCTGGACGCGGGCGGACACCGCGCCGAACCCGTGACACACGGCACCGATGAGGACGAGGGCCGCGGCGTGCAACACCACCCGCGCCCCGTCCGGCTCCCGCTGATCCTCCTCGGCCCAGGCTTGATCCTGGTCAATCTGGGCGGTCACGGCAGGGCCACCGCCTCGATCAGGGCGGCCGGCGGCACCAGGTCCAGCTCGCTGACCGACCGCGCCGCCTCGTTGATCTCGGCCGCCGGCAGATCGGATATCGCCGGTCGCAGGAACGCCACGATCCGCTCGTTGAGCCGCAGCACCGACGGCGCCATCGCGTACACGTGCAGCCAGGCCCGCGCATCGGAAGCGACCAGCACGCACTCCGGGTAGTCCACCCCGCCCCGAGGCAACGTCCACAGCAACCCGCCCCGGCTCTTACGCGGCTGGTCGAACCAGCCGGCCACATCCGCCAGCGCGTCCACCAGGAACCTCACCACCGGCCGATGCAACCGCAACACCGTCGGCACCGCCGGCCCATGCCCGTACAACCACACCCGCTCCCGATCCGGCCCAGCCACCACCACCGTCGGAAACCCCTCATCGTCCTTCAAACTCACCCGATACACCGGACCCCGCCCGGCCCCTGACTTGATCATGGCTTTCCTGCCTCTGGTCTTCCTGGTCCTAATTGGGGACCTGGTCGGCGCGGTTCTGCTGGCCCTGTTGTCGGCGTGGACGCTCGCCAGCGCCGGGAAGCCCGCGATGTGCTCGTCCTCTCGCCGTCTGCGTCGATGTCGGCGTCGACCGGTCGTCCTCGTAGACGGCGCGGGCGTGCCAGTCATGGGCCTGCTGCTCAAACGCGTCCGCTGCGGCACGGACGGCCGCCAACACCCACCAGGGCAGGACGGCGCGCGTGGCCAGGTCTCGCCAGGCAGTCGCGACATCCCACGACGCCGACGCCATTGCCTGTGCGGTATCGGGGTGACCATCCCGCGACCGGCCGACCACCTGCGTGTACTGCCGGTACGCCGATTCCCATCGCGCAATGAGCGCTGCTGGCACTGTCACGACCCGGACCGGAGCCACGAAAAGGAGGGATGGTCCGGCTCTAGAGTGTCGTCGTCGGTCCGGTCACCAACGGCGGGATCGTCTGTTGCCACGAGTCGGCACAGGTCTATCGCATCCGCCCGGGTACAGCCCCGTCCACGAGTCAGGGCGATGTCCCCGCCGGGACCCATCCACAGCTCACACCAGAACGCCCGACTCTCCATATGATCACCAGGGCCAACCGCTTGCTCCGTCACCATCGCCTCCCAACCCGACAACGCGAGACTTTGCCGAGACGCCGACCCGCCCGCCTGGTTACGATCTGTACATGCGGCGAGAGGCCGCCGACGGCCTGAGCCGCCGCCTGGAGGTGGTCAAGCGGCACCTGGCAAGCCTGATTCGGGCGGTTCGCGGTCGTTCTTGTGGCGTCGGTGGTCTGCCCATAGGTGAAGATTGCGGTAGGACGGGAGTGGAATGCAGGGTGATCGCCAATCACGTTTCGTTCATTCCATTCACACGTCGGCACATGGAGGAGGCAAGTGACTTCCGAGCACGACGACCCGCAGCAGCAGGCGGCCGGCGCGTTCATTGCCGAGTTGCGGCACTGGAGGGAGGTGGCCGGGTACTCGCAGAAGGCCCTAGCCAAGCTCGTGGGGTACACGCCTTCGTACGTAAGCAAGGTCGAGACCGGCACGGTCGTTCCTAGCCGCAGCTTTGCCGAGGCGGCGGACCACAGCCTTCGCGCCGGGCGTGCCCTAGTTCGACGCTGGAACGACCTACATTCCACATCCGGCGTGCCGCGCCAAACGCGTCCGCGTCCGGACATCATTAGGAATGATCCGCAATTACTGCCTGGGCCAGCGCTTGTAGTGGAGCATGAGCACGCCCGGCTTACGTACTCCGATGGAATGTTCCGGACTGGCGTACGTCGACAGTTGCGCAATGTTGGCACGGAGCCGGTCACGCAATACTTGATAAGGATCGCAGTGGATCGGCATCCCGGCGATCCGGAGCGTTCGAATCGTCTATATAGAGAGAGCCCATTAACATGGGAAGAGATCGGACTTGTGGCGCTCTGCGGGGACGAACACATGACATGGCGCATCAAGCACGATAGGGACGCATTCAAGGAACTTTGGTTATTGTTTGAGAATGCGGACGGTAGGTTTCCGCTGTATCCGGGCGAAAAGACCTGGATTGAGTACATGTACACAGTCGGCGCGGACAAGTGGGGACCGTGGTGGCAGCGAGCTGTCCGGCTACCAACCCGTAGGCTCAGCATGACGCTTGACTTCCCGATTGGCCTCAGACCATCGGTTTGGGGTACGGAGACATCAATGACCGCAGAGGCATCCCCTCTGCGGACACCAATTGGCCGTCGTGATGATGGCGATCGGGTGTTGTTCATGTGGTCAACAGACGATCCGCCATTGCATGCACGGTACCGAGTTGAGTGGAAGTTCAGGGCATCAGAGGGCGAGCAGGATGCCACCACGGAGTCGACGAGTCCGGCCGAGCGAATGCGCTCGCTCGGTATCGTGCAGGAGGGAGAGCCGATACTGACGGCGCATGCTCGATCGTTCGAATTGCCCGCAGATGCAGAAGACGCGCGACGGGTCGTGGCTCAGCTCGTGTCAACGTTGGAGCGTGTCGGACAAGTGCACACCTTCGCCAAAGGAATGGGTCTCGCGGCGCCACAGGTCAACATAGGCCGGGCCGCAGCGGTCGTGCGTATCCCGGAAGGCAAGTTGATCACTCTCATCAACCCTCGTATCATCAATGAATCGACAGACGTGGATGAGCAGTACGAGGGCTGCCTCAGCTTCTTTGACGTGCGCGGCATGGTGCCGCGGCCACTTGCAATCGAGGTTGAGCACCAAGACGTCGATGGCATAGTGCATATTTCCACTTTCGAGCACGGCGTAGCTCGTCTAGTTGCACACGAAATTGATCACCTTCATGGCACGCTCTATAAGTCTCGAATGCGCCCGGACCTCCAGCTGATCCCGGTTTCTGAATACAAAGGGACTGGCCGCCAGTGGGCGTACCGGCCACGGGCGTAACGTAATCGCGTTTCTGTCGAACTTAGTCAGAATTGGTAGTAGAGGAATGGGCTGAAGGTGCCGGCGGCGACCAGGACGGACGAGTAGAGCAGGCCGGCGGTCATCACGCTGACGCGCAGGACGGTGGCGGGGCGGCTGCGGACGGACTCCAGGTAGGGGCCGGTGACGGGGTGCGCGGGGAGCAGCACCACGCACAGCGCGACGAGCAGGATGAGGGCGCGCTGGTTGGTGAGGGAGGCGCTGACCACGTCGGTCAGCCCACCGAAGTCGGGGATGATCATGTTCTGCAGCATGACGAAGGCGCTGCCGAGGTCCGGGGAGCGGAACAGCACCCAGCCGAAGACCACCAGCATGAAGGTCACAGCTCGCCGGGCGAGCAGCACCGCGGGATCGGCCGGCGCCAGGTTCCAGCGCTGCGAGCGCTCGATCACGAGCAGTGCGCCGTGGTAGAGGCCCCACGCGAGGAACGTCCAGTTCGCGCCGTGCCAGAAGCCGACGAGCACGAAGACGATCAGCAGGTTGCGGTACGTCTGCGTGAGCCCACCACGGTTGCCGCCGAGCGGGATGTAGACGTAGTCGCGGAACCAGCGGGACAGCGACATGTGCCAGCGCCGCCAGAACTCGGTGATGGTGACCGACGAGTACGGCCGCGCGAAGTTCTCCGGGATGCGGAAGCCGAGCATCCGGGCGAGCCCGATGGCCATGTCGGAGTAGCCCGAGAAGTCGAAGTAGAGCTGCACGGTGTAGCCGATCGCGCCCAGCCAGGCGATCGCCGTCGTCATCTCGTCCGCCGGGGTGGCGAAGCAGGCGTTGACCATCGGCGCCAGCGAGTCGGCGATCACGACCTTCTTGGTCAGCCCCAGCGCGAACCGCGGGAAGCCGGCCGCGATGTCGTCGAGCCGGTGGGTGCGCTGCTGCGGCAGCTGGTCGGCGATCTCCCGGTACCGCACGATGGGGCCCGCCACCAGCTGCGGGAACATCGAGATGTACGTGACGAACGAGACGGGGTTGCGCAACGCGGCTCGCTCGCCGCGGTAGATGTCCACCACGTAGGAGATGTGGTGGAACGTGTAGAACGAGATGCCGATCGGCAGGGCCAGCTGCACGATCGGCAGGTCGAGGCCGGTGAAGTCGGCGAGGTTGTGGGCCTGCGTCGTGAAGAAGCCGGCGTACTTCCACAGCACGAGCACGGCGACGTCGAACGCGATCACACCGATCAGCAGCCGGCGGCGGCGCACCCTGTCGAGGTCCCACTCGTCGGGTTCGAGCGCGGGGCCGATCAGGTAGTTGACCACCATGCAGGCGAGCAGCAGCAGCGTGGTCGCCCCGGCGCCGACCGTGTAGAACAGCAGGCTGCCCGCCGCGACGACGCCGTTTCGCCAGCTCCTGGGCGCGATGAGCACGGCCGCGAGCACGGCCGGCATGAAGAACCACAGGAACAGCGGGGTCGCGAAGGACATCGGCCAGCGAGCCTAGCCGAGTGGCTCCGTCGCCAAGGCTCTGACGCCGGGGGCTTTACTGCCGGCGCCGGCGGGCCACCTCGGCGAGCACCACCCCGGCCGCGACCGACGCGTTGAGCGACTCGACGGCCGACGCCATCGGAATGGACACCGTGACGTCGCACGTCTCGCGCACCAGCCGGGACAGGCCGCGCCCTTCGCCGCCGATCACGATCACCAGCGGGTCCGTCGCCACCGTCAGGTCGTCGATGCCCGTAGTGCCGTCGGCGTCCAGCCCGACCACGGTGAACCCGGCGGCCGCCGCCTCGCGCAGCGCGCGGGTCAGGTTGGTCGCCCTGGCCACCGGGATCCTGGTCGCCGTGCCGGCGCTCGTCCGCCACGCGACCGCGGTGATGCCGGCGCTGCGCCGCTGCGGAAGCAGCACGCCGTGCGCGCCGAACGCCGCCGCCGAGCGCACCACGGCGCCCAGGTTGCGCGGGTCCGTCACGCCGTCGAGCGCCACGAGCAACCCCGGCCGCGTCGACGACCGTGCGGCGGCGAACACGTCATCGGGATGCGCGTAGTCGAACGGCGGCACGGTGAGCCCGACGCCCTGGTGCAGCACCCCGCCCGTCATCCGGTCCAGTTCGACGCGCGGCACCTCGAGGATCGAGATGCCGGCGTCCCCGGCGAGCCGGAGCGACTCGCTCACCCGCTCGTCCAGCTCCACCCCGACCGCCACGTACAGCGCGGTCGCCGGCACGTGGGCCCGCAGGCACTCGTACACGGGGTTGCGGCCGACCACGGTCTCCGGATTGTCGGCTTCCTGCCGGCGCCGCTGCTGCGCGTTGGTCGCCCTGGCGGCGGCAGCGGCACGCTTCTGCGCCGGGTGCCCGGTTCGCTCGGCGGCCTTGGGCGTCGGCCCCTTGCCTTCCAGCCCGCGGCGGCGCTGACCACCGGAGCCGACGACAGCACCCTTCTTGGTGCCGCCCTTGCGGATCGCGCCGCGCCTGCGTGAGTTACCTGCCACTAGCCCTTCACCGTCCACAATGGACCGTCGGGAGTGTCCTCGACGGAGATTCCCGCGGCGAGCAGCCGGTCGCGGATGGCGTCCGCCGCTGCGAAGTCGCGCCGCTCGCGGGCGCGCTGGCGGTCGACGAGCAACTCGTCCACCAGCGCGGCGAGCGCACGCTGCGCACCGGTGTCCACTGTGGACAACTCGGCGGACCACCTGGCGGACAAGGGATCCAGGCCGAGAACGTCCAACATGGACCGTACGCTGCGGGCCGCTTCGAGCGCGGCGGCGCGGTCGCCGGCGTCGAGCGCCGAGTTGCCGGCGCGGACCGTATCGTGCACCACCGCCGCCGCGGCCGGCGTGCCGAGGTCGTCGTCCATCGCCGCGGTGAACTCGGCAGGCAGCGCGCCGCCTCCGACCGCCCCGGCCCCGAGTTCGCCAGCGCCGAGCTCGACGGCACCGAGCCGCTCGCCCACCCGGTGCACGAACGACTCCAGCCGACGGTATGCGGCGGCCGCCTCCCCCATCGCCTCCTCGGAGTACTCGACCGCCGAGCGGTAGTGCGGCACGACGAGGTAGTAGCGCACCTCGGGCGCGCGGAACCGCTCCAGTACGGCCGGGATCGACAGGGTGTTGCCGAGCGACTTGGACATCTTCTCGCCGGAGAGCGTCAGCCACGCGTTGTGCAGCCAGTACCTGGCGAAGCCGTCGCCGACCGCGCGCGACTGGGCCTGCTCGTTCTCGTGGTGCGGGAAGATCAGGTCCAGCCCGCCGCCGTGGATGTCGAACTCGGCGCCGAGGTACTTCGTCGCCATCGCCGAGCACTCCAGGTGCCAGCCCGGCCGGCCGCGGCCCCACGGCGTCGGCCACGACGGCTCACCCGGCTTGGCACCCTTCCACAGCGTGAAGTCGATGGGGTTGCGCTTGCCGGTGGCGGCGGTCTCGCCCTGCTCCATCTTGTCCGGCCGCTGCCCGGACAGCGCGCCGTAGTCCGGGAACGACGGCACGTCGAAGTACACGTCGCCGCCCGCGGCGTACGCGTGCCCCGAGTCGATCAGCCGCTGCATGAGCTCGATCATCTCGGTGACGTGGCCGGTGGCGCGTGGTTCGGCGCTGGCCGGCAGCAGCCCGAGCGCGTCGTAGGCCTCGGCGAACGCGCGCTCGTGGGTCGCCGACCACTCCCACCACGGACGGCCCGCGTCCGCCGCCTTGACCAGCACCTTGTCGTCGATGTCGGTCACATTGCGGACGAACCGGACGTCGACGCCGCCGCGCTGGAGCCAGCGGCGCAGGATGTCGAAGTTGGCCGCGCTGCGCACGTGACCGATGTGTGGAATGCCCTGCACGGTGGCGCCACACAGGTAGATCGACACCTCGCCAGCGCGCAGCGGCTGGAACGGCCGCACCGAACGGCTCGCGGTGTCATGGAGGCGCAACGTCACCATCCAAGGGTACGGGGCTCGGCACTGCCTTACCGGCGCTGGTCTTACCAAACGACGGACACGCTCGCACCAAACGACGGACACGGGCTTACCAAACGGCGGACACGGGCTTAGCGGGCGGCGGACACGCCGGGGTGGGGGCCGCGGCGAGGTGGGGTGGGTTAGAGGAGGAGGGCGGTGGCTATGGCGGCGATGCCCTCGCCGCGGCCCGTGACGCCCAGGCCGTCGGTGGTGGTGCCGGAGACGGCTACCGGGCCGCCGAGCGCATCGGAGAGCACGGCCTGCGCCTCGGCCCGACGCGTGCCGATCCTCGGCGCGTTGCCGATCACCTGGACGGCCGCGTTGCCGACCCGCAGCCCGGCGGCCTCCACGCGCCGGCGGACCTCGGCTAGCAGGTCCACCCCGTGCGCGCCGGCCCAGCGCTCGTCCCCGGTGCCGAACACGGCCCCCAGGTCGCCGAGCCCGGCGGCGGAGAGCACCGCGTCGCACAGCGCGTGGGCCGCGACGTCGCCGTCGGAGTGCCCGGCGCAGCCGTCCACGCCGTCCCAGAGCAGCCCGACCAGCCAGCACGGCCGCCCGGCCTCGACGGGGTGCACGTCGGTGCCGATGCCGACCCTCATCGGGCGAGCACCGCTTCGGCCATCGCAAGGTCGAACGCGGTCGTGATCTTGAAGGCCATCGGGTCGCCGGCGACGGCCAGCACCGGCTCGCCCATCGCCTCGACCAGCCCGGCGTCGTCCGTCACCTCGGGTCCGCCGGCGGCGTGCGCGCGCCGCAGCACGTCCGGTGCGAACCCCTGCGGGGTCTGCACCGAGCGCAGCCTGGACCTGTCCACGGTCGACACGATGCGGCCGACCCCGTCGACCTGCTTGACGGTGTCCACCAGCGGCAACGCCGGGACCACCGCCGCGGCCCCGGCCCGCACGGCTTTGACAACGGCCTGGAACACGGAGGGCGGGGTGAGGGCGCGCGCGGCGTCGTGCACGAGCACCACGTCGATGTCGGGCAGCAGCGCGTCGGCCCGTTCCAGCGCGAGGCGCACGGACTCGGTTCGCGTGGACCCGCCGGCGACCACCGACACCGCCGCGCCGAAGGACACCAGGGCGTCCGTCGCACGGTCCAGGTCTGATGCCGGCGCGGCCACGACCACCGTGTCTACACAACCGGCGGCCAACACACCGCGCACCGCATGCCACAGCACCGGCTCGCCGGCAAGGGGTACGAACGCCTTGGCGACGTTCATGCCCAGGCGCTCGCCCCGCCCTGCGGCGGGGACAAGCGCGACGACGTGGTTCAGGAGGCGCTGACGAGGACGTCGTCGAGGATGACCTCGGCGTTGCCCTCCGTGGTGTCCTCGGCCAGCGCGAGCTCACTCACCAAGATCTGGCGAGCCTTGGCAAGCATGCGCTTCTCACCGGCCGAAAGGCCACGATCCTTGTCGCGTCGCCACAGGTCACGGACCACTTCGGCCACCTTGTTCACATCGCCGGAGGCGAGCTTCTCGAGGTTGGCCTTGTAGCGGCGAGACCAGTTGGTCGGCTCCTCGGTGTGGGGAGCACGCAACACCTCGAAAACCCGGTCAAGGCCCTCCTGGCCGACCACGTCGCGCACGCCGACAACCTCTGCGTTGTCGGCAGGGACACGAACCGTGAGGTCTCCCTGGGCTACCTTGAGGACGAGGTACTTCTTCTCCTCGCCCTTGATCACTCGGGTCTCGATGGCCTCGATTAGCGCGGCACCGTGATGCGGGTAGACGACGGTCTCTCCGACCTTGAAAACCATGTGTCCTCTGCCCCTTTCGATGACAGTAGTCTAACACGTCGTGAGCGCCGCTGTCCTCCGGCCCACCGCGCGTAACCGCAGGTCAGAGGGACCACGCTGGGGTTGACAAAGGCGTTGGAACGTGCTCCCGCATGGCCCGTGATCGGGCGCCGGAAAGTCCACTTTGGAGTTACTTCCAGACGTCCGGACGTTCACCCGCCGCCGAACGGGTTAGCCGGCGCGGATAGGCTTGCGCTCCCGCGCTGCATAGCCCGCGCACGCGCAAGGCACCAGGGAGGACCGGCACGTGTCCAGACTCGCCGTCGTACGCCTGGCCATGGTGGCCGCGTTGGGGCTGACCCTGCTGCTCGGCGGCTGCAGTGCCGGGCTGAACACCCAGATGACCGAGCAGGAGGTCGCGGTCGACGGCGCCAGCGGCCAGATCGGGCCGATCGCCGTGCGCAACGCACGGTTCCCCTTCCCCGCCGGCGACGACCACTACTACCCGGCCGGCTCGGACGTGTCGCTGCTGATGACCGTCGCGAACACCGGCGTCACCGAGGACGAGCTGGTGTCGGTGACGAGTCCCGCCGCCGAGTCCGCGGAGATCGAGGGCCAGCGCCGGCTGCCGGGGCAGCGGACGCTGCGGGCCGTCGAGCTGGACGCAGCGGCCAAGGACGCCGGCCTCGGCCAGGGCGAGCTGCGCATCGTGCTGCAGAACCTCTCCCAGGACGTCAAGCCGGGCCTGACGGTGCGCGTCACCCTGCTCTTCCGGCAGGCCGGTCAGGTGGATCTGGACGTGCCGATCGGCGACCCGGCCGACGCGCACGCCTAGTCCGCCCACTGACCGCCCGACGCCCGGCGGCGTGGCTCGCCGATGAGCGTCGGTGGCTGCCGATAGCGTCGCGGCGTGGCAAAGAACGCCAGGGCGGTGCGCTCCGGATATCGCTGCGCGGACTGCGGGTACGAGGCAGCCAAGTGGGTCGGCCGCTGCCCCGAGTGTCAGGCGTGGGGCACGTTGGACGAGACCGCGCCGGCCCGTCCGGCGCTCGCCACGCTGGCCGTCGGCGCCCCGTCCAGCCCGGCGCGGCGGATCGCCGATGTCGACGTGCATGCCACCCGCGCCCAGCCGACGGGCGTGCCGGAGCTCGACCGGGTGCTCGGTGGCGGGCTGGTGGCGGGCGCCGTGGTGCTGCTCGCCGGGGAGCCCGGCGTGGGCAAGTCCACGCTGCTGCTGGAGGTCGCCGCGCAGCACGCGAGCGCCGGCCGCCGGGTGCTCTACGCGACAGGCGAGGAGTCGGCCGGCCAGGTGCGGCTGCGTGCCGACCGCACCGGGGCCGTGCACGACGAGTTGTACCTGGCGGCCGAGTCCGATCTTGCGACGGTGCTCGGGCACGTCGACGCGGTGGCACCCGAGCTGCTCGTAGTCGACTCGGTGCAGACCATGTCCAGCTCGGCGGCGGAGGGCGTGGCCGGCGGCGTGACCCAGGTCCGCGCGGTCACCAGCGCGCTGATCGCGGTGGCGAAGGAGCGTGGACTGCCGGTGCTGCTGGTCGGCCACGTCACGAAGGACGGCTCGGTGGCCGGGCCGAAGGTGCTGGAGCACCTGGTGGACGTCGTGCTGCACTTCGACGGCGACCGGCACTCCGCGCTGCGCATGGTGCGCGGCGTGAAGAACCGCTTCGGCCCGGCCGACGAGGTGGGCTGCTTCGAGCTGCGCGACGACGGGATCGCCGGGGTGCCCGACCCGTCCGGGCTGTTCCGCAGCCACCACGACGTGCCGGTGCCGGGTACCGCGATCACCGTGACGGTCGAGGGCAAGCGGCCGCTGCTCGCCGAGGTGCAGGCGCTCGTCGCGGGCTCGGGCCTGACCAACCCGCGGCGGGCCGTCAGCGGCCTGGACTCCTCGCGGCTGGCCATGGCGCTGGCCGTGCTGCAGCGCCGCGGCCGGCTGCAGCTGCACGACAAGGAGGTGTTCGCGGCGACCGTCGGCGGCATGCGGGTGGTGGAGCCGGCCGCCGACCTGGCCGTCGCGCTCGCGGTCGCGTCCTCGGCCCGTGATCTGGTGCTGCCGGCGCACACCGTGGTGCTCGGCGAGGTCGGGCTCGCGGGTGAGGTGCGGCGCGTCGCCGGTGTCGGCCGCCGGCTCGCCGAGGCCGCCAGGCTCGGCTTCACCCGCGCGCTGATCCCGCCGGACGCCGGACCGCTGCCGTCCGGCGTCCGGGCCACCGTCGTCGCCGACCTGGACGCGGCCCTACGGGCCCTAACCCCACCAACAGCCCAAACCCTGACACCCCCACCCCAGCCTCACCCCCCCGGCGTGTCCGCCGTTCGGTAAGCCCGTGTCCGTCGTTCGGTAAGCGCGTGTCCGTCGTTTCGTGCGATTTGTCCGTCGCTTCGTGAGGTGGCGGCCGCCGACGGCAAGGCGCGTCAGCCGGTGCCGATGTCCTCGGACCAGAGGTCGGGCCGCGCCGCGATGAAATCTGTCATCAGCTCGACGCACTCGGCGTCGTCCAGCACAGTGATGCGCACGTCGTGCTCGGCGAGCCAGTCGTGGCCGCCGACGAACGTGCGCGCCTCGCCGATGATCACACGCGGGATGCCGAACTGGCGGACGAGCCCGCTGCAGTACCAGCACGGCGAGAGCGTCGTGACCATCACGGTGTCGCGGTAGCCGGGCCGGCGGCCGGCGTTGCGGAATGCGTTCGTCTCGGCATGCATCGACGGGTCGCCGTCCTGCACCCGACGGTTGTGGCCGCGGCCGAGCAGGTCGCCGTCGGCAGAGAACAGCGCCGCCCCGATCGGGATGCCTCCCTCGGCCAGCCCGAGCTTGGCTTCCTCCAGCGCGACGGCCAACATCGGATCGGTCACGCCGTGCACGCTAGCTGGGTGTCGCCGTTTGCGAGCGACCCGCGGTGTCGATACGGATGCGAGTCGACGTCGCAGGGCGCGGGAAACGTCGACACGGATGCGAGTCGACGTTGGCGGCGTGCGGAAACGTTGTCGCTCCCGGCGTGGGGAAGGTCAATGGGGATGCGTATCGGCGGTTGTCGGGCGTGTGGAGGCTCGATCCGGATGCGGGTTCGTAGACTCGGCGCGGGGGTTGGGTGTTTCGAGTCTTCTGGGTTCGGTTCGGGAGGGCGAACGGTGAGCGAACGGGGGCATTCGGAGCTGCTGCGGGCGACGCTGGCGCGGCTGGCTCCCGGGACGGCGCTGCACGACGGGTTGGAGCGGATCCTGCGCGGCCGCACCGGCGGGCTCATCGTGCTGGGCCACGACGACGCCGTGGAGTCGATCTGCGACGGCGGCTTCCGGCTGGACGTCGAGTTCTCCGCGACGAGGCTGCGCGAGCTGTCGAAGATGGACGGCGCGGTGGTGCTCGCGACCGACGCCAGCCGGATCCTGCGCGCCAACGTGCAGCTCGTGCCGGACCCGACCATCCCGACCGAGGAGTCCGGCACGAGGCACCGCACGGCCGAGCGCAGCGCCATCCAGACCGGGCATCCGGTGATCTCGGTGAGCGCGTCGATGAGCATCATCAGCGTCTACGTCGAGGGCCGCCGGCACGTGCTCACCGACTCGGCGACGATCATCTCCAGGGCCAACCAGGCGCTCGCCACGCTGGAGCGGTACAAGGCCAGGCTGGACGAGGTGACCCAGACGCTGTCCGCCCTGGAGATCGAGGACTTCGTCACGCTCAAGGACGCGATGACCGTGGTGCAGCGGCTGGAGATGGTGCGCCGCATCGCCGACGAGATCGCGGGGCACGTCGTCGAGCTGGGCAGCGACGGCCGGCTGATCGCGCTGCAGCTCGACGAGCTGGTGGGCGGGGTGGGGCTGGACCGCGAGCTCGTGGTGCGCGACTACCTGGTCGGCGGCAGCCAGCGGGACGTGCTGGCGCGGCTCGACGCGCTCGACGGGACGGAGCTGCTCGACCTGGCCATCGTGGCCGGCGCGTTCGGCTATCCGCCCGCCGCCGAACTGCTCGACCAGCAGATCAGCCCGCGCGGCTACCGGCTGCTGGCCAGGGTGCCGCGGCTGCCCAACGGCGTGCAGGACCGGCTCGTCGAGCACTTCGGATCGTTGCAGGCGCTGCTCGCCGCGACCGCGGACGACCTGCAGTCGGTCGACGGCATCGGCGACGCCAGGGCTCGGGTGGTGCGCGAAGGGCTGTCCCGCCTCGCCGAGACCAGCATCGTGGAGCGCTACGGCTGACCGCAGTCGGCAAGCGGGGCGCGGACACCGCGCAGCGCTAGCGGGTGAGGCGGAAGGGGACGGGGGCGCTGGTGAGCGGCCCGAGCTTGGCTACGACGAAGTAGTCGCCGGCCGGCACCTGCACCCGCTGGCCGGCGCACTGCGGGCGCGAGGACCTGCCGGCCCACGTGACGCTGTAGCCGATGGTCTCGCCGGGCTGCAGGGTGCGCACGTCGATGCTGTCGCCGGGGTAGCAGTCGTTGCTCGACCAGAGCCGGGTGGTGCCGTCGGCGGCGAACACGAGCAACTCCTGCAGCCCGGCGTCAAGATCGCGCACGCACGGGACGGCGCCGGTGTTGGTGACCGTCAGCTCGAACACGGGCTTGCTGCCGACGACGTACTCGGGGCGCTCCGGCTGTGCCGCCACCGCGGTCACCTCGTCGGGACACGGCTGCGGCGGGGCGGGCGGCGCCGGCGGGGCCGGCGGCTCAGCCGGAGCCGGAGGAGGTGCTGATGCCGGCGGCTCCGCCGTGGACTGCGGCGCGCTCGTGGTTTCCGACGTCACGGCTGAAGCGTCACTACTTGGAGTAACCGACTCCGCCGTCTCCGCCGTCTCCGGCGGCGCCTCGGCCGGCTGGCTCTGCTGCGCGGCCGGCTGTACCGCCTGCTCCGGCCCGCCGCCAACAGCCGCCGCTACCAGCCAGATCAGCAGCAACAGCGCGGCGAGCAGTCCGGCAAGCGCGACGGCACGCCGCCGCCAGTACACGGCCGCCGGCAGCGGCCCGTTGGGCTGCAACACGCTACCGACGGTAACGCCGTGGTACCCGAAACCCGGGAATTTCGCACTCACCCGATAGGCGGTTCCTGTGCCGAGCACCTTGCCGGGTGGCGAATGCAACGTTGCGACTGGCGGCCGCCTCGGGTTTCCCTTTCAATGACGTGCTGGGAGGAAGCCGTGGCCGAGCCGGGAAGCGCAATCGACCAGTTGATCGACCGGCACCTGAACGCGAACGACGCCGGAGTCGCCGACCTGCCCGTGCAGCCGAGGCTGCGGGTCGCGGTCGTGACGTGCATGGACGCCAGGCTGGACCTGTTCGCGCTGTTCCGCCTGGGCCCTGGCGAGGCGCACGTGATCCGCAACGCCGGCGGCGTGGTGACCGACGACGTCATCCGCTCGCTCGCGGTCAGCCAGCGGCGGCTCGGTACGCGCGAGGTGCTGGTGCTGCACCACACCGGCTGCGGCATGACGACGTTCACCGACGACGAGTTCCGCGGCGAGCTGGAGCGCGACACCGGCCTGCGCCCACCATGGGCCGTCGAGGCCTTCGTCGACGTCAAGGAGAACGTCCGCCAGTCCGTCCAGCGGGTCCGCCGCAGCCCGTACCTCATCCACACCACCGTGGTGCGCGGCTTCGTCGTCGACGTCCAGACCCATCAGGTCGACGAGGTCCACACCTGAGGGTCGTAGGCTCGGAGCGTGGTGGATGCCGATGGGCTGATCGGGTGGTTCGACGCGAACGCCAGGGATCTGCCGTGGCGGCGGCCGGGGACAACGGCCTGGGGTGTGCTGGTCAGCGAGGTGATGTCGCAGCAGACGCCGGTGGCGCGGGTGGCGCCGGTGTGGCTGGAGTGGGTCGACCGCTGGGCGCTGCCCTCCGCGCTGGCGAAGGAACCCGCGGGTGAGGTGCTGCGGGCCTGGGGCAAGTTGGGATATCCGCGGCGTGCACTGCGGTTGCACGAGTGCGCCCGAGTGCTGGCCCGCGAGCACGGCGACGAGGTGCCGCCGGACGTGGACACGCTGCGGGCGCTGCCCGGTATCGGGGAGTACACGGCGCGCGCGGTGGCCGCGTTCGCCTACGGCGCGCGGTGCCCCGTCGTGGACACCAACGTCCGGCGGGTGGTGGCGCGGGCCGTGCACGGCGCGGCCGACGCCGGCCCGCCGTCGACGAAGAGGGACATGTCCGACGTGGACCGCCTGCTGCCGGCAGCCAGCAAGGCCGCGAGGTTCTCCGTCGCGCTGATGGAGCTGGGCGCCACCACCTGCACGGCGCGGGCACCACGCTGCCACGACTGTCCGCTGCGGACGGAGTGCCGCTGGCTGGCGGCCGGCCGTCCAGACTACGACGGCAGGCCGAGGGTCGTGCAGCGCTTCGCCGGTACCGACCGGCAGGTGCGCGGGCTGCTGATGGACGTGCTGCGCGACACCGCGGGGCCGGTGCCACGGGCGCGGCTCGACGTGGTGTGGGCGGACGCCCCGCAGCGCGACCGCTGCCTCGACTCGCTGCTCGTCGACGGGCTCGTCGAGCAGACGACCGACGGCCGCTTCGCGCTGCCCGGCGAGCACTGATGGCGCACGCGCTGGAGCTCTTCTTCGACGCCGAGGCCGACGGGGCCGTGCGGGCGCTGTGGCGGCGACTGGACGGCGCGGGGGTGCCGAGCCTCGCGCGGCACAGCCATCGGCGGCATCGCCCGCACGTGACGCTGGCCGTCGCCGGCGGTATCCCGGCCAGGACGAGGGACGCGCTGCGCGCCGACCTCGCCATGCTGGCCATGCCAGACCTGTGGCTGTACACCATGGGCACCTTCCCCACCGAGCAGAACGGCCTCTTCCTCGGCGCCGTGGTGGACGCCGAACTGCTGGCGGTGCACTCCGCCGCGCACGACGCGCTCGCCGGCAAGGTGCAGCAGCCGTGGGCGTACTACCTGCCCGGCGCGTGGGTGCCGCACTGCACGCTCGCGCAGGACCTCACCACCGAGCAGCTGACGAGGGCCGTCGCCGCGCTGCAGCCGGTTACGCCGATCCGCGCGCGGGTCGCCGAGGTCGGGATCACCGATACCCGCACCGGCGAGGTCGAAGTGCTGCGCACATGACGACAATGGGTGCGATGCAACGCTGGAGAGGCCGCACCGCCGCCGGGCTGCTGGTGTTGGCGGCCGTCGCGGCGCTCGCCACCGCGTCGGCCGTCACGACCGTGTCCATCGACGGGCAGCCGGTGCCGGCCGCGGTAACCGAGGGCAGCCCGGGTGCGGAGGGCGCCGGGGACGCCTACTACCCGACCGACGGCAACGGTGGCTACGACGTGGCGCACTACGCGGTGTCGATCGGCTACCAGCCGCAGGACAGGCGGCTGGACGGCGACACCACGATCACCGCGCGGGCCACCCAGGCGCTGTCCCGGTTCAACCTGGACCTCTTCCGGCTGGACGTGCGGTCGGTCGAGGTGGACGGCCGGACCGCCGAGTTCGACCACGACGGCGACGAGCTGGTGATCACCCCGGCGGCCGTGATCGGCGACGGCGCGACGTTCGAGGTGCGGGTCCGCTACGACGGCAAGCCCGAGCGGTTCGGCGAGAGCGGGCTCGGCGCCGGCGGCTGGTACGCCAACAGCTCGGGCACGGCGGTGGCCGCCGGCGAGCCACACTCGGCCCCGGCGTGGTATCCCGCCAACGACACGCCGCGCGACAAGGCCACGTTCGCGCTCGACGCCAGGGTGCCCGACGGCTGGACGGTGATCTCCAACGGCGTCGACGAGCCACCGGCCAGCGCGGACGGCTGGACCACCTACCGCTGGCGGCTCGACGAGCCGGTGGCCACCTACCTGACGACCGTCGCGATCGGCCGCTGGCGGGTGGTCCGCTCGCAGCTGTCCGACGGCACTCCGGTGATCGACGCCTACGCGCCGGGCGCCGGCTCGGCGGAGGCCGAGGCCGACGAGAGACGGCTGCCGGAGGTCGTGGACTTCCTGTCGAGCAAGTTCGGTCCGTACCCGTTCGAGGCGGCCGGCGGGATCTTCCTCGACGCCAGCATCGGCTACGCGCTGGAGACCCAGACCAGGCCGGTCTACTCGCCGCGGCCCGGGCTGGAGATCATCGTGCACGAGACGGCGCACCAGTGGTTCGGCAACTCGGTCTCGCTGCGCAACTGGGCGGACATCTGCCTCAACGAGTGCCTCGCCAGCTACGCACAGTGGCTGTGGCGCGAGGCCAAGAACGGCGCCGACCTGGACCAGGAGTACCGCGACGCGGTCGGCCGGCTGGACTTCGGCCGCCGGCTGTACGACATGGGCGCCGGCAACGAGTTCCGCGGCGTGTACACCAAGGGCGCGGTCGCGATGCACGCGCTGCGCCGCCAGCTCGGCGACGAGACCTTCGACGCGGTGCTCAAGGGCTGGACCGAACGGCACGAGGACGGCAACGCGTCCTGGCCGCAGTTCGAGGACCACGTGGAAGAGGTGTCCGGGCAGCGGCTCGACGGCTTCTTCGGCGCCTGGTTCCGCGGCGAGACGAGGCCGTCCGACGAGTACCTCTGGCCCGGTCCGCTGAACCCGTAAGGTTTGCGCCATGGCGGTCGTGAAGATCAACGCAATCGAGGTGCCCGAGGGCGCCGGCCCCGAGCTGGAGCGGCGCTTCGCCAGCCGGCACGGCGCCGTGGAGGGATCGCCCGGCTTCCTCGGCTTCGAGCTGCTGCGCCCGGTGGCCGGCGAGACGCGCTACTTCGTCTACACGAAGTGGGAGTCGGAGGAGGCCTTCCAGGCCTGGCGCGACGGGCCTGGCATGGAGGCGCACGCCGGCGAGCGCTCCCGCCCGGTGGCCAGCGGCTCCTCGCTGCTGGAGTTCGAGGTGGTGCAGGCCGCCGAGCCGCGTGCGGCGAGTGCGGGCTGAGCTGGAGCGGGCCACCGAGCTGATCGCCGGGGCCGACGCGCTGCTGGTGTGTGCCGGGGCCGGCATGGGCGTCGACTCGGGGCTGCCCGACTTCCGCGGGCCGGACGGCTTCTGGCGTGCCTACCCGCCGTACCGCGACCTGGGGTTGCGCTTCGAGGAACTCGCCGACCCGGTGCACTTCGCGGCCGACCCGTCGCTCGCGTGGGGCTTCTACGGCCACCGGCTCGCGCTCTACCTGGCCACCGTTCCGCACGCCGGGTTCGACGTGCTGCTGCGCTGGTCACGACGGGTGCCGACCATGGTGTTCACGTCCAATGTGGATGGTCAGTTCCAGCGCGCCGGGTTCCTGGCGGACGACGTCGCCGAGGTGCACGGCTCGATCCACCACCTGCAGTGCGTGCTGCCGTGCCGGCCGGACGTGTGGCCGGCCGACGGCCTGGCCGTGGACGTCGACCCCGGCACCATGCGCGCCATGGGTGAGCTGCCGGCCTGCCGGCACTGCGGCGACCTGGCCCGGCCCAACATCCTGATGTTCGGCGACGCGTACTGGGTGCCGGCGCGCAGCCAGGGCGCGCTCGACGCGCTGACCGCGTGGCGCCGCGCGCGGCGGACGGACCGGCTGGTCGCCGTCGAGATCGGCGCCGGCACCGGCGTGCCGACCGTCCGGCGGCAGGCCGAGCTGGCGAGCGCGACCAGCGGCGCGCTGATCCGGATCAACCCGCGGGAGCCGCAGCTTCGGCACGGCCGGGGCGTCTCGCTACCGACCGGCGCATTGCGGGCGCTCACCGCGATCGACGCGCTGCTGTAGCGCGGCTTGACGGTCAGATCGTGGTGGTGGGCGCCTGCCGCTCGTCCCCGCGCTCGACCCTCGCGGTGGCGCGGCGACGCCGGTCGAGCAGCGCCATGACCGGGGTGGCCGTCGCCCCGTGCAGCAGGACCGAACCGGCCACCACGAGTCCCGTCACGGCCCACAGCCGCTGGGCGTCGGCGAAGTCCGCCTGCCCGAGCGCGAAGGCCAGGTAGAACAGCGACCCGATGCCGCGCACCCCGAAGAACGAGATCACGGCCCGATCTCCCGGCCCCGTCCTGCCACCGGCAAGCCCGGCCAACCCGGCCGCCGGCCGCACCAGCAGCAGGAACGCGGCCACGAACGCGAGCTCCTGCCAGCCGAGGCCGCCCAGCAGGCCGCGGGCGATCGCACCGCCGAGCAGCACCAGGATCACCACGGTGAGCAGCCGCTCGATCTGTGCGACGTACTGGTGCAGCACCTGGTGGTAGCCGTGGTGACGTTCGCTGGCCCTGATGGTGCCGGCGCACACGAACACCGCGAGGAAGCCGTAGCCGCCGGCCAGCTCGGCGAGCCCGTGGGCGAGGAACGTCGCCGCGATGGCGACGAACCCCTCCGCGTGCTCGGACAGCCGGAAGGTGTCGGACGAGGCCGCGAAGAACAGCTTGCCGAGGACCCAGCCGAGGACCAGCCCGACCACCAGCCCGACGGCGATCCGCAACCCGACGTCGACCGCGAGCCATTCGGCCAACCAGGCCGCCGGCGCCGCGCCCGCGGCGGCGATCGCGATCGCGGCGTAGGTGAACGGGAAGGCCAGGCCGTCGTTGAGGCCGGCCTCGGAGGTGAGCGCGAACCGCGCCTCGTCTTCGGGCTCGTGCTCGGGGTCGCTGGCCGGCTCGCCTACCTGCACCTCGCCGGCCAGCACCGGATCGGTCGGCGCGAGCACCGCCGCCAGCAGGGCCGCGGACGCGACGCTCATGCCGAGGATCCCCCAGCCGAGCAGCGCGACGGCCACTATCGACAGCGGCATGGTGATGGCGAGCAGCCGCCACGTGGTCATCCACCGCCGCCAGCCGATGGGCCGGTCGATGGCCAGCCCGGCGCCCATCAGCGCGATGATCACGCACACCTCGGTGAGATGCACCGTGAAGGTCCCGTGCGCCAGCGGGTCCGGACTCGGCAGGTCGCCGAACACGGCGAAGATGACGACGCCCGCACCGAGGAACACCATCGGCATCGAGATCGGCACCCGCCCGAGCAGCCGCGGCAGCAGGGCCGCTGCCAGGGCGGCGAGGCCAAGTGCCCCATACGCGAGATCGGCCGGATCCATCGGATCATCATCCTGGGCGCGTAGCCGCCGCGCGCGACGCGACCACGGACGCGACCTCACGAATCGCCGGATACGGCCTTACCGAACGACGGACACGGCCTGACGAAGCGACGGACACGCGCTTACCGAACGGCGGACACGGCCTTACGAAACGGCGGACACGCCGGGGGCGGGGGCGGGCACGGCGGGGGTGTGGACAGCGGAAGGGGCGCCTTCCGAGGTGGTCGGGAGGCGCCCCTTCGGCTGGTTGGTTGCGGGCTGTTTACTCGGCTTCGCTGGAGCCGACCACGTCGGCCGGCACCGCGTCCGGCACCACGAGCGGCTTGGGCTCGCCGCGGAACGTGAAGATCGCCCGGTCGTCCGGACCTTCCTCGCCGTCCCAGTTCTCCACGTCCACGATCACAATCTGACCGGGCTGCACCTCGTTGAAGAGGATCTTCTCGGAGAGCTGGTCCTCGATCTCGCGCTGGATCGTGCGACGCAGCGGCCTGGCGCCGAGCACCGGGTCGAACCCGCGCTTGGCGAGCAGCCGCTTCGCCTTGTCGGTCAGCTCGAGCGCCATGTCCTTGCTCTTCAGCTGGCCCTCGACCCGGCCGATCATCAGGTCGACCATCGTGATGATCTCGTCACGCGTGAGCTGGTGGAAGACGATGATGTCGTCGATCCGGTTGAGGAACTCCGGCCGGAAGTGCCGCTTCAGCTCGTCAGTGACCTTGGTCTTCATCCGCTCGTAGTTCGAGCCCTGGTCGTGCCCGCCGGTGAAGCCGAGACCGACCGCCTTGGAGATGTCCTGGGTGCCGAGGTTCGAGGTGAAGATGATCACGGTGTTCTTGAAGTCCACCGTGCGGCCCTGACCGTCGGTCAGGCGGCCGTCCTCCAGCACCTGCAGGAGCGTGTTGTACACCTCCTGGTGCGCCTTCTCGATCTCGTCGAACAGCACGACCGAGAACGGCTTGCGCCGCACCTTCTCGGTGAGCTGGCCGCCCTCCTCGTAGCCGACGTAGCCGGGAGGGGCACCGAACAGCCGCGACGCGGTGTACCGGTCGTGGAACTCGCCCATGTCGATCTGGATGAGCGCGTCGTCCTCGCCGAACAGGAAGTTCGCCAGCGCCTTGGACAGCTCGGTCTTACCGACGCCGGACGGGCCGGCGAAGATGAACGAGCCGCTCGGGCGCTTCGGGTCCTTCAGCCCGGCGCGGGTACGCCGGATCGCCTGCGAGACGGCCCTGACCGCGTCCTGCTGGCCGATGATCCGCTTGTGGATCTCGTCCTCCATGCGCAGCAGCCGGGTGGTCTCCTCCTCGGTGAGCTTGAACACCGGGATGCCGGTCCAGTTCGCCAGCACCTCGG
>Ga0299913_10000456_pt1 | contig 26063 bp, 24 predicted proteins | sample RVTome_9_FD_201360 | JGI IMG/M metagenome (GOLD analysis project Ga0299913, IMG submission 201360) | Soil microbial communities from uranium-contaminated site in the Upper Colorado River Basin, Wyoming, United States - RVT155D38 (version 2) ... | reverse complement strand
TGAAGCCAGGCAGTGGATCGAGTTGGCCGAGCATGAGCGACCGACCGACCGGTTGACAGTCGTCGAGGGTCTCGCCGTGGCAGCTGAGGTTTCGCTATTCCACGAGCACAACATGGACGAGGGTCTCCGTCTCGCGGAGGAGTCTGTGGCCCTCGTCGACTCCATTGTCGATTCAGGTTCGGACGTCGCTGAGCTTGACCGGGTCAGGAGCGTCACGTTGCAGGCTCTCGAGGCTCTCCACCATGCGTACATGGTGGCCAAAAGACACGAACTCGCCGCCTCGGCGGCTGACCGAATGGTCCAGGTCGCGTCGGACGCCCGGGAGAGGCTCGTTGCATTGACCGATGTCGGGATGACCATGAGACACCTGGGGCGTCTCGGGGAGGCGGCTTCCGTCTTTGACACCGTCTGGACCGAGTCCACTCGTACGGCCCTGCTCTTGATCTCGGCCCATACCGCGCCCTGGTACGCGAGTGTCCTCATCGAGCTCGGCGATCTCAGAAAGGCGGGTGAAATAGCGTCGGAGGGTCGGCACATCGCGGACCGGCTTGGCCTGAGGCGTTACGAGAGATTCACCGCCAGGCAGTATCACAACGTCCTGCTGTTGACCGAGGACTGGCGCGGGGCCATCGATCGGCTTCAGGCAGACATCCAAACCGAGATGGATCCGCACTGGCGACTCGCTCTTCACGAGCTGATCGGGTCATACCTCAGCCAGATCAGCCCATCGGATTCGGCCGATGCCTTGACGGAGATCGACGCCGCGCACGATGACGCCCTCCTTGCCGACTGCAAGCGGTGCATGACAGATGTGCTCGTAGACGGCGTGTTGATCGCGGCAAGATCAGGCGACAACTCGAGCCTGCAAACATGGCTGGAGCGATATCGCCGGGCCAACTTCGAGAGTGACCCCTTCCTCCAGGCCACCCTCGACCACGCCTGGGCTCTCATGTCACACGATCAGACGGATTTGGAGCGAGCCATCGACGGGTACGAGGCGCTGGGTAGACGGGTGAGTGGCTTGTGGGCCAGGCTCGATCTCGCCAGGTCTCTGGTCGAACACGGGGATCGTTCCCAGGCCGCCGAGCGGTTCAGGTCGCTCGCGGAGGATGCTTCGTCGATCGGAGGAGCCACCATCCAAGAGCTGGCTGAAAAGGGGTTGAGGCAGCTCGGTGTCCGCACCTGGCGCAGGAAGGGCTCCGCCGGCATGTCTGTCCTTACCCCTCGTGAGCAGGAGGTGGCCGCTTTGGTCGCTTCCGGAGCCAGTAACCCCGAGATTGCCGAGGCCCTCTTCTTGGCGAGAAAGACGGTCGAACGTCACGTTTCGAACATCCTCGCCAAGACCGGCTCCAGAAATCGGACCGAGCTCGCCCGTGCCTGGGGATCACAGAATGGGGGAGCTCCCCGATGATTCCCAGCACCATCTGACGTAAGCCAGTCCCCGTACCCCGCATGGAAGCGAGAGGGAGACAGGGACATGTCGATGATCCTGATCTTGACGGACGAATTGAATGCGCTCGACAGCGACAGGCTGATTCGGCTGGGAGATCTCGGGGTCACGAACGTGACTCTGCTCGAGGAGGCTTCCACGGCAGGGATTCTGATACAGGGCTGGGCATTCGAACGGACGTCCGCAGGCGAGGTGGTGAAGCTCCTCACCGCGGGGAGAAACGGTGTTCGGGTGCTACAGCCGGTAATGCAGGTCTCGGTGTCGGAGTGGGCGGTTCCCAAAGTCCCGCCCGCCGACACCCGGACCCAGGAAACGGAGGGACGATGAGGAAAGTCTATGTTGCTCTTGTACTCGCCGCTATCGCGGCGGGCTCGATCCCAGCTTCGGCCGTGGCTTCGAACGCGGCCATCGTTATTGCGTTCGAGAAGGAGGGGTCGCAAGGTCACTACGTCGGCACGACGGAAGACGGCGGGACGATCGAGATGGTCATCACACAATCGCGGGTTGCTGGCGACGTGCAGCACTTCACGGCGACGCTGTGGCTTTCATACCCGGACAACCGCTCGCTCAGGGCGATCCTCGACGGCAGGTTGGATGGCAATACCGGCGAGGTCTCGCTCAATGGGAGTGTCGTTGATGGTTGGCTGCAGGGAGCCCGCGTCCACGAGGAGAGCCGGCTGGTTGATTTTGACCCGGAGACCGGCGTTGCCACTTTCGTTGGCACGGTGCAACTGATGCCGGGCAGCGCAGGTTAAGCGGCGATCTACGAGTCGACCCTGTCACGCGAGGACGCCGCCCGGGAGGTATGTCCCGGGCGGCGCTCGCGTCCAGGTCGCGCGAGGCCAGTCGGCGACAGGACTCCACATGCCGACGCTTCTGATCACATCCTGATCACAGATTCCTGAGGACAGAGCGGAGCCGGGGTGCTGTCCTGACAAGCCCGGTGTTACGAGAACCCTCGAAGGCGCCACAACCGGCACGAACCGAATTCGATCAGGACCCGCTTAGCCGATTCCCTTGACACTGGCGCTGGTGTATGTGATGCCGACATTGAGCATCGCGCGATGAGCATGATTGTATCCGGGTCGGGTGCCTGGGCGGTTCCAACTCCGAAGGCTCGGCGAGCGTGCGATGTGCTCCTCAACTCCCAGGGTTCAATGTCTGCGCCGCCGGTGCAGCACGTTCGAGAGCCATGAGTCGAGCCCCGACCGCGATCCAGGCGAGCCCGACCACTGTTGCCCCACCTTGCTCGGCCGTGAGGAAGAACGCAACCACTCCTCCTGAGATGACCCACCCTACCCATGGGGTGACGGCTCGGGACTTGGCTACAAACACGCCGAACACCACCGTCGATATGACCCCGATTAGCAGCCCCGAGACATACATGGCTCCGAAACTATCCAGGTGGGCGCAATGTTCGATCCCGTTGGCCACTCCGGCGATGATCGATCCGCCCGCAGCGAGTCGCCCTGAGATGCGGCCCGCTTTCGACAGTTGGTCTCCGCAGATCCGTATGAGAAACAGCACCGCAACACCCATCATCCCGTACTTGAGGAAATCGATGATGTTGACGAGGTACGCGGCTCCTGAGATGCACGCCACATCGTCCGTGTCTGGCGCGATTCTCGCCAACGCCTCGCCACTGAGAAACATCACCCCAGCCAGGATCGACACACCCCCTGCCATTCGAGTTCCCCTCATCGTTCTCCGACATTAAGCAGGGCGTGTCGCCGAGGTCGTCTACTACCCGGACGGCGATCCCATCATCCTTCGAATACGCCGATTGGGCCGAGTGCGTCGACCAGCGGGGTATGAGCTCGGTGTCTGGCTCGAAGTGGAGGCCGGGGTAGTGACCCTCATCGAGGAGCAGTGGGTGCCCTGATCGGGTCGGACCGGGGTCACGGCGGACCCGATTTACTTAGACTGCCCGAATGCCGCTCCTCCAGGTCCACGAGGTGGTCAAACGTTTCGGCGGCGTCACCGCGGTGAACGGATTCTCCCTCGACATGAAGGCCGGGCAAGTGGTTGCGCTCATCGGCCCCAACGGAGCAGGCAAATCGACCTTCATGAACATCCTCTCCGGGTTGCACCGCCCCGACCGGGGCGAGATCACTTTCGACGGAAGGCCAATCCAAAAGCTGAGCTCCCCCGAGATCGCCCTCTCCGGTGTGGGACGGACCTTTCAGATCCCGCGGATCTTTCGCCGGCTCACGGTGGGGGACAACGTCCTCGTCCCCGTGGCCCACGCCGGGGCGATCAGCGGTGACATAAGGGATCGAAGCTCGGAGCTGCTCGATCTGGTCACCCTGCGGGCCAAGGCGGGGCAGTACGCCAGCGAGCTCTCGGGTGGGCAACAGAAGTTGTTGGAGTTGGCACGCGCCCTGATGCCGAGACCCCAGCTGGTGCTGATGGACGAGCCCTTCGCCGGGGTCCACCCTGAACTGAAGCGCACCCTGGTCGACGCGATCAGATCGGCCAACGAGGCCGAGGGGACCACTTTTCTCATCGTGAGTCATGAGATGCCGGTGGTCGCCGCTCTTTGCGAGTGGGTCTACGCCATGCACCTCGGAGCGAATTACCTCGACGGCAGCCCGCAGGAGGTGCTGACCGACGAGCGCCTGGTCGACATCTACCTTGGAGGAGGGGACGACGATGCAGATTCGGGGTGAGGATCTGACCGTCGCCTATTACGCCGACATCCACGTACTCCTCGAGGTGTCGATCGAGGCGCCGGAGAACATGATCACCTGTGTCATCGGGCCCAACGGCGCCGGGAAGTCGACCTTGCTCAAGACCCTCTTTGGCTATCTGGTCCCGCGTTCGGGAAAGGTGTATCTGGATGGGAGGGACATCACCGCCCTACCCGCACAGGATCGGATGAGTCTCGGGATCGGATACGTCGATCAGCTTCACAGCGTGTTCCCGGAGATGTCCGTGGACGAGAACCTCCAACTCGGGGCCTGGACCTTCCGACGAGATCGCGAGCGGATAGGTGAAGCCAAGGACCGCGTGTACGAGCAATACCCGGTGTTGGCGGAGCGTCGCAAGGTGCATGCAGGGCTGATGTCCGGGGGCGAGCAGCGAATGCTCGAGATAGCCCGGGTGCTCATGCCCGACCCTTCACTGATCCTCATGGACGAGCCCTCCGCCGGGCTCTCCCCCAAGATCACGGAGGAAATCTACGGGCAGATCTCGCGGCTCAAGGAGATCGGCAAGACGGTGCTCCTCGTCGACCAGAACTTGCATTCGGCCGTTCCCCGCAGTGATTACCTGTACGTCATGGAGCTGGGGGAGATCAGCGCTCACGGCCCGACCGCGGAGTTGGGCGACGATCTTCGGGCGATCGTCTCCGACTGGCTGTCGGTCACTTGAACTTGGCGCGAAGCGAGGGCACCCGGTCCTCGACGAAACCCACGATTCCTCGGGGCACCCAGAGCACCACTACTGCGATCACCAACCCGAACATGGGAAGGTACAGGTAGGGGAATCGGCCCCAGAGGAAGTCGCGCACCAGGTAGAGCGTCCCGGCCCCAAGTATGGGGCCGACCACCGTTCCCGCCCCGCCCAAGAAAACCGCCGCCACCATCTCCACGGTGACCACGTTGCTGAACACCAGCTCGTTGGAGGTGAAGGCGACGAACCAGTAGTCGACCGACCCGGCAGCCGCGGCGAAGTAGGCGGAGGCAGCAAAGGCGGCCAGTTTGTAACGGGTGGTACGGACTCCCATCGCTCCGGCGGCGATCTCGTCGTCGCGGATCGCCTTCAAGCCCACACCGAAGCGGGAGTGCCCCAGCCAGATTGTGACCAGCGTTATGGCCACCAGCAGCCCCACCATCCCGTAGTAGGCCGTTCGGGGGTCGTAGATCTCCGGGCTCGGTATGCCAAAGGCTCCGCCGGCAAAGTCGCGGGGCAGATTGAGGACGATCAGCCTGGTGGCGGCATTGAAAGAGAGCATGGCGATGGCGAAGTAGGCACCGCGCAGTCTCAACGCGGGCAGTCCCACCACGACCGCGATCACCGCCACGAGAAGCGGCCCGACGAACACCCATAGGGGGACCGGCATGGCGATGCCGAGCATCCCGATGGCGATACCGGCTACATACGTCCCCAGGCCGTAGAAGACGACATGGCCGAAGTCGACATAGCCGGTATAACCAGTGATCAAATTGAGGCTGAGAGCGAGGACGATCGCCTTCATCAAGTTGAACCAGAAAACCAGGGACGCGCCGGGTGTCAGAGGCTGAAGGGCGATCATGACCGCGGCGACAATCCCGAGTGCCGCCAGGGCGAGGTTGAGGGGCCGCGCCAGGTCTCGTTCCTCGACGAGCAGCGGGGCTTCTTCGACGGTTTTCATCGGGAGCGCAGCGGTTTGAAGAGCCCCTGGGGGCGAAGGATGAGCACCAGGAAGAGGAGGACGAAGGCCACCGCCGGCGACAGGGAGAAGGTGATCCACAGTATGGAGAAGCTCTCGGCGAGTCCGAGGACGACCCCGGCCACCAGAGCGCCGACGGGGTTGCCCAGCCCGCCCAGTACCACCACGGCGAAGGAGCGGCCGGCATACGCCACTCCGAGCGCCGGGCTGAGCGGGCTGATCATGGCGATGAGTGCGCCCGCCACGCCGGCGTAGGCGAGAGCGATCCCGAAGGAGACCGCAGATACCTGGTCGGGATCGATGCCCAGGGCCCGGGCGGCGTTCCGGCTCTGCGCCACGGCGCGGATCGCCTTCCCCCAATAGGTCTTCTTGAAGAACCAGCTCAACCCGAGCACCAGCCCGCCGGCGATCAAGAAGGCGGCGAGACGGGTCCCGGGCACCGCCACCCCCAGCACTCGCAAGGTGGGCAGCGGGATGGGAAGGGAGCGGAAGTCTGAGCCCCAGAGGTAGGCGGCGATGCCGTAGACGATGGCGCCCAACCCGAAGAAGAGGACGAGAGACATCAACTCGACCTCGCTACGTCTGACCAGGTGCCGGACAACGAACCGATACAGCCCCATCCCCACCAGGAAGCCAACCGGGATCAGGAGGACCAGGGACACGAACGGATTGAGGGCCTGGGTGGCCACCATCACCCAGGTCATGTAGGCGAAGAAGATCAGCATGTCACCGTGGGACACGTTGACCACCGACATCACCCCCCACACCAATCCCAGACCGAGGGCGGCGATCCCGTATACGCCACCGATGAGGAGGCCGTTGACGAGGATCTGAGCTTCCATCTACTCAGTCCTGTCCACGGCCTCCTCGGCTCGGCTACTCGTTGGCGGGGTAGATCGGATCGGCGTTGGCGTACTCCTCCGGGGCGACGATGACTTTCTCACCGTCCTGCCATTGGATGGTGACCATGGCGTGACCGATCTGGTTCAGGGTCGCGGGATCTAACGCGAACCCTCCGCCGAAGCTCTGGATGTCGAGGCTCTTGAAGGCCTCGATCACCGTCTCGGTGTCGAGGGATCCGGCGTTCTCGATTGCCTGCATCAACGCCAGCCCGGCATGGAAGACGAGGCCACCCCGGTAGTCGGGCTCGTACCCGAACTCGTCGGCGAACTGCTGGGTGAACTCCTCAGGAGTGAGCTGAGGGCCCACCCAGTTGTCGGCGTCGAAGGCCGCGGGGTCGACCGCCTGCGACGGCTCCCACTGCGCCGGACCGAAAGTGGCCTGTGCCGATTCGGCGAGTTGGTCCCACCAGCCCGTCGTGGCCGCGCCGGAGCCGAATGAGGCCGCCATGGGGGTGATGCCCAACTCGGTCATCTGCTGGGCCGCCAGGGCGCCATCCTGGAAGTGAGCGGACACCAGGACCACGTCCGGGTCAAACCCCCAGGCCTGACTGAGAATCGGAGAGAGGTCGGTCGCCTCCACCGGGTACTTGTCGAAGAACACGACCTCGAGCCCAAGCTCCTCTGCCTTGGCCTTCGCCCCTTCCGCCTCGGAGACGGTGAAGGGGTCGTCCTTATAGACGATGGCCACTGTCTCCGCGGCAGGATCGGCATTGGCCACGTACTCGAGCAGGGTGTGGTCGTACTGGCTGGCCGGTGTGTACACACCCACCACACGGGTGAATCCCTGTTGCCAGATGTCGTCGGAACTGGCGCCCCAGGCCATGGTGACCACGTCGAGTTGCTCTGCTAACGGTGCCTGGGACAGGGTTAGTCCAGACGAGTATGAGGCGAACATGAAGTGGGCCCCGTCCTCGTTGACCAGTTTCTCGAAGAGCCGGAGTGCGGTGTCCTTGTCGCTGCGGTCGTCGCCGAACACGATCCGCACCGGGAGCATCGTCCCGCCCACGTCGATCCCGCCCTTCTCGTTGTTCACCCAGTCGGCGAACATGTTGAGGCCGTCGAGCCCCTGCTTGCCGAGAGCTTCGTACTGGCCGGTGAGAGAGGCCGGGATGCCGATCACGATCTCCTCGGGGAGATCCTCCATGGCCTCCTCGGCGGTGGTCGCGGTCTCCTCGGCCTCGGTGGTGGCGGCGCCCCCGGTCGTGGTGGGAGCATCGGGAAGCTCCTGTTCTCCCGCTTCTCCACAGGCTGCCACCAGCAGGGAGAATGCGAAGAGGATTACCAGAGGGGATCTTCTCGTTAGCTTCACGTCTATCTCCTTCCGAGGGCGTGTCGTCCTGACCAGGGCGACTATACGCAGCATGACCGGGCGAGGCAGTGTGGAAGTTGCTGATATGCCCCAGGTGGTCGTGACGACCGGAGGTGAAGGGTGAAGATCGCAGTCTTGGGCGGGGATGGAATCGGCCCGGAGGTGACCGCCGAGGCCGCTCGTGTCCTCGAGATGGCGTGCGCCGTGAGCTCAATCCCCCTGGAGATGACCGAGTTCCCCTGGGGCACTGACTGGTATCTGGAGCACGGCGAGATGATGCCGAAAGACGCCCTCGACCAACTGGCGGGGTTCGACGCCATCCTCCTGGGGGCAGTCGGCTCGCCACGAGTCCCTGACCACATCACCTTGCGAGAAATGTTGCTGCGAATCCGCTTCGGATTCGACCAGTACGTCAACTTGCGGCCGGTCAGGCTGCTCCGCGGCGCCACCTCACCCCTGGCCAGGCCGGGAGAGCTCGACGTCATCTTCGTGAGAGAGAACAGTGAGGGGGAGTACGCGGGCGTGGGTGACCGTCTCTTTCCCGGCACCTCTCGCGAGGTTGCCCTGCAGACTGCGGTCTTCTCTCGGTTCGGAGTGGAGCGTGTGATCAGATGGGCGTTCGCGCACGCTCGTGACACCGGACGGCGGAAGGTCACCAGTGTCAGCAAGGCCAACGCGCTCAACTACAGCGCGGTCCTCTGGGATGAGATCTTCGGTGAAGTGGCCGCCGAGTTCCGGGAGGTCGAGTCGGAATCGGTCCTGGTGGATGCGGCCGCGATGTACCTGGTGACGCAGCCGGAGCGCTTCGACGTGGTGGTGGCTTCCAACCTCTTCGCCGACATCCTCACCGAGATCGGCGCAGCTCTCCAGGGTGGGCTCGGGCTGGCGGCCAGTGCCAACCTCAACCCGGAGAGGGCGTTTCCCTCGATGTTCGAGCCCGTTCACGGGTCGGCGCCGGACATCGCCGGGGAGGGAATCGCCAACCCGATGGGCGCCATTTGGAGCGTCTCCCTGCTTCTCGACCACTGCGGCTGCCCCGAGGAGTCGGCCGTCGTCCTCCGTGCTTTGGAGGAAGTACTACATGACGGAATGTCCACCCCCGACCTCGGCGGATCCTCCACCACGTCCGAAGTTGGCGAGGCGGTTGCAGAGAGAGTGGATCGTCTTTTTCGTCAGGACTCGGGGTGAGTCCGCCGTCCTATCGGCCTGCCAACTCCTCGACGGGCCCCTTGGCGGTCTCGGCTACGCGGTGTGCGATCAGGTCGGCTCGGCGTCGAGGATCACGAAGTCGAGTCGTCGCCGTCGCAGGTAGTACCCGACCGAGAGCCCGGCCTGGTCCAGCCGATCACCAAGGTCGAGGTCCGTTCTGGAAGCATCGTCATATCCGTCTCCTCCTCATGCATAGGAGGGACTGCCCCCCACCTGAACCGTTTCGCCTCTCGGTGACCTCCGGATGAATGCGTGGATCTGCACCCAGGCGGAGACCGCACAGCCGGGCAAGAACCCGAGTTGGCCGGTGACGATGGCGTAGGCCATCCAAGCCGGTTGCACCGCGCCTCCGAGCAACCATCCCCACCATCGGTTGGCCCCCGAGGACCACAAGGCGAGAACCTGGAGACCGGTGAGCAGCCAGGGCCAATAGAGGGGGGCGCCGAGCGGGCCTCCCCCTGAGGTGGCCAATACCGATATCGAGAGCACCAGGCTCGCCAGGGCGCCACCGATCAGTCGTAGTCCGGCTCGGTTCCGGGGCATGGGTCCTTTCGACATGACTCAAAGGTAAGAAGCCGCCTGCCTGCGCCAAATACGGAATTCCCCCCAGGTCACGAAGCCGGGCTCGGCGATCGGAGGTGACTCCGATCGCAGCGGCCGGCCGACAGGAGCCCAGAGTGCCTTGCAGACCGTGTTCGAAGGGGAATCCCATGCCGAGGTCGGTGGCGAGACAGGCAGCGCCGATGATCTCGGCGGTTCGCACTCTCTGCTCGTCTGACGTGTGCCTTTCGGGCATCAAGTCAGATTAGAGAGCCGAGGTCTAGCTCGATCATGGGGGCCGTTGCCACCAGACGGTCCAGTTCCGCTTGGGTGGCGTACCAGCGGGTGGAGGGCTGGGTGAACACCGTACGCCGGAGGTCGGCCTCCTCCACCACTCGGGCCGTTGCCTCGATGTCGGTACCGTCGACGTGGACGACCACGGCCGGATTGGCCATGACGTTGGCCAGCCAGTCCCGTCTCCCGGGGGTTCCGGTGATGACAAAGCGGCCGTCGACGTGGAACCACCAGATCTCGATGCGTCGTGGGAGACCTGTCTTGCGGCCGTAGGTGGTGAGATCGATGGTGCGCCGCGCCGCGAGCTGTTCGATGTCCATGACTCAACCGTACGACTGCAACCCGGGTTGAAGTCAAGAGGCCGGGCGATCCCCCGTCGTTTATTACATTGCCCTCGTGGTGGCACGTGCGTGACTCCGCTGCGCCCCCAGGCGTCTCTACCGTCGCCGCTTTCGTCGCGGCGGTCGTCATTGGCGGAGGGAACTTCCTGGCGGTGCGATTCAGCAACCAGGAGCTGGAACCGTTCTGGGGAGCCGGCCTTCGTTTCACGGCAGCAGGGCTGATCTTCGTGGCCATCGTCTTCGCCCTGCGGCTGGAGTGGCCGCGGGGCAGGCTGTTGTTCCTCACCGCCGCATATGGCGTGGTCACCTTCACCCTGTCCTATGCCCTCATGTATTGGGCACTGGTGCAGGTAACGGCGGGCATGGCCGCGGTGGTCCTTGCCATCGTCCCCCTGCTCACCCCGATGCTCGCGGCTGCCCAGGGTCTGGAATCGCTTGATCGCAGGGCCATCGCAGGGGCCCTCATCGCCCTCGGCGGCATCGTCTGGATGACGGTCGGGCCGGAGGGGCTGATGCTGCCATTGGGCGGTCTCGTGGCGATCCTCCTCGCTGCCTTGACAGTCGGCGAGAGTGTCATCATCGGCAAGCGGGTCTCGGGAAACCATCCTGCGATGACCAATGCCGTGGGGCTGGGGGTGGGGGCGCCACTCCTCTTGGTGCTCTCTGCCGTGGCGGGCGAGACCTGGACGCTGCCCACCGAGCCGGAGGTCGTCTGGTCGGTCCTCTATCTGATCACACTGGGATCGGTCGGTCTGTTCGTGCTGTTCCTGCTGGTGGTGCGGCGCTGGACCGCGTCGGCGACCGCTTATTCGTTTGTCCTCTTCCCGGTGGTGACGATGCTGGCGGAGGCATGGCTGGCTGACGTCCCGTTGACCTTCCGGGGGATTACCGGGGCGCTGGTGGTCATGGCCGGTGTTTGGTTGGGAGCGTTCGCGCCGAAGCGGCGCTCGCCGGCGGTGGCCGATCGGGATGCAGCCGTCTCCTGAGTGAGCAGTCGTCGCTGAAACTCGCCGCCACGGATATCGTTCGACCATCGGCATCCGCGAAATTCCCATGTTCCCCCTGGGCACCGTGCTCCTTCCCGGCTCGGTGCTCCCCCTCTACCTGTTCGAGCCCCGGTACATCGCCCTCTACTCGGACATCGTCGAGGGGGACCGGGAGCTGGGGGTGGTCCTGATCGAGCGGGGCCCTGCCTCAGGAGGCGACGACGCCAGGTTCGCCTACGGGACCATCGCTCGCATGGTCGGTTCGGCGACTCACGACGACGGGACCATCTCCATCGTCACGGTCGGCACCCGGCGCATCGCAGTGCGGAGCTGGCTGGAGCCCGATCCCTATCCGCGGGCTGTGGTGGAGACAGTCGCCGACGATCCCCTCAGTGAGACCGGGGTGGAGTTCGTCGAACACGGCAAGGAGTTGCTTGGGCGGCTGAAGGTTCTCTTCTCCGAGTTGGGGGCGGATGTCGGTGTGGAACCCCCGCAACTGTCGGACGATCCCATCGCCGCCACCTATCAGATGGCTCAACTTGCAGGCCTGCAGAGCATCGATCTGCAGAAGGTGCTCGAGGCGGAGTCGAGCGACCTCCGCGCCGGCCTCGTGCGCGACCTCCTCGCCGATCAGGTCGAGTTGGTCCAGTTGCAGCTCGGCATCCGATGACCTCGAGGTGCGAGCCGACTACCCGGCCGGAAACCATCGACCAGGAGCATGAGGGCATCGATGAGGCTGCATGAGATACGCCGGGTGCTCAGGCCCCGCAGCGAGGTCTTCGCCTACGCCGCCGACTTCGCCAACACAGCGGCGTGGGACCCAGCGGTGCTCTCCGCGCGACGAGCCGACTCCGGTCCTCTGCAGGTGGGAGCGAAGTTCGAGCTCGAGGTCAAGTTCGGGCCTGCGACGATTCCCATGACATATTGGATCACCGAGATCGAGACCGACTACAGGGTGCTGCTCGCGGGCCGGAGCAAGGAGCTCGATGCCGTCGACGACATCCGGTTCATCGACGACGGCGAGAACACCGTCATCGACTACACCGCCCACCTGACCTTTCACAATTTCGTCCGCTGGATTCAACCGCTGCTCAGGCCGGCCATCAGACGGGCCGGGGCCAGAGCCGTCGACGGGCTCGTCGCCGAACTGGAGGGCTGACCCGGAACCTCGCCCGGCGAGCTTCGTTCTCGTTCACGCCACCCGCGGCCTCTGCTTGAAGAGTTGCTCTGGCACCTCCTCATCGCACCTCTCGAGAGCGAGTCGCCACGAAGGCGAGTAACCCAGGGCCCAGCGAAGAGCGGCGACCGCGGGACGGCCCACCGGGACTGCAGCGAGGGCGGGCGAAACGCTCAGGATGTCCTTGATCCGGCCGGGGACGGTGGAGATCGCCGCCTCGAGAAGAACCCGATAGCCGAGCTTGATCGTCGGGGCTAGCGGTGGGTCGGTGAGGAAGGCCACCGCGTCCTCCATCTCCGGTGACGGCCCCAACGAGGGATGATCCTCTATCCACGAGGAGAGATCGTCGCGGGTCTCGGGCATCGGGTGGGCTCCGAGCAGCGCACCGATCCGGGTCTGCTCGGCGACGAACCGATCGCTCTCGGCCTCGCTCAACCGGATCCCGCCGTAGGCCAGATGAGTGGTGACGAATGAGTCGGTGAGCGCATTGTGGACCCACGCGGAGAAGGCGGGATCGTCTGCGGAATAGGGGATTCCACGACTGGACACCCCTTTGACCACCCGGTGGATCCGCACGACCTGCCTGATCGCCTGCTCCACTTCGGGCATTGCCCCGAACGTGGTGGCGGTGACGTAGGCCGAAGTGCGGGAGAGACGCCCCAAGGGGTCTTCCCGATAGCGGGAGTGATCACCGACACCGGCGACCACCTCAGGATGGGCCGCCTGGATCAGGAGCCCCCTGATGCCTCCCACGAAGGCTGCGATGTCGGCGATCACCATCCAGGAGACCGACCCCGGCCCAAGGAGGCCGGGGTCCCCCCGGTGCACCATGGTGTTGGCGAGCGGATAGGGAGCGTGGGCGAAGGGGGCGGTGGCGGAGACGGCGATCGCCCGTCTCAGTTCCTCGATCAAGATCCCCAGCGCTCGTTCGATGCGGCTCATGTGTCTTTCAACCACTCTTACTCCCCGACCCCACCCCAGGCGTGCGGGGGGCTTCGATGATAGGAATTGGGTGTCGGCCCGGACCAATGCAGACACCGGGGAGGGAATCTCGCTTCCGATGAGGCCTGCTCACCCTCTCTCCGGTGCCTCGTATCGTTGACGCTCATGGAGACCAGGCAGCCATCGGCGACCACCAGACGGCTCAGTCTTGGAATCGCCCTGTACCTCCTGGTTGCGTCGTGCACCTCGGGCACCACCACGCCGACGACGACGGCGCCCACGACGACAGCGCCGGCGGGGACAACCTCGAGCTCGCTCGACCCCGGCCCCAGCCTCGCTCTCCCGGTGGATCCCCGGGTTCGCGCGGGCCGTCTCGCCAACGGTCTCACCTACTACCTCCGGCACAACGACTCCCCGGGAGGCCGCGCCGAGTTGCGTCTTCTGGTGAACGCCGGCTCGTCACAGGAAACGAAGGACCAGTCGGGTGTGGCCCACTTCCTCGAGCACATGATGTTCAACGGCACCGAGCGATTTCCCCGCAACGAGCTGATCGCCGCTCTCGAGGCCTTCGGGCCCCGCTTCGGGCCCGACATCAATGCCCACACCAACTTCGACGAGACCGTGTACGAGCTGTCGGTGGAGACCGAGAAAGAGGAGCTGGTCGCGCTGGGTCTACAGGTGCTGAGAGACTGGGCGGATCGCGCCACCCTGACTACCGAGGACGTGATCGCGGAACGAGGCGTGGTGCTCGACGAGTGGAGGCTGCGTGCACAGGGGTTCGGGGGCCGTGTCTCGAGTGCGTACGCCGACTTGATCCTGCCGGACAGCCCCTACGAAGGGCGCATCCCTATAGGCGACCCCGACGCGATCGTCTCCACCACCCCCGAGGAACTGCGTCGGTTCTACGAGGACTGGTACCGCCCGGACCTGATGGCCCTCGTGGCCGTGGGCGATTTCGATATCGAGGAGATGGAGGACTCCATCGTCGCAGTCTTCGGCGACCTCGAGCCACGGGACGGCCCCCCCAGGGGGCGCTTCGATTATGAGCCGCCGGGCGAGGCGAGGTCGGGACGGCTCGTGGACGAGGAGGCGGCCGGCACCTCGCTCGCCGTGCTCTGGCCCCTCGAGCCGAGATCGATGGAGACGGTCGGCGATCTCCAGGGCGCGGTCGCTCTCGCCATGTCACTCGAGATCCTGGCCACCCGGCTCAACGACGACGCCCTTCGCGGCGACGCCCCGCTCCTCGGCGCATCGGATGTCGAGGTGGGATACGCCCGTGAGATCGAGCTCGCAGGCGTTGACGTCGACTCGCGACCCCGGGATGCCGAGAGCGCTCTCCGCGCGGTCCTGGAAGAGGCGGAGCGAGTGAGACGCCACGGCATCTCGCCCGCCGAGTTCGCACGAGCGCTCGCCAGGTTCGAGGCGGGCTCCCGCCAGGCCCACGATCGTCAGGGCACCATCCAGGATTTCGAGATCGCCGGGCAGATCGCGGCTCATCATCTCGCCGGGGCCCATCTCATGACCCCTGACCAGCGGTTCAAAGTCGAGTCCGACATCATCTCCCGCCTAGCGCCGGGAGATCTCGAGGTTGCCCTTTCCCGTGTGGTGGCTCGCCCGCCGATCATCCTCGCCGTGGGCCCCGAGCACCAGGCGGAGCTGATCCCCGACGAGGCAAGGATCCTCGAGGTCCTAGGAGAGGTGAGGGCGTCGACAATCGAGCGGCGCCCCGACGAGGGGCCCGGGGTGAGCACTCTGATGGCGGTGCCCGACCCGGAGCCTCCGGAGAGCATCGAGACCGACCCAAACTTCGGATACACCATTCTTGAGTACGGCAACGGCGCCACTGTGTTCCTCTGGCAGAGCGAGATATCGGACCAGTCGGTCCACATGCGGGCGGAGAGCTTTGGCGGGACCTCCCGAATCGCCATCGAGGACCTCCCCGAGGCCTTCCTGGCCACCGACATCATCAGTCGCAGCGGGCTGGGGCCAGCCGACGCCGCCACCCTCGAGCGCTACCTGTCCGACCGGTTCGTTCAGGTCTTCCCCTGGATCTCCGAGACCAGGGAGGGGCTCTCCGGGAGCGCGGCGTCCCGCGACGTAGAGACCCTTCTTCAGCTCACCAACCTGCTTGTGACGGCACCGCGATTCGACGATCAGGCGGTAGAGGCGCTGGTGGACGAGATGGCGATCCTCAACGACTCGCGGGCCGACATCCCGGAGATCCTGATCGATGAGGCCCTGATCGAGGCCTATTACGGGGACGATCCCCGTTACTTCGCGTTGCCGTCATCCGAGCAGATGGCCGACTTCGACCTGTCCGCCGCCGAGCGGGTCTACCTCGAGCGGTTCGGAGATGTCGCCGACTTCGCCTTCGCCTTCGTGGGGGACTTCGACATCCGGGAGATGACCGATCTCGTCTCCCGATACATCGGGACCCTTCCCGCCGCCGGCGGTGATGGGGGTTTCGTCGACAATCAGCCTCTTCCTCCTCGGCGCGTCGTGATCACCACCGTGGAGGCAGGCTCGGGAGAGCAGGGCAGTCTCGGGATGTTCTTCACCAACCCCCTCGAGCCAGAGCTCGAGGACATGATCGCCGCCCAGGTCTTGCAGCTCATCCTGGACAACCGCTTGCGCGAGCGGATCAGGGAGGAGTTGTCCGCCACCTACTCGGTCTTCAGCTCGATCGCCCTTCAGCGGGATCCCGATCCGTTCGCCGAGAGCCATGTCAGCTCCACCGGGCATCCCGACGACCTAGGGCGCATCTCGGAGGAGGTGATGGCGGACCTCGCCGACCTCCAGGCGAACGGCCCCACCCCTGGCCAGTTCGCCACTGCGGTCGAGCAGTTGCGTACCGAGCTCGATCTGATCAACAACCCCACCCTGGCCGATGCCCTGATAACCAGCCATCTATACCCCGACCGCCCCGTCGTCGAGTTAAGCCGTCGCTACCAGGTGATCGAGGAGATCACTGCCGAAGACGTCCGGCTCCTCTCCCGGACCGTGTTCAATCCGGATCAGCGAATCGAGATCAGGCTCGTCCCGCGGAGTTGAGCGGAGCGCATCCACCATCGACAGCCCGGCTCGCTGCAATGCACCCGCTTAAGGTCGGGCCACCATGAGCCATCTCCACGGATTCGGAGGCTATGTCCCTTCCCGGGTGGTGACCAACGACGAGTGGGCAGTGCTGGTGGACACCAGCGACGAGTGGATCACCCAGCGGACCGGGATCAAGCGCCGGCGGTTCGCCGCCGAGGACGAGTCCACGATGACCATGGCGGCGGCCGCGGCCGAGGTGGCTATGGCCGATGCCGGCATCGGCCCCGCGGACATCGACGAGATCGTCCTCGCCACCGATACCCCCGAGATGCTGACGCCTGACACCGCAGCCCTTGTCCAGGATCGTCTCGGCTGCCGCCACATACCCACCTACGACCTCGGGGGGAGTGGCTGCGCCGGGTTCGTCCAAGCCGTCGATGTCGCCCGCTCGCGGATCGCCTTCGCTCCGCGAACCGTCCTGGTCATCGGAGTCGAGTTGATCACCCGGCTCATCTCACTCGAGGATCGGGCGACTGCAGTCCTGTTCGGAGATGGTGCGGGTGCGGTGGTCATGGGGCCAGGACCGGGCCGCGGGGAGGTGCTCGAGGTGGTGACCGGCACGGACGGCTCCGCAGCCGAGATCCTCACCCTGGCCGCAGGTGGAACCAGGAACCCGTTCAACGAGGCCAGCCTGGCCAGCGGGGACTACAACCGTCTGATCATGGATGGCCGCAAGGTGTTCACCGAAGCGGTGAGACGGATGAGCGAGGCGTCCACCGAGGTGCTGAGCCTGGTGGGGCGATCGATCTCCGAAGTCGCTCTGGTCATCCCCCACCAGGCCAACCTCCGCATCATCGACGCGGTGCGGCGCAAGCTCGGGCTCGACGAGGACAAGGTGTACGTCAACATCCAGGAGTACGGGAACATCGGGTCGGCCACCGTTCCGTTCGCCCTCTGGGAGGCAGTGCGTGACGGCCGTATCGAGAAGGGCGATCTGGTGGTTCTCACCGCCTTCGGGGCCGGCTTCCACTGGGCGGCCGCCGCCATCCAGTTTTGAGGGAGTGTGAGCAGCCGTGGTCGAATATCGACCACGGCTGCTCACACATCACAGCGTGCGGAGGAATTCCTCCAGGTGCGTCTCATATCGAGAGGGGTCGGCGTTCCAGCTCATGACATGACCGGCCGCCTGGGTCTCCACGAGAGTGACGCTGGGAGCTCTCGCCTCGAGCCGGCGGCTCACCGAGATCGGCACCGTGTGGTCCGAGGTCCCGTGAAATACCAAAGTCGCCATGGTCAGGACCTGCTCGGCGCGGGACAAGTAGTTGGTGGCCTCCCAATCGATGCCCCAGCGCCGATCGGCGATCCACATCCCCATCTCCGCGGCCAATTGCCCCACCGGCAGGCCCAGCCACGCGGCCGAGCCCGGGGATGCATGACGCACGGTCTCGGCGAGGATGAGATTCGGGGAGTCGAGGACGACACCCACCACCGACCGTTTCAGATCGGAGCGCTCGAGCCAGGACATGATGTGGGAGGCCCCGGTGCTGTACCCGATGAGGACCACGTCGTCGGCGGCTCGGGCCAGGACGTCGGAGACGGCAGCCTCGACGTCGGCCCACTCCTCGAGACCGAACCGGTAGCGGCTGCTGGGGTCGGATGGTGCCCCGGGGTCGTTGCGATAGTCGATCACCATCGAGGTCAGGCCGGCCCGGTGCAGAGCCGGGAGGAGCCGGATCGCCTCCCGACGCCCCGCCGCCAGGCCGTGGACATGGATAGCCCACCTTCTGGCTTCCGGGGCGGGGACCAACCAGGCGCCCATTGGCCCCAGAAGGGAGGGGTAGGTCGTCTCCTCGTACTCGAGCCCGGCATCGCCGGGGTGGGTCGGGTACGCCCAGGGGTCGAGATGGACCTCGGGGCAGTCCTCAGGTGAGCTCTCTAGGCAAACTGGCGGCGCATCTCCCTCCACGAGGCGGAACTCCCTGGTGACCCTGAGTTCCTCCACTCCGATGACCTCCCCCACCTGGCCGTAGCCGTCCTCCCAGGCCAGCCCCAGGGTGCCGGGATGGCCTATGTCCTGACGGGGGGCGCGGGCTTCGAGGGTAATCGAGTCGCTCCCCTGCGCTCGGACCCAAACTCCGGGCCGCGGCCGCCTCTCCCCGACCAGGAGGAGATCCCTGCGCAGCCTCGAGGCATGACGCCAGCCCATGACGAGCAAGACGAAGGCCGACACGAGCACCACCAAGGCGAGCAGATAGACCCCGCTCACATCGAATCAAGGGCGGCACGGGCCGCGTAGTAGCCGCACATGCCATGGACTCCGGCCCCGGGTGGAGTCGCCGACGAGCACAGGAACACCCCTTCTCCTAGGTGGTAGGGACGCTTGGCACCGAGCTGGAGGATCTTCCTCAGGCCGAACTCGCCACCACCTATGTCACCACCGACGAAGTTGGGGTTGTATCGCTCGAACTCCGGGGCGTTGCGGGTGTGGCGGGCAAGGACGATATCCCCGAAGCCTGGAGCGAAACGCTCGATTTGAGCTTCGATGGCCCCGGTCATGTCCACCGTCGAACCGTTGGGCACATGGCAGTAGCCCCAGGCGGTGTGTTTCCGTTCGGGTGCTCTCGTCTCGTCGAACAGCGACTGCTGGGCGAGCAGGACGAAGGGGCGCTCGGGGTGTCGGCCGTCGAAGAGCTCGCGCTCGGCGGCGTCCACCTCTTCCCATGTGCCTCCGACATGCACCGTGGCGGCCTGTGGGCTGAGGGGGTCGGACCATGGGATGGGCGCGTCGAGAGCCCAGTCGACCTTGAACACTCCAGGACCGGGCTTCCACCTGGGGAGGCTCCAGAGCTTGGAAGGCGACAAGCGGTCCCTGGCGATCCGGTAGGCGGCCGGCGGCATGACGTCGAGCACGAAGAGGTCACCTGGCAGCTCGTTCACCGACTGGACCATCCGGCCCGTTTCGATGCTGCCCCCATATTCCTTCAGACGCTCCGCCAGCGCGGCCGCTATCGCCTGTGATCCCCCACGGGCCATCGGCCAGCCCAGTGCATGACCGATGGCGCCCAGCATCAGACCGACCGCGGCGGTGGCCAGCGCGCTGAACGGGGCGATGGCGTGAGCGGCCAGACCGGCGAACAGACCCCTCGCCTCGTCGGTTTCGAAGCGAGCAGCGATGACTGAGGCTGGGAGGCCGCCAAGCGCAGCAACCCTCGCGAACGGGCCGAGATGGTCGGGGATCAGTTTCAGGGGAGCGAGGACCTCCTCGACTACGTCATGGAGACTCTCGACGAGTGGCCCCATCAGGTCGAGGTACTTGGAGCCGTCCCCCTCGCCGAATTGGGCTGCGGTGTCAGCCACCGACCGGTGCAAGGCGATTGCCCTGCCGCCGCCGAGAGGATGGGCAAAGGGGAGCGGTGGCTGCACCCAGTCGAGGTCGAGCCCGATGTCGTTGAAGAAGGGGGAGGCAATTCCCGCGGGATGGATCGCAGAGCAGACATCGTGACGAAAGCCGGGGAGAGTCAGCTCTTCGGTCCTGGTGCCCCCACCTATCTGGTCCGACGCCTCCACCACGAGCACCCGGCGACCGGAGCGGGCCAACTCGACGGCGGCGGCCAGGCCATTGGGCCCGGCGCCGACGACGGTGGTGTCGTGCTCGCTGATGGCCGACCGACCTCAGGTCCCGGTGAAGTCAGGATCACGCTTCTCGAAAAAGGCGGCGATCGCCTCGGTGAGATCGTTGGAGAGCAGGAACGACGAGTTCCACTGGGCCACGTAGTCCAGGGCCTCTTCGATGGTTCTTCCGTCGGCGGCTGCCAGCACCCGCTTGATCCCGGTGGTCACCAGGGGCGAATGAGCCGAGATCTGGTCGGCCAACTCGTGGGCAGCCTCCATGGCTTGGTTCCGGTCTTGGCGCACTTGGCTCACCAAACCCTTCTCCAGGGCCCAGCTCGCGTCGTAGTCGGCCCCGGTGTAGGCCATCTCGGCGAGTGCCCCGGCCCCGATGATCGCCGGGAGCCGCTGTAGCGATCCGATGTCCGCAACCAGACCCATCCTGGTCTCCCGGATGGAGAAGACCGCGTCGGAACTGGCCACCCGGATGTCACAGGCACTGATCAGATCGAGCCCCGCCCCCAGGCAGTAGCCGTGGACCGCCGCGATCACCGGCTTGGATGCCTCGGCGAAGCAGTTGGCCGTCTCCTGGAGTCTGAGGATGCTGTGATAGAGCCCGAGGTTTGTCTCAGCGGCGGAACGACCCTCGGGTTGCAGGGTGGCGAGCATGGCGATGTCGATGCCGACCGAGAAGGCGGGTCCTCTGCCGGCGAGGACGATCACCCTCACCCGGTCGTCGGAGTCGAGCTGACGCATCGCGTCCGGGATATCGGCCCACATGTCCTCGGAGAGGGCGTTGCGCTTCTCGGGTTGGTTGAGCCACAGGGTGGCGATATGGTCATCGTGGTCGACTTCGAGATGTTGGTAGCCCATCGTGGACCAGCCTATTTGGGAGGGAGGGAGCCAGCGTGGGTCATACCGCGTTCCACCCACTCGGCCAACACGGCGTCGTCGCCGAGGGCTTCGCCTACCACCACGATCCAGCCCTTCATCGGACGCCCCGTCATGTCGAACTGCCGGACATCTGGCATGGCGAGAGCCGTCTCGTGGTCCTCGGGTGCGATTCGAACCATCAGGCCGTCCTTGTGAACCCCCACTGCCATGTTCCCTCGATACACGAAAGCCAGCCCGCCGAACATCCTCTTCTCGACTACGTCCGTGTGTCCCTCGACGTGCTCCCTGATCCGCTCCGCCAGACCCTCGTCGAATGCCACTACTCGACCGCCCCGCGCCAGGCTTCGCGCAGTGTGATCCTCCCACCAAAGCGAAGGAGAGCTCCCTTATAGATGCGGCCCGCCACGAACACCATGCCGATGATCGATGCCATGGTCAGCACCACCGAGGCGGCGTACTGCCACCAGGGGATCGATTGCAGGGCGGCGCGCACCGGGACCACGAACGGGGCGACAATGGGCACGAAAGTCCCGATGACCGCAGGCGCACCGCTTGGGTCGTCGAGTGCGGAAATGGAGACGAAGAAGCCGGCCACTGCGACCAGTGACATGGGGAAGGCGATGGTCTGAGCGTCCTCCGTCCTGCTCACCAGTGAGCCGGCGGCGCCGAACATCACCGCATAGAGAAGAAACCCGAGGATGAACCAGATCAAGAGATGGGCCAGGGTGGTCGTGCCGATGGCCGGTATCGCTATCTCGCCCACTGCCTGCAACGCGATCAGACCGAGGACGATGGTTCCGGCGAACTGTGCCATCCCCAGGAAACCGATGCCCAGGATCTTCCCTCCGAGAAGCTGCCAGGGCCGCAGACCCGAGAGGAGCACCTCGACCACGCGGTTGGTTTTCTCCTCGGTGACCCCGGAGAGAATCCAGTTCCCATAGAGCAGGATTGCCATATAGAGCAGGAGCAGCCCGGCGTAGGCGACCAGCTCCCTGGTGTCGTCGGCCGGATCGTCACCGCTCAGCGAGGTGGCGGTAAGAGGGTGAGAGGTCATCAGCTCGACGACCCTGGCCGCCTCTCCATCGCCTCCGGCGAGGATCTCCTCCAGCTTGGTGGCAGCGGCTCCTCCCTGCAGAAGGTCGACGAGCGTGTTCCCCGCGAACCCTCCCGTTTCCGATATCACCTCGCTGTCCGCGACCAGCACGGCATCGATCCCGCCCGCGGCGAGGTCGGACTCCGCCTCTTCCCGATTCTCGTAGCTGATGGTGGAAATCGAGATCGAGGGCTCGGCTCCGGGATCGTCGCTTGCGGTTCCCAATTGGGTCGCCCGCTCCACGATCGCCCCGCCCCCCTCTCCCAACAGACCCACCTCGAATTGGTCGGTCCCACCTCCGAGCATCTGGGGCACCACGATCACGCCCAATACCAGGAGAACGGTCGCCGCCGTAGTGAGCAGATAGGCCCTGGATCGACCGCGCTCCTTGAATTCCCGTAACGCCACCTGCCACACGGTTGCCAGAGGTCTCATCGCACTGCCTCCCGAAAGAGGTCGGACAGCGACGGGGTGGTGTAGGTGAAATGCCTGAGCCGCCCCGCTTCCTGGGCGCGCGCCAGGAAGCCTCGCATGTCGGTGTCCGCAGGGATGATCACTGTGTGTCTGTTGCCGTCGGATCGGCCCTGGCGGCCCCCGTCGAGCAGATCCAACAGGGGTTCGGCGTCACCTTCCACCTCGAGCTCGACATGACGAATGGGCGCCGAGTCCTTCAGATCCTTGACCCCGCCTTCCATGACGATCCGTCCCTCGTGGATGATCGCCACGTCCTGGCAAAGATCCTCGACGAGATCGAGTTGGTGGGAGCTGAAGACGACGGCTTTACCCGCCGCCGCTTCTTCTCTGAGCACATCGGACATGGTCTCCACCGCGATCGGATCAAGCCCGCTGAACGGCTCATCCAGCACCAGGAGCTCGGGATCGTGGATCAGGGCAGCGGCCAACTGGACCCGCTGCTGGTTGCCATGCGAAAGAGACTCCACGGCATCATCCCGACGGTCGAGGAGGCCGAATCTCTCCAGCCACCGGTCAGCCGACCGCGAGGCGTCTCCCGGCGGCACCCCATGCAGCCGTCCCAGATACACCAGTTGGTCGTGTGTCTTCATTTTCGGATAGAGACCCCGCTGCTCGGGCATGTAGCCGAATGGTTGGCGGTCCTCATGGGCTATCGGCTTGCCTTCCCAGGTGATGGAGCCGCTATCGGGGCGAACCAGGCCGAATACGGCTCGCATCGCGGTGGTTTTTCCTGCTCCGTTGGGCCCGAGAAACCCGAGCATGCGGCCACGTTGGGCGGTGAAGCTGCACCCGTCGAGCGCGACGACATCGTCGAAGCGCTTGTGGAGATCGTTGAATGCCAGCACGGAGCGAGGAGGCTAGGCCAGTCGGCTCGCTCCCGGTCAGACTCGCGCCCTCACGTCGATCAGCCCGGCGACTGCGCTCAGGTACTGGTCGTGGGTAAAGGGCTTGGCCAGGTAGGCGTCGCAGCCCGCGCTCATAATTCGCTCCCGTTCGTCGGGCATGGCCAGGGCGGTGACCGCGATTATCGGGATCGTCCGCAGGTTTTCGTCTCCCTTGAGCAGCTTGGCCACGGTGATCCCGTCCATCACCGGCAGCATGATGTCGAGAACGATGAGGTCGGGGGTCTCCGACCGTGCGATGGCGAGGGCCCGCTCGCCGTCGGCGGCCTCGAGAACCTCGCATCCGGAGAGCTTCAGCAAGTCGGTCATCAGCAGCCGGTTCACCTCATTGTCCTCTGCGACCAGCACCCGGAGGCCACTGAGCGCTGCCGGCGCCGGACTGGCCTCCGGGGCGTGCGGCCAGCGCGTGTGTCCTATCAGCGGCATGGTGAGGGTGAACTCGGTGCCTCTTGCCTCCGTGCTGGTCACCGTCAGGCTTCCGTGGTGCATCTCCATGAGCCGCTTCGCCAGGGCCAGTCCGAGGCCGGAGCCGGCCCTCGACTTGGCCAGACTCGAGTCGACCTGGTGGAAGGGGGCGAAGATACGGGGGAGATGGTCGGCAGGGATGCCTATCCCGGTGTCCCAGATGGTCAGCGACACCTCACCCGGCCGGGTAGTCACCGCGATGCCGGCCTCGCCTCCCCGGTCGGTGAATTTGACGGCATTGGAGAGCAAATTGAGCAAGACCTGTTGGATGCGACGTCGGTCGGCGTTGACCGGGAGCGGCTCCGTGATGATGGGTGGGCTCAAGGCCACCCCCTTGGCGGCGGCATCGGTTCGGATCATCGAAACCGAGCTCTCGATCACCTCCGTCAGATCGACCTCTTCCAAAGCCAGCTGCTCCCTGCCCGCCTCGATGCGGGCCAGGTCGAGCATGTCGTCGACGATGTCGAGGAGGTGGCCTCCCGAGGTCGAGATCATCTCGAGGTACTGCCTCTGCTTGGGCTCGACCGAGCCGAATGTCTCTTTGAGGAGAACGGAGCTGAGTCCGATCACCGCGGTCAACGGGGTCCTCAGTTCGTGGCTCATGTTGGCGAGGAATGCGGTCTTGAGACGGTCGGCCTCGATGGCGCGGTCCCGGGCAATGCGGAGATGCTCGGTCTGTTCCTGAAGCTCGATGGTGAGCATCTTGGCCTTTCGGAATGCGCGTTCGCGGCCATCGACGAGGGTGAAGGCCGTCAGAGCAAGGGCCAGGGTGAGCAGTGTGCCGGTGAAGGTGATCACGGTGGGTATGGAGTCGAAGGCGTTGAAGCCGGGGCGGAGGGGGACCTCGGTGGCCACCAGGGTCCAGCCCCGGTCACCGACGATCACCGGTCGTCGCGCCGTTGGCCCATCCGAGGCATCCGGAGGTCCCGACGACCGGTAGAGCAGCGGCGCCTGCTCGGTGTCGCCCTGGACGGAGGCGGCATCGAATACCTGCACCTCGATCTGGGTGCCCACGGCGGGGAGGTCGGCGATGAGATCCTCGACCGCGATGGCGGCCTGGACCACTCCGTCGAACTGACTTCGCCGCTCCGGCTGAGTCTCCGGAGGGAGATCGTCCCGGTAGACGGGCAACATGAGAAGGAATCCCTTGCTCCCATCGGTCACCAGGTCAATGCCCTGGGTTGCGACCAGGGCCCCGGTGTCCCGGGTCTTTTCGATGGCTCTTCGTAGCAGCGGGTCGGTCCCCAGGTCGTATCCGAAGACGGGATCGCCCTCAGCGCCGGGCGCGATGAATACGGGGACCAACGTGTCGGGGTGGGTGGTCTCCGGTTGGATGTTGAAGGCGGGGTAGCCGGCGGGATCGAGGCTGGTGTCGTTGCGCACCGCCGCGACCAGACTCTCTCGCTCCCCGGTCGGGATCACCTTGACGAAGGCAAGGTTCGTGATCGTCTCCAGGCCTTGGATGGTCTCCACGAAGCGGTGGAACTCCACCCGGGTGACCTGATCCGAGGCGCCGAACAGGCCTTGGAGGCCGCGAACCGCGGAAGCGGCGTTCAGGATGCGCTCTTCGATGAGCCGCGTGGCGTCGTCGGCGTGCGTGGTGAACTGGAGAGAGCGTCTTGCGGCTGCCTGCTCGTCGGCATTGCGGGCCAGCATGATCGTCCCTGCCTGGCCGATGACGAAGATCACTACCGCCGCCATCAGTGGTGCCTGCCAGCGCCGCGTCATGGCGAGAGTTTTGGCTCAGCCCAACACGGGCTCGACGCCGGTGGCGACCGAATCGATGAGGCTCTCGATGACGTCCTTGCCGAAGGGCTTGGCGATCAGGACGTGCCCGGACTCCTCCGCCCGTGCGATGATCTCTGCGTTATCCGAAGCCGCGGTCATGAAAACGATCCTGGGCATCCGGTCCCCCCTGATCTCTTTGAGCCGCTCGGCCAGATCGAACCCATCGATCCCGGGCATCAACACATCGATGAGGAGGAGATCGGGGTCGAGGGCGCCACTGAGGATGAGGGCGTCGAAGGGATCGGTAGTGGTCTTCACAGCAGCCGGAGTCGAGGCCCCG
>Ga0299913_10000455_pt1 | contig 26091 bp, 22 predicted proteins | sample RVTome_9_FD_201360 | JGI IMG/M metagenome (GOLD analysis project Ga0299913, IMG submission 201360) | Soil microbial communities from uranium-contaminated site in the Upper Colorado River Basin, Wyoming, United States - RVT155D38 (version 2) ... | reverse complement strand
GAGGCGAAGCCGCTGTGACCGCCCCGTTCGGGCGGGCACGTGGCGCGCGGTTGGGTGGAGGACTATTCTTGGGTCGTCTCCCCCCTGCATACGCGGCATGACGGCCATTTCCAGCATCCTGTACCTGTCCTCGCGCGAGCGCGAGGTCCCGCCCGCGGTCCGCGCGCTCGCGGACGCGAACGGACTCCGCGTCATCACGGTCGGCGGGGCGGACGATGTCGTGAACGTCGTCAACCGTAGCCTGCCGAAGTGCGTCGTTCTGGACGGCGGCGAGAGCGCGGAGGTCCGCGCCCTCTGCGTCGCCCTCAAGCAGGAGCCGTACAGCGCCATCATCCCCGTCATCCTCTACTCCTCGTCGGACGACCCGGGCGTGGCTCTGGAGGGCTTGAAGGCGGGCGCCGACGAGGTGTTCGGCCCGGCCATGGACCTCGACGAGCAGCAGGTCCGCATCGACCTGACGCTGCGTCGGGCGGACCGCGACGTGAGCGTCCACCCGACGACGCGCCTGCCCGGGACCGTCCAGATCGAGCGCGACATCGCCGAACGCATGAAGCGGGGCGAGGCGTTCGCCGTCTGCTACGCCGACATCGACCACTTCAAGGAGTTCAACGACCGCTACGGCTACACCGAGGGCGACCGGGTCATCCTCATCGTTTCACGAATCCTGCGGGACGTCGTGCGCGCGCACGCTCCCACCGGCTTCATAGGCCATATCGGCGGCGACGACTACATCTTCGTCGTGCCGCGGGAGAGCGTGGCGATATGCTGCGAGGAGATCATAGAGATCTTCGATGAGCTCATGCCATACAACTACTCGCAGGACGACCGGGAGCGCCGGTACTTCCTGGGGAAGGACCGCCGGGGCAACGTCTACCGCGTGCCGCTCATGTCCATCTCCATCGGCGTCGTCACGAACGACAAGCGGGTCTTCGAGCACACCGCGCGCGTGGGAGAGTTGGCCTCCGAGATGAAGGCGTACGCCAAGACCCTGCCGGGCTCGGTGTTCGCCGTCGACCGGCGGCAGGACGACCGGAGCGCGCCCCCGGACGGGACCGAACGCCGGAGTGGAGGGTTCGGCGTTGGCCCTTGAGCAACCCGCCATCGTGTCCGAGGCCCCGAGGGAGCCCATGAACGTCACCTGCCCGTACTGCGAGGCCCTGTACCGCGTCGACCCGGAGCGCGTGCCGCCCGAAGGTGTGCGCACCCGCTGTGGACAGTGCCGGAAGATCTTCGACCTCGCCCGCGACGGAGCGGTGCGGGCCCTGGCGGACGCGGCCGCGCCCGCCGCCGCCGCTCCGGCGCGGCGCGCGAAGCCCGTGTTCGGCGCGCAGGACCCCGACACCCGGGCGCACAGGATCGCGCGCGCGCTGGTGTCCGACATCATCGCCTACTCGGATCGGGACGTGGATGCCAGTCGCACCGCCGGCAGCCTCCGCACCGACTTCCGCGAGGACATCCTGAAGAGCTGGGAGGAGTACGTCGAGCAGGTCGGCGAGGACTTCGCCAAGAGCACCCCCTTCTTCCGCGACGCGCTGAACGACATCCTCGCGCAGGGGCGGTCGGTGTTCTGAGGCGGGCTTCGGACCGATGTTACCATTCGCCGGCGCGAGCACCGAACGTGGACGCGTGCGCGCGTTCCCGTCGAACCACCCGAACCACGTGTGACATGGCCATCGAGCGGACCGAGGACCTCACCGACCTGCGCGAGCGCATCCAGGAGCTGGGAGAGTTTCTTTGACGTCGGCGCCAAGAGAACCGAGATCGCGAAGCTGGAGGGGCGGATGGCGTCGCCCGGCTTCTGGGACGACGGGGAGGCCGCCCAGGACGTGATCGCGCAGGCGAACCGGCTCAAGTCGTGGGTGGAGCCGTGGGAGGAGCTGTCCGCCAAGAGCGCCGAGCTCGGGGAGATCGGGGAGCTCCTCGAGGCAGAGTCCGACGAGGAGCTCGAGCGGGAGTGGAACGAGGAGGTCGGGCGACTTGCCAGCAAGCTCGAGCAGCTCGAGCTGCGCAACATGCTGCGCGGCCCCGACGACGAGCGCGACGCGCTGGTCACCATCCATCCCGGCGCGGGCGGGACCGAGTCCCAGGACTGGGCCGAGATGCTGCTGCGCATGTACACGCGCTGGGCCGAGGCAAGCGGCCGGGACATCGAGATCCTCGACATGCTGGAGGGCGAGGAGGCGGGCATCAAGAACGCGACGCTCGAGGTGCGCGGCGACCACGCGTACGGGTACCTGAAGGCGGAGAAAGGGGTGCACCGGCTCGTGCGGATATCGCCCTTCGACAGTCAGGGGCGCCGGCATACCTCGTTCGCGAGCGTGTTCGTCTATCCGGTCGTGGACGACGACATCGACATCGACATCGATGACAAGGACCTGCGCGTCGACACCTACCGCGCGTCGGGTGCCGGCGGGCAGCACGTGAACAAGACCAGCTCGGCGGTGCGCATCACGCACGTCCCGACTGGAGTCGTCGTCTCCTGCCAGCAGGAGCGCAGCCAGCACAAGAACCGCGCGACCGCGATGAAGATGCTCAAGGCGGCGCTCTACCAGCGGGAGCTGGAGCAGCGCGAAGCCGAGCGCCAGGTCGTGGAGGCCGAGAAGACGGACATCGCGTGGGGAAACCAGATCCGCTCCTACGTGTTCCAGCCGTATACGATGGTCACCGACCACCGGAGCGAGCTCAAGGTCGGCGACGTGCACCGCGTGATGGACGGGGACCTGGACGACTTCATCGAGGCCTACCTCAAGCGGGCGGGCGGGATGGACCGATGACCGGGACGGCCGACCCGGTCGGAGCCGCCCCCGGCGTACGGGAGGCGCGCATCGCCAAGCTGGAGGCGCTGAAGGCGGCCGGCGTGGAGCCGTACGCGTACTCCTGGGACCCCGACGGGGACATCGCCGGGGCCCGGCGCGCGTTCGAGGAGGCGGAGCGGGCCGGCACGCTCGACGACGACGGGATCGGCCCCGCGGTGCGGCTGGCGGGGCGACTCACGTCCGTGCGCGCGCACGGCAAGGCGACGTTCGCGGACCTGCGGGACCGTTCCGGACGGTTGCAGCTCTTCCTGCGCCAGGACGACCTCGGCGATGCATCCTACGGGCGCCTGGAGCTGCTCGACCTCGGGGACTGGGTCGGTGTGAGCGGCCGGCTGATGCGGACCCGGATGGGGGAGGTCAGCGTGCGGGTGGGCGAAGTGGAGCTGCTCGCCAAGTCGATCCGCCCGCTGCCGCTCGGCAAGACCGCGGAGGCGGACGGGAGCCTCATCACGCACGGCGCCTTCGCCGACGTCGAGCAGCGCTACCGGCAGAGGTACGCGGACCTGGCCGTGCACGAGGACGTGCGCGAGGTGTTCCTGCGGCGCGCCGCGATCGTCCGCGCGCTGCGCCACTATCTCGACGATCACGGGTACGTGGAGGTCGAGACGCCGATCCTGCAACCGCTCTACGGCGGGGCGGCGGCGCGGCCGTTCCGGACGCACCACCACGCGCTCGACCTGCCGCTCTACCTGCGGATCGCGGATGAGCTGTACCTGAAGCGGCTCATCGTGGGGGGGCTCGACCGGGTATACGAGGTGTCCAAGGACTTCCGCAACGAGGGGATCGACCGCACGCACTTCCCCGAGTTCACGATGCTGGAGTTCTACGAGGCCTACGCGGACTACGAGACGATGGTGCGACGGGTCGAGGAGATGGTGGGGCGGGCCGCCGAGGCCGTGAGCCGCGGGGCGGGGGTCGCCTTCCAGGGAACCGATCTCGACCTCGCTCCCCCGTTCCGCCGCGTCCGCTTCATGGAGGAGCTCGGCCGTGCGGCCGGCCTGGACCCCGCCGCGGCGACCGACGAGGAGCTGCGCGCGCGGCTGCGCGGCGCGTCGGCCGAGGATCCCGACGGGATGAACCGGCCCAAGCTGCTGGACGCGCTCTTCGGCGCGCTCGTCGAACCCGGGCTGGTGCAGCCCACGTTCGTGCTGGATCAACCCCGCGAGCTGTCGCCGCTCGCGAAGCCGAAGCGAGGCGACCCGACCGTCGCGGAGCGGTTCGAGCTGTTCGTGGCGGGGATGGAGATCGCGAACGCGTTCAGCGAGCTGAACGACCCCTTCGACCAGCGCGAGCGCTTCGAGGCGCAGGCGCGCTATCGCGAGGAGGGCGACGACGAGGCGCACATGATCGACGAGGACTACCTGCGCGCGCTCGAGTACGGCCTGCCCCCCACGGGCGGCTGCGGCATCGGTATCGACCGCCTCACGATGATCCTGACCGACCAGCCGTCGATCCGCGACGTCATCCTGTTTCCGCAGATGAGACCGGAGTGACGGCGCGCAAGCCGGGCAGGACGGGCCTGGAGTGGTTCGTCGCGCGACGCTATCTGGCGTCCCGCCGCAAGGGACGGTTCCTGTCCCTGATCACGCTCATCGCCGTGGGGGGGATCTTCGTCGGCGTGGCGGCCCTCATCACCGTCATCGCGGTGATGACCGGGATGCAGAACGAGCTGCAGGCGAAGATCCTGGGCGCCAACCCGCACGTCTACGTCTTCCAGAACGGGCAGGGCTTCCGCATGAGCGCGTGGCGGGAGGTCCTCGAGGAGGTCGAGCGCGTGCCCGGGGTGGCCGGGGCCCAGCCGTTCATCCTGACTCAGGTTGGCGTGACGCCCACGGGCGACTACGTGCAGTTCGGCACGCTGTACGGCATCGAGACCGAGGGCACGGGCATGCCCCTGAACGACATCGAGCGGGGCCTGCGCGCCGGATCGCTGACCCTGGAGACTGGGGGCGACCTGCCCGGCGTGCTCGTGGGGATCCGGCTCGCCCAGCGACTCGGGATGCTGGAGGGCGACACGCTCGTCGTCATCGCCCCGGAGAACCTCAAGGCCGGTCCGCTGGGAGAGGTCATCCCGGCGACGGGAGAGTTCGTCATGACCGGCACGTTCGAGACCGGCATGTACGAGTACGACTCCGGCCACCTGTACGCCGACCTGCGGGCCGTAGCCCGGCTCCTCGACTTCGGCGACGACGTGGGCGGGCTCGCTCTCGCCGTCGACGACCCCTGGGAGGCCCGCGCCGTCGGCAGGGCGGTCTCGTCGAGGCTGAGCTTCCCGTACTACACCAACGACTGGATGACGCTGAACAGCTCCCTGTTCGGCGCGCTGCAGCTCGAGAAGCTGGCGATGGGGCTCATCCTGTTCCTGATCGTGCTGGTCGCGGCGTTCAACATCGTCAGCACCCTCATCATGGTGGTGACGGACAAGACCAGGGAGATCGGCATCCTCAAGTCCATGGGCATGACCAACCGCGCCGTGCTCAAGATCTTCCTCCTCCAGGGCCTGGCCATCGGGGCGATCGGCACCGCCCTGGGCGCGTTCGGCGGCCTCGGCCTGGTGTGGCTGATCGACCGCTACGAGCTGATCACCCTGCCCGCCGACATCTACGGCATCCCCACGCTGCCCGTCGCGCTCGACTTCACCGACGTCGGCCTGATCGTGGTGCTGAGCGTCGTGGTGGCGTTCGCGGCGACGATCCTGCCGGCCCGCCAGGCGTCGCGGCTCATGCCGGTGGAGGCGATCCGGCATGAGTGAGCGCCCCATCGTCGGGCGTCCCGCGGGAGACGCGGAAGCGCCCGCGTCGCCTCCGCCCGTCCCCTCGGGTGCCCCCGCGGTCCTGGAGGCGAAGCGCCTGCGCAAGGTGTTCGTGGGTGGCGACGGCGGGGAGCTGGTCGTGCTCGACGGGGTGGATCTGGCGGTCGCCCGCGGCGAGGCGGTCGCGATCGTGGGCGCGAGCGGGGCCGGCAAGTCCACGCTTCTGCACCTCCTGGGCGGCCTGGATCGCCCGACTGCCGGAGAGGTGGTCCTGGAGGGCCGCTCGATCGGCCTGCTGGCCGACGCGGAGCTGGCGGCCATGCGCAACGCGCGCATCGGCTTCGTGTTCCAGTTCCACCACCTGCTGCGCGAGTTCAGCGCGCACGAGAACGTGGCCCTGCCGATGCTGATCGGCGGCGCCGACGGCGACGGAGCGCTGCGGCGCGCCGAGCAGCTCCTCGAGGAGGTCGGGCTCGGGCACAGGCTGCAGCATCGTCCCGCCCAGCTCAGCGGAGGGGAGCAGCAGCGCGTCGCCGTGGCCCGCGCGCTCGCCAACGCACCGGCTCTGGTCCTAGCGGACGAGCCGACCGGCAACCTGGACGCGCACACGAGCGACCGCCTGCACGACCTGTTCTTCCGGCTCCGCGAACAGCACGGCGTGGCGCTCGTCCTCGCGACCCACAATCGGGAGCTGGCGGATCGCGCCGACAGGATCCTGCGCGTGAAGGGCGGGCGGCTGGAGAGCTTCTACCCGACGGGGGAGACGTCGTGACCGCGCCGCGCCGCGACGCCTTTCGCCCCGCCCACGACTCCGTGGAGCGCTAGCCATGCTGTGCGACCACTGCGGGGAACGGGACGCCGTGATCCACCTCACGCACATCGAGAACAACGAGATGAACAGCTTTCATCTCTGCGAGAGCTGCGCGGCGGAGAAGGGGATCGATCCCGAGGACGCCGAAGAGGGGGTGAACGCCCCGCTGGCCGCGTTCCTCGCCCAGATGGGAGGGGAGCGCTCCGGCGCGGCCGGCAGCGACGAGAGCGAGTGCCCCTACTGCTCCCTCTCGCTGGACGGCTTCCGCAAGACGGGACGGCTCGGCTGTTCTCAGTGCTACGTCGCGTTCGAGACGCACCTTCGCAACCTGATGCGGCGCCTTCACGCGGGCACGCAGCACGTCGGCAAGGTCTACCTGCCGCCCGAGGACTCCTCCGACACCAGCCGCGCGGAGCGCCTCAACGGGCTCAAGCGGCGGCTCACCCGCGCGGTGGACAGCGAGGACTTCGAGCGCGCGGCCAAGATCCGCGACCAGATCCGCGCGCTGGAGGGGGCATGACGTGCGCTCGGTAACCTCGGTGGGCGACGTCGGCCTCGAGTGGCTCGACGGGAGCGGTCCCCACGCCGACGTGGTGCTGTCCACGCGCGTGCGGCTCGCGCGCAACCTGCAGGCGCACGCCTTCCCGACCCGCCTCGGCGCCGACGAGCGCCGGGAGATCTGGTCCCGCATCCGGGCCGCGGCGGACGCGACCGAGATGCTGCGCGAGGGCGCGGCGATCGAGCTCTCCGCCGTGCCTTCCGTGACCCGCCGCGTGCTCCTGGAGCGCCATCTGATCTCGCGGGAGCTCGCGGGCGGTGTCGCGGGGGACCAGGCGCCCGCCGGGGCGGGCCTCTTCATGCGGGGCGGCGGGGATCTGGGCGCGATGGTGAACGAGGAGGACCACCTTCGTCTCCAGGCGCTGCGCTCCGGGCTGCGCCTGCACGACGCCTTCCGCGACGTCGAGGCGCTGGACGAGGAGCTCGGCGGCAGACTCGCCTTCGCGTTCCACCCGGAGTTCGGCTTCCTCACGAGCTGTCCGACGAACGTCGGCACCGGCCTGCGCGCCTCCATCCTGGTGCACCTCCCCGGCCTCGTGCTGACGAAGGAGATCGCGAAGGTCCTCCAGGGCATCAACCAGGTCGGCCTGACCTTCCGGGGCCTGTACGGCGAGGGCTCGGAGGTCATCGGCAACTTCTTCCAGATCTCCAACCAGACGACGCTGGGCAAGAGCGAGGAGGACCTGATCGACCACCTCAACCGGATCGTCGGCCAGGTCATCCAATACGAGATGCAGGCGCGGGGCGTCCTGCTGCGGGATGCGCCGGCCGTTATCGAGGACAAGATCTGGCGCGCGTACGGGCTCCTATCGCACGCGCGCACGCTTTCCTTCGAGGAGGTCATGAACCTGCTGAGCGCCGTCCGGCTGGGCGTCGGGCTGAAACTGATCCCCGATCTTCGGGTATCTTCGCTCAACACGGTGATGATCTACTCGCAGGCGGCCCATCTCGAACACGCGGCGGGCCGCAGGCTTTCCGACGGCGAAGAGGAAATCCATCGCGCGGCGTTCGTTCGACGGGCGCTCGGCCGGCCCGAGGGACAGGGGACGGAGCGGCAGTAGACGGAGGGGTTTCGGGGGTGTCTCGGGGTCTGGGAACCAGGCATGAACTACAATTTCACGGATCGGGTGCGGAAGGTGCTGGCGATGGCCCGCGAGGAGGCCATCCGCCTGCAGCACGACTACGTCGGGACCGAACACATCCTCCTGGGCCTGATCCGGGAGGGGGAGGGGGTCGCGGCCGCCGTCCTGATGAACCTCAACGTCGATCTCGAACAGGTGCACGAGCGGGTCGAGGGTGAGGTCAAGAAGGGCAAGGCGACCATCGCGCTGGGCGAGTTGCCGTACACGTCGCGCGCCAAGAAGGTGCTCGAGTACGCCATGGCCGAGGCGCGTGACCTCAGCCACTCCTACGTCGGCACCGAGCACCTCCTGCTCGGGCTGCTGCGCGAGGAGCGGGGCATCGCCGCCCAGGTCCTGAACGCGCTCGGCGTGACCCTCGAGGAGGCGCGGGCCCAGACCCAGAAGCTCCTGGGAAGCGACCTGGACGCCACCCCCGCCGGCGCCGGCGCGAGCGGTTCCGCGTCCGCCTCCGCGCCCGCCAAGGGCGATAAGAAGTCCAAGACGCCCGCGCTCGACCACTTCTGCCGGGACCTCACGGAGCTGGCGCGCAAGGGCGAGCTGGATCCGACCATCGGGCGCGCGATGGAGATCGAGCGGGTGATGGAGGTGCTGTCGCGGCGGAAGAAGAACAACCCGGTCCTGATCGGCGAGCCCGGGGTCGGGAAGACCGCCATCGTCGAAGGGCTCGCGCAGCTGATCTCGCGGGGCGAGGTGGCGGACAGCCTGGCCGACCACCGCGTGCTCGCGCTGGACATGGCCGCGGTGATCGCCGGGACCAAGTACCGCGGGCAGTTCGAGGAGCGCCTGAAGGCGATCATGAACGAGATCGCGCAGAACAAGGGCGTCATCCTGTTCATCGACGAGCTGCACACGCTCGTCGGCGCGGGCGCCGCCGAGGGGGCGATCGACGCCTCCAACATGCTCAAGCCCGCCCTCGCGCGCGGCGAGCTGCAGTGCGTCGGCGCGTCCACGCTGAACGAGTACCGCAAGTACATCGAGAAGGATGGCGCGCTCGAGCGCCGGTTCCAGACGGTGATCGTGGACCCGCCGACCATGGGCGAGACCATCGACATCCTCAAGGGGCTGCGCAAGCACTACGAGGACCACCACAAGATCGTCGTCCCGGACGAGACGCTCGAGGCCGCCGCGAAGCTGTCGGAGCGCTACATCACCGACCGCTTCCTGCCCGACAAGGCGATCGACGTGATCGACGAAGCGGGGGCCCGCGCGCGGCTGGCCACGCAGGTCCCGCCGCCAGAGGTCGCCGAGCTGAAGGGACAGATGGAGTCGCTGGTCGAGTCCAAGGACGAGGCGATACGCGAGCAGGACTTCGAGAAGGCCGCCGAGCTGCGTGACCAGGAGCGCGACCTCCAGGAGCGCATCCGGGGGGAGCAGGAGGCGTGGGAGGAGGAGCGTCGCACGCACCGCCCCGTCATCTCCGAGCAGGACGTCGCGTTCATCGTCAGCCGGTGGACCGGCGTGCCGGTGACGCGGCTCCAGGAGGCCGAGTCCGAGCGGCTCGTGCGCATGGAGGAGGAGCTGCACCGCCGGGTCGTGGGCCAGGAGGAGGCGATCCGCGCGATCAGCCGGTCGATCCGGCGCAGCCGGGCCGGCCTCAAGGACCCGCGCCGCCCCATCGGCAGCTTCATCTTCAGCGGCCCCACCGGGGTCGGGAAGACCGAGCTGGCGCGGGCGCTGGCGGAGTTCCTGTTCGCCGACCGGGACGCCCTGATCCGCGTGGACATGAGCGAGTACATGGAGAAGTTCTCGGTGTCCCGCCTCATCGGCGCGCCCCCGGGCTACGTCGGCTACGAGGACTCCGGCGCCCTGACCAAGGCCGTGCGCAGGAAGCCGTACTCGGTGGTTCTGCTGGACGAGATCGAAAAGGCGCATCCGGATGTGTTCAACATCCTCCTCCAGGTGCTCGACGAGGGCCACCTGACGGACAACTACGGCCGCGTCATCGACTTCAAGAACACCGTCATCATCATGACGTCCAACCTCGGCGCGCGCGACATCACCAAGGGCGGCATGGGCTTCCATCCCGATACCGGGGACGGCGCCTACGAGATCATGCAGGAGAAGGTGAAGGAGGAGATCGAGCGGGCCTTCAACCCCGAGTTCCTGAACCGGGTCGACGAAACGATCGTGTTCCACCCGCTGACCCGCGAGCAGATCGGCCAGATCGTGCACATCATGCTGGACGAGGTGAAGCAGCGGTTGGCGGAGGAGGCCCTCAAACTGTCGCTGACCGACCGCGCCGTCGATTTCCTGGTGGACCACGGTTACGACCAGACCTTCGGCGCCCGCCCGTTGCGCAGGGCGATCCAGCGTTACCTGGAGGATCCGCTCTCGGAGAAAATCCTGCTCGGAGACTACGCCGAGGGGGACGACGTCGAGGTGGACGTGTCGGAGGAAGGAGACGCCCTCGCGTTCCGGGTTCCGTCCTCCAGCCGCACCTGACGCGATGAGCGGAGTGCGCAGCGCAGCCGTCCTCGCGCTGGCGAGCGCCGTGTGGCTCTCGCCGGGCGGCCTGCGCGCCCAGGAGCCGACCCAGCCGACCCCCGGCGCCGTCGAGGTCCAGATCGAGTCGGTTTCGGTGCGCGGAGTCGAGCGCGTGACCCCCCAGTCGGTCATCCAGGCGTCCGGGCTCGCGGCCGGTCAGCAGGTCTCCTACCGCGCGATTCAGCGGGCGGTCCGGCGGCTGTGGGAGACGGGGCTTTTCGCCGACGTGCGCGTCTCGGGCCTTCCGGTCGAGGGCGCCGAGGCGGACCGCCTCCACCTCGTGCTGGACGTCCAGGAACAGCCGTACGTCGTCCAGGTCCTCTTCGAAGGCCTCGAGAACCTCAGCGAATCCAGCGTGCGCGACACGCTGGGCATCGACGGCGGGGGACCCTACAGCCCGGCGCGCGCCGCGCTCGCCGAGGACTACATCCGGGTGGGGCTCGCCGACAAGGGGATCCGCCTGCGCGACGTGGAGCACGAGCTGCTGCCCGTAGCGAACCGCCCGGGCGAGCACCGGTTGCTGTTCCGGGTCGCGGAGGGCAGCCGCGTCGCGATCGCCGAGATCGACTTCGAGGGCAACGACGTCTTCGACGACGAGGCGCTGCGCGACGCCATGGGAACCAAGACCGAAGGGTTCGTCTGGTTCCGGGATGGCAGGTACGACGAGGACCGCCTGCGCCAGGACCTGCGCGAGCGCCTGCCGGACTTCTACGCGTCGCGCGGCTATATCGACATGCAGGTGCTCGGCGACTCCCTCGTCGTGGACCCGGCGTCGGGCAAGGCCCTGCTCCGCATCCGGGTGTCCGAGGGGGAGCGGTACCGGATCGCCGGGTTCGACGTGCGCGGCAATCGCCGCTTCCCGACCGAGGACCTGCGGCTGTACTTCCTGGGGCGGCGCGGCGGGCTCCTGAGCACGCTGGGGCTGGGCGGCAGCGACGCCATCGCGACCGAGGAGCACCCCGTCTTCGACCAGGTGGCGTTCGAGACGGCGGTGGAGAGCGTGTGGCAGCTCTACCGCAACGAGGGCTACATCTACTCCCAGGTGAACCCCGTCGTCGAGCGCACGACCCTCGAGGACGGGTCGCCGGGCGTTTCGCTGGCGTGGGAGATCGTCGAGAACAACCCGGCCTACGTCGACCGCGTGCGTATCGCGGGCAACAGCCACACCCACGAGAACGTGATCCGCGAGCGCCTGCTGGTGCTGCCGGGAGACGTCTACAACGAGCAGGCCCTGATCCGCAGCATGGAGAGCATCTCCGCGCTGGGCTTCTTCGAGGCGCCGCTGCTGCCGCCCGACATCGAGCCGGACCCCGAGACCGGCGACCTGGACATCACCTTCAACGTCACCGAGAAACAGACCGGGTCGTTCAACTTCGGCACCGCGCTGGGCGGAGTGTCGGGGGTGTCCGGCTTCCTGGGCTACGACGAGCCGAACCTGTTCGGCCAGGCCAAGGCGGGCCACCTGCGCTGGGAGTTCGGGCGCTTCTCGAACAACTTCGAGGCAAGCTACACCGACCCCTCGATCCGGGGCTCGCGCGTAAGCGGCTCGCTCGCGTTCTTCAACACCAGCAACCGCTTCTTCACCTTTCGCGAGGGCCGGGTGCGCCGCTTCGGCGGCTCCATCCGCTTCGGCGTCCCGTTCCGGTGGGATCGTTGGACCCGGGTGTTCGCGGGGTACTCCCTGCAGGAGACCACCTACGACCAGACGTCGGGCGTGCGGACCAGCCTGTTCTCGCTCCCCGATGGCACCCAGAGCACGGTTTCGCTCGGCCTGACCCGCTCGACGCTCAACCATCCCCTGTTCCCCACGTCCGGTTCGGAGCAGCGCATCGAGACGGAGTTCACGGGGGGGCCGTTCGGCGGGAACGGCGAGTTCCAGAAGTACAGCGCCGAGGGGAACTGGTGGGTGCCCGTAGCGCAGTTCGGCGGCTCCGCCCCCGGCGAGCGGCCCGTGCGCTTCGCGCTCGGCCTCGCCGTGGAGAGCGGCGTGCTGTTCGGCGACGCGAGCCGCTTCCCCTTCGAGCGTTACTGGATGGGCGGAACCCAGTTCGGCACATCCCTGCGGGGGTACGAGGAGAACACGATCACGCCGCTCGGGTACTTCTCCCGCAACTCCTCGCTCATCGACCTGGAGGAACGCTTCGGCGACGCTTACCTGAAGGTGGGAGGCGAGTTCGCGATGCGTTTCAACGACAACCTCTCGGCGTCCGCCTTCTACGACGCGGGCAACGTATGGCGTGAGCCGGGACAGTTCGATCCTTCGCGCCTGTTCCGGGGAGCCGGGCTCGGCGTGACGCTCGTGACACCGTTCGGCCCGATCGGGCTCGACTACGCCTACGGGTTCGACCGCACGGTCCCGGGCTGGCAGCTGCACTTCAAGCTGGGCAACCTGCGCTGAGCGCCCTCGGCGCCCGCCCGGCCACGGGTATGGACCACCAGCGGCGCGGCCGCTCGCCCGAGCGCCGCCGCCTCGGCAAAAGGGAAGCAATGATGCGAAGCGTTCACGCAGGATCCCTCGCCCTCGTGGCGGCCGCCGTGGCGGCGCCGCTCGCCGCGCAGGGCGCCCAGAAGTTCGCCTACATCGACACCCGCCGGGTGATCGCGGAAGCCCCCGGGGCGAGCGAGGCCCAGGCCACGTTCGACCAGGAGATCCAGGCGTTCCAGACCGAGCTGGAGACCCTCGAGGCCGAGCTGCAGACGATGCTCGACGACTACGAGCGCCAGCAGGTGACGCTGTCGCCGGAGGCCCGGCGGGAGCGGCAGGAGGCAATCCGGACGAAGCAGTCCGATTACCAGCAGCGCGCCCAGCAGATGGAGCTCGCCGCCGCCCGGCGCCAGGCCGAGCTCGTGGAGCCGATCATGGCGCGTATCCAGACGGTCCTGAGCGAGATGCAGCGCAGCGAGGGATACGCCTTCATCTTCGACGCCGCGGCCGGCGCCGTGGTGGCGGCCGACCCCTCCCTGGACCTTACGGATCAGGTGCTCACCCGCCTGCGCGCGGGCGCGGCCGGCCAGCCCTGACCGGTTCCGGCGTCCGGCGGTGAGACGACCACGGGCGGGGCATTGAAGGCATCGGCGCTCGCGGCCGCCGCCGGCGGCGCGCTGGAGGGCGAGGGCGATCCCGAGATCGTCCGCGTGGCGCCGCTCCGGACGGCCGGCAAGGAGGAGCTCGCCTTCCTTGCCCACCCCAGGTACCGCAAGTACGTTTCCTCGTCTCGGGCCGGCGCGCTTCTGGTCGGATCCGATGTAGGCGAAACGCCGTTTCCGGGACCGCGCATCGTGGTCCCGGACGTGCATCGGGCCCTCGCCACGCTTCTCCCGCTGCTGCACGAGGAGCCCGAGCGTCCCGTGGGGATCGACGAGACCTCGGCGGTCGCCCCGGACGCCCGACTCGGAGCCGGCGTGTACGTCGGCCCGTTCGCGGTCGTCGCCGCGGGCGCGGAGCTCGCCGACGGCGCCGCCGTGGGCGCGCACTGCGTCGTGGGCGCGGGCGCCAGGCTCGGTCCCGGCGTCACGCTCCACCCGCACGTGACGCTCTACCCGGGGGTGGAGGTCGGGGCCCGTACGATCATCCATGCGGGCTGCCGAATCGGGGTGGACGGCTTCGGATACGCGCCGGGCGAGGACGGCCTGACGAAGGTCCCTCAGGTCGGGGGCTGCCGGATCGGTGCCGACGTCGAGATCGGGGCCAACAGCACGATCGACCGCGGCTCGATCGGCGTGACGGAGATCGGGAACGGAGTGAAGATCGACAACCTCGTGCATATCGCGCACAACGTGTCCGTGGGCCCGCATTCGGTGATCGTGGCGCAGGTGGGCATCGCCGGCAGCACGACCATCGGGCGCGGGGTCACCCTCGCCGGACAGGCGGGCATCAACGGGCACGTGGAGATCGGCGACGGCGCCACGATCGCCGGGCAGGCCGGGGTCTTCGGGGACGTGCCTCCCGGCGCGACCTACAGCGGCTACCCGGCCCGCCCGCACAAGGAGTCGCTCCGGGCCCAGGCGGCCCAGGGCCGCGTCGCGGACCTGCTGAAGCGCGTGCGGGACCTGGAGCGGCGGATCGAGGACGGCGCGTGAGCGTCCGCCAGAACACGCTTGCCTCGCCCGCCACCTTCGATGGCGTCGGGCTCCACACCGGAGAGGCCGCCACCCTGCGCTTCCTGCCCGCGGAGCCGTCCACGGGCATTCGCTTCCGCCGCGTGGACCTGGGCGAGGGCGCGGAGGTGCGGGCGGACCTCGCTTCGGTCACCTCCACCGACCGCGGCACCAACCTCGGCGCGGGCGAGGCCGCGGTACACACCGTCGAGCACGTGCTCGCCGCCGCGATGGCGCTCCGCCTGGACAACCTGACGATCGAGATCGACGGGCCCGAGGTGCCGATCGCGGACGGCAGCTTCCAGCCGTTCTACTCGGCGCTGTGCGAGGCCGGCGTCGAGGAGCAGGCCGCCGACGCCGCGGTCATCACCTTGACGCGCAACGTCACGGCCGAGGGCCCCGCCGGCGCGAGCTACGTGGGCATGCCGGCGGATCATCTGCGCATCTCGGCGAGCATCGAGTTCGACCACCCCCTCGTGCAACGCCAGTTCGCCTCGTTCGACGTGGACCCGGCGGCGTTCGGGCGCCACGTGGCCCCGGCGCGCACGTTCGGGTTCCTGCGCGAAGCGGAGCACCTCAGGGCGCGCGGCCTCGCGCTGGGCGCGACGTTGGACAACGCCATCGTCCTCGACGACGATGGGCTGGCCTCCGGGGAGCTCCGCTTCCCGGACGAGTTCGTGCGGCACAAGATCGGCGACGTCGTCGGCGACCTGGCGCTGCTGGGGGGACGGGTTCGTGCCCACGTCATGGCCGACCGCCCGAGCCACGCCGGCAACCTCGCGCTGGCCCGGGCCATCCGCGCGGCGCACGGGGCGAACGCGCCCGCCGTCGACATCCAGCGGATCATGGAGGTGCTCCCGCACCGCTACCCGCTGCTGCTGGTGGACCGGATCCTGGAGTTCGAGAGGGAGCGGCGCGTCGTCGGCATCAAGAACGTGACCATCAACGAGCCCTTCTTCCAGGGCCACTTCCCGGGCCACCCCGTCATGCCAGGGGTGTTGATCATCGAGGCGATGGCACAGTGCGGCGGCCTGCTGCTCATGGACTCCGTGGACGACCCCGAGCACAAGGTCGTCTACTTCATGTCGCTCGACAACGTGAAGTGGCGTCGTCCCGTCCGCCCGGGCGACCAGCTCCGGTTCGAGCTGGAGATGCTCCACCTGCGCCGGCAGGTGTGCCGGATGCGAGGCGTCGCCAGCGTGGAAGGGAACCCCGTGGCGGAAGCGGAAATGATGGCTCGAATCATGGATCGCTGACGTGGCGGATCCGGCTTCGACGAGGGAGGGCGGTATGCTTAGGACGAAGACCCGGCTCGAAAGCGACGTCCATGCGACGGCGATCATCGACCCGGACGCGCGTCTGGCCCCGGGGGTCAAGGTCGGGGCGTACACCATCGTGGGCCCCCGCGTCACGATCGGTGAAGGCACCTCGGTCGGTCCGCACGTGCTGATCGAGCGCGATACGGAGGTCGGCGACCACTGCACGCTCGCCAAGGGCGCCGTCCTCGGCACGGACCCGCAGGACCTGAAGTACCAGGGCGAGACGACCTCGCTCGTCGTCGGCGACCGGACGGTGATCCGTGAGTACGCCACCCTGAACCGCGGCACGGCCGCGCGCGGCCGCACGGAGGTGGGCAGCGACTGCCTGCTCATGGCGTACGTCCACGTCGCCCACGACTGCGTCGTCGGCGATCACGTCGTGCTTTCCAACGCCGTCAACATGGCGGGCCACGTGTCGATCGGGGACCACGCGATCGTCGGGGGCCTGACGGCGATCCACCAGTTCGTGCGCGTCGGCTGCCACGCTTTCGTGGGCGGCGCATCCAGGGTGCCGAAGGATGTCCCGCCGTACCTGAAGGCCGCGGGCAATCCCATGCAGCTGTACGGGCTGAACGGCGTGGGGCTCCAGAGGCGCGGATTCTCCGAGGACGTCCGCGTCCAGCTGAAGCGCGCCTACCGCATCTTCTTCCACTCGCAGCTCAACGTGTCCCAGGCGATCGAGCGCGTCCGCGACGAGCTGCCGTCCTCGCCGGAGCTGGAGACGTTCCTGTCGTTCGTGGAGGAGAGCGAGCGCGGGATTCTCGTCTAGCCGATGCTCAACGTGGGGGTCGCGGGGGTCGGCAGTCTCGGGTTCCACCACGCCCGCATCCTGCGCGATCTCGCCGCATCGGTGCACATCCACGACGCGGACGCGGAGCGCGCCCGCACGGTCGCGGCGGAGCTCGACGTCACGCCGCACGGGTCGATGGAGGCGCTTCTCCGTTCCATCGACGCCCTGGTCGTTGCCGTGCCGACGCACGCGCACGAGGTCGTGGCCAGGGCGGCGCTGCGCGAGGGCCTGCCGGTGCTCATCGAGAAGCCCATCGCCGCCGACCTCGCCGAGGCCGACCGCATCCTCGAGGAGGCCGCGCGCGCCGGCGCGCTCGTGCAGATCGGCCACGTGGAGAGGTTCAACGGCGTGCTGCGCGCGTGCGAGCCGTACCTCGAGGCCCCGCTCTTCATCGAGACGCACCGGCTGGCTCCCTTCGGCCCGCGCGGCACGGACGTCGCGGTCGTGCTCGACCTCATGATCCACGACCTGGACCTGATCCTGAGCATCGTCGGCGAGGAGGTGCGGTCCCTGTCGGCGACGGGCGTCCCGGTCCTCACGCCGAGCGCCGACATCGCCAACGCGCGCCTCGAGTTCGAGGGCGGCTGCGTGGCCAACGTGACCGCGAGCCGGGTGTCGCTGGAGCGCAAGCGGAAGTTCCGGTTCTTCCAGCCGTCCGGCTACATCAGCCTCGACCTCGATGCCGGATCGGGGGAGTTCCTGCGCGTGCGCCCGGACGTCGCGTTCGCGCCTGGCGTGCCCATGCCGGGCGGCCGCCTCGAAGACGTGATCGAGCGCGTCGCGCTGCGGTCGGACGGCGGCGAGCCGCTGCGCCACGAGCTGGAGAGCTTCCTCGCCGCGGTGCGCGGCTCCTCGCGCGTGGCGGTGAGCGGGGAGGACGGCCGCCGCGCCCTCGCCACGGCGATGGAGATCATGGAACGGATCGACCGGAATGTCGCTGCTGCGCGTCCTGCGTGAACGTCGCGGGGGTACCCGCACCCCGTCGCGCCCCCCGAGGCTCTGGCGTCTGATCGCCGGTCTCCTCGTGGTGCTGCTGATGATCTGGATGGCTTCCCGGCACGCCGCCGGGTGAACGGGCCCGACATCCTCCTCTCCGCCGGGGAGGCCTCCGGCGACCACCACGGCGCCGCGCTGGCGAGGGCACTGCGGCGCCGCTGGCCAGGCGCCCGGCTGTGGGGCCTCGGCGGCCCGGGCATGGCGGCCGAGGGGGTCGAGCTGCTGGCGGGCCTGGACCGGCTCGCGGTCATGGGCTTCGCCGAAGTCGTCCGCCACCTCCCGTACTTCGCCGGCCTGCTGCGCCGGATGGGTAGGGCGATCGACGCGCGCCGGCCCGACCTGGTCGTCCCGATCGACTACCCGGGTTTCAACATGCGCCTCGCCGCTCGCGCCGCCGGCGCCGGCATCCCCGTCCTGTACTACGTCGCGCCGCAGGTCTGGGCGTGGCGGCGCGGGCGCGCCCGCCGCCTCGCGCGCACGGCCGACCGAGTCGCGGTCATCCTGCCCTTCGAGGCGACGCTCCTCGAAGCCGCGGGGGTGGACGCGGAGTTCGTCGGCCACCCGCTCCTGGGCGAACGCCCCGCGACCGTCGCGCGAGCGGACCTCTGCCGCGCGATCGGCGTCGACCCCGACCGTCCCCTGATCGCGCTGCTGCCCGGCTCCCGCCGCCAGGAGCTGGACCGGCATCTCGATCGCTTCGTCGCGGCGGGCCGCGCCGCCGCTGCGGACACGGGCGCGTCCCTCGTGATCGCCCGCGCGCCCGGCGTCGACGCGGGCGCCATCGCGACTACCGGGATCCCATCGACCACCGACGCGTGGGCGCTGCTGTCGCACGCCCGCGCCGCGCTGGTCAAGTCCGGCACGGGCACCCTCCAGGCCGCCATCACGGGCACGCCCATGGTGGTCGCCTACCGCACCAGCGGCCTCACCTACGGCATCGCACGGACGGTCGTGCGCGTGCCGTGGGTGTCCCTCGTGAACCTCGTCGCCGGCGCGGCCGTGGTCCCCGAGTACATCCAGGAGGATGCGACCGCGCACGCGTTGGCCGGCGCGCTGTCCCGGATCGTACCCGATGGCGCGGAGCGCACAGCCATGCGCGAGGGCCTGGCGCGCGTGCGGGCAGCGCTCGCGTCGCCGACCGGGTCCGATCCCGCCGAGCGCGTCGCCGGCATCGCCGCCGAGCTGCTGGCCGCGCGCGGGGCCGGGTGACGTGGGACGCCGCCGGCTGTCCCCGGGGCTGGAGCGCGCAGGGGTGGCGCTCCTCGAAACCGTCCTCCGGACCGTCAGGGTCGATCGGCAGGGCGGGGACGAGGTCGCGGCGCTCGAGCGCGCGGGCCGGCCTTACGTGGCCGTCTTCTGGCACGCCCGGCTGCTGCCCCTGGCGTGGGCCTACCGGGGCAGCGACGTCGCGACGCTCGTCAGCCGCTCGCGGGACGGACGCCTGATCGCCGACGTCGCGTCTCGCTGGGGCTATCGGGTCGAGCGGGGCTCGAGCTCCCGGGGCGGGACGGCGGGGCTGCGCGCGATCGTGCGCCACCTCCAGGCCGGCCGCCGCGTGGCGTTGACGCCCGACGGCCCCCGCGGCCCCGCGCGCGTGATGAAGGCGGGCCCGCTCCAGGCCGCCCGCTTGACCGGGGCCCCGTTGGTGCCCATCGCGATCGCCGCCAGCCGCGCCTGGCACGCCGGCAGCTGGGACCGCTTTCTCGTTCCGCTTCCGTTCGCGCGCGTCGTCGTCCGCTTCGGCCCCGCGCTGGCGGTCCCTCCGGACGCAGACGGTGCGGCGATCGAGGCGCTGCGCCGCCGTCTCGAACGGGAGCTGAACGCGCTGGTGGACGCGACCGACGCCGATGTCCGCCGCTGACTGGGGCCGCGCCTACCTCGCGGGCGAGGGGGTGCGCGGCCGCGCGTTCGCCGACGCGGTCCTGACCCCCACGGAGGCCGCCTACCGGGCGTGGATGGCGCTGCGGAGGCGCGCGTACGAGGCGGGCGCGGCGTCGCCCCGGAGGCCGGCGCTGCCGGTCCTCTCGGTGGGCAACCTCGTCGTGGGCGGCGCCGGCAAGACCCCCGTCGCGGCGTTCCTCGCGTCGCGGTTGGCCGACCGCGGCGCGCGGCCGGCCATCGTCCACGGCGGCTACGCGCCGGACGAGCCGCTGCTGCACCGGGCCTGGAACCCCCACGTTCCGGTCCTCGTCGGGCGGGACCGCCACGACGCGGTGCGGCGCGCGGCTGCGGCCGGGGCTGACGTCGCCGTCCTGGACGACGGCTTTCAGCACCTGCGCATGTGGCGCGACCTGGATCTGGTGCTCGTCCCGGTGGAGCGCTGGCGGACCCGACCGCGCCTGCTGCCCCGCGGACCGTGGCGGGAGCCCCCCGCGGCCCTGCGGTCCGCCGACCTCGTCGGCTTGACGCACAGGGGCGCCGACCCCCGCCGCGTAGCCGACGTGCGCGCCGCGGTCGCGGCCCTGACGACGGCGCCGGTAGCCGAGTTCGTGCTGGAGACCGTAGGATGGCGCCGGCTCGCGCCCCCGCGGCCGGAAGGCGCCGCCGCGGGGGCCGCCCGGGAGGCGGTCCCGGCCGGGCCCGCGCTCGGCGTCTGCGCGATCGCGGACCCGGAGGGGTTCCGGCGGAGCGCCGAGCGCGCCGGGGCCGACATCGCGACCCTGCTCACCTACGGAGACCACCACGCCTACGACGCGTCGGACCTCGACCGCATCGTCCACGGCGCCGCTGGGCGCCCCATCCTCACGACCGAGAAGGACGCCGTGAAGCTGGCCCCGCTGGCCGGCCGCGCGCCGGTCTGGGTCCTCGCGGAGCGGGTGCGCCTGGCGGCGGGCGCCGACGAGATCGGCCGCGCCCTCGGACGGCTCATCGCGTGAGCCCGGCTCACCGCGTCATCGTGATCGGCAGCGGGGTCGCCGGCCTGAGCTTCGCGCTGAAGCTCGCGGAGCGGGCCGAGGTCCTGCTGGTCACCAAGAAGCACCGCGCCGAGTCCAACACCAACTACGCCCAGGGCGGGATCGCGGCGGTCCTCGACCCGGAGGACTCGACGGCCGAGCACGTCCGCGACACGCTCGAAGCCGGCGCGGGCCTGGGGCACGTGGACGCCGTGGAGCGCCTGGTGCGGGAGGGGCCGCAGCGCGTGCGCGAGCTGCTCGAGTGGGGGGTCGAATTCTCGCGCACCGGCGCCCGCCTGCACCTGGGCAGGGAGGGAGGCCACTCGCACCGGCGCATCGTGCACGCGCTCGACCGGACGGGCCGGGCCATCGAGTCCGCGCTGCTCGAGGCCGTCGCGGAGCACCCATCGATCGAGGTCCTGGAGGACCACCTGGCGGTCGACCTGCTCGTGTCCGAAGGCGCCCGCGGCAGGCGCTGCGACGGCTGCGTCGTCTACGACCGCACGGCGGGGCACGCGCGCCCGGTCGGCGCCCATTACACGCTGCTCGCGACCGGGGGCTTCGGGCGCATCTACCGCCACACCACGAATCCGGCGATCGCGACCGGGGACGGGCTGGCGATGGCCTGGCGGGCCGGCGCCCGCGTCGCCAACCTCGAGTTCGTCCAGTTCCATCCCACGGCGCTGTACCCGGCCGAGGACCGCGCCGTGCTGATCTCCGAGGCGCTCCGCGGAGAGGGCGCCGAGCTGCTGGCGATCGACGGCCGCCCGCTGATGGAGGCGCATCCCCAGGGGTCGCTGGCGACCCGGGACGTCGTCGCCCGCACGATCGACCTCGAGCTGAAGCGTACGGGCGCCCCGCACGCGCTGCTCGACGCCACGGGGATCCCTCCCGAGGAGCTCGAGCGCCGCTTCCCGAACATCGTCGCGGAATGCGCCGCGCGGGGCTTCGACCCGCGCGCCGTCCCGGTCCCCGTCGTCCCGGCGGCCCACTACGCGTGCGGCGGCGTCGCGACGGACGCGGACGGGCGCACCAGCATCGACCGGCTGTTCGCCGTCGGGGAGGTCGCCTTCACGGGGGTGCACGGAGCCAACCGCCTCGCGTCCAACTCGCTGCTGGAGGCCGTCGTCTACAGCCACCGCGCCGCCCTCGCCGTCGCCGATGGACTCGCGCGCGGGCCCGATGAGCCCGCGGCCGACGCCGCCCCGGCGCCGGGAACGGCATCCGACGTGCTCGGCACCGACGACGAGGACCGCGGCGCGATCGAAGGCCTCGTGCGAGGGCTCATGTGGGAGGACGTGGGGATCGTGCGCACCGACGAGCGCCTCGCGCGCGCGACGCGCACCCTGGAGGCATGGCGCGACGACCCCGAGGCCCTGGGCGGCCTGAGCGGATCGGGTAGGGTCGAAGCACGAAACCTGCTGCTCGCCGCGACCCTCGTGGCCCGCTGCGCCCGTTCGCGAAAGGAGAGTCGCGGCTTGCACCACAACCTGGATCACCCGGAGACCGATCCCGCCTGCCGGCACGACACGGTGCTGAGCCCGTGAGGATCTGGACCATCTGCGTGGGCACCCCCGGGCGGGAGCTCGGCGCCGCGATCGGCGAGTTCGAGGACCGCGCGGCACGCTACTGGAAGATGGAGACCCTCGAGGTGCGCGCCGGCGCGCGGGGCTCGGACCCCAGCGCTGCGGACGTGCGCACCGCCGAGGCGGAGCGGATCCTCGAGCGCCTGCCGGAGGACGCCGAGGTGGTCGCGCTCACGCGCACCGGCGAGTCGTGGAACTCCCGCGCCTTCGCGCACCACCTCGACGGCCATCGCCTGTATGGCCGCCCGGGGTCGGCGTTCGTGATCGGCGGGGCGTTCGGGCTCGGGCTGGCCGTGCTCGAGCGCGCGGACACCCGCCTGTCGCTGTCGCCGCTCACGCTGCCGCACGACTTCGCGCGCCTGGTCCTGCTCGAGCAGCTGTACCGCGCCGGTACGATCCTGCGGGGCGAGCCCTACCACAAGGGAACGGAGGGAGCGTGAGCCTGGAGATCCTCCTGGAGCGGGCGGCCGGGAATCGCATCGCCGCGCACCACCTGAGCGGGGAGGGGCGGATCCGCGAGTTCCTGAGCCAGGACCCCGCCTCCCCCGACGCGTTCGCGCGCCGGGCGGAGGACGTCGAACGAAGGTTCCCGGACCGCGAGGCGGTCCTTCGCGAGCTCCTGCGGCCCGCCTCGGCCGAAGCGCGCGAGGCGCTCGACCGCGTGGCCGAGGGCGGGGGATACGTCGTGACGACCGGGCACCAGGCGGGGCTGTTCGGCGGGCCCCTCATGGGCGTCTACAAGCTCCTGTCCGCGGTCCGGCTTGCCCGCGACCTGGAGGACGCGCTGGACGCCCCGGTGGCGCCCGTGTTCTGGGTGGCCTCGGACGACCACGACTGGGACGAGGCGCGCCGCACGTGGCTGCTGGACTCGGCCAACGACCTGGTCGAGGTGGCGCTGCCGGCGGACGGCCCCGGCGACCCGACGCCGCCGATGTCGCGGCGCGCGCTGGGGGCCGCCGTGGACGACGCCCTCGCGGAGCTGGAGCGCGCGCTGCCCGAGACCGACTTCTCCGCGCCGCTGCTGGCGGCGGTACGCGACGCCTACACCCCCGCCGCCACCGCCGCCGCGGCGTTCGAGGAGCTGCTCGCCGGGCTCGCGGGCTCGTTCGGCGTCCTGTTCGTGGACCCCGCCGCCCCCGCGCTGCGTCGCGCCGCCGAGCGGGTGCTGCGCGCCGAGGTCGACGCCTCCGCGCACCACGAAGAGCTCCTCCGTGAGCGCACGCGGGAGCTGGAGGGCGCCGGATACCACGCGCAGATCCCGGTGCTGGAGGGAGGGACCAACCTCCACATCGAGGGCCCGGCCGGGCGCGAACGCGTGTTCCGGGAGGGCACGGGCTTCCGGCTGCGCGCCTCCGGGGCCACGCTGGATGCCGAGGCGGTGCGCGCCGCCGCGGCCGAGTCGGGCACGCTCACGGCGGGCGTCGGGCTGCGCCCGGTGCTGGAGAGCGCGATCCTGCCGACCCTCGCGTACGTCGGTGGGCCCGCGGAGGTGGCCTACTTCGCGCAGATCGAGCCGCTGTTCGCGGCGCACGGCGTCGCCCCCCCGGTGGTCGTCCCGCGGTACTCGGTGACGCTGGTCGAGGCCAAGGTGCGCAAGGTGCTCGACCGCTTCGGGCTCGAGCCCGGCGACTTCGACCGGCCGGCCCACGAGATCGGCGCGCGGGTCCTGCGCGAAGAGCTACCCGAGGACGTCTCCGGCGCGCTCGAGGCGCTGCGCGGCGCGCTGGGCGGGGGGTACGCTCGCCTCACCGCGGCGGCCCGGGAGATCGATCCCACGCTCGCCGGCGCGATCGCGAGCGCCCGCAACAGCGCGCTCAAGGACACGAAGGACCTCGAGAAGCGCATATCCCAGCACGCCGACGACCGCCGGGAGATCGGGCTCCAGCAGCTCCGCAAGGCGGAGGTCAACCTGTTCCCGCGCGGCAGGGCGCAGGAGCGCGTGCTGAACCCGCTCCAGTACCTGGCGCGCTACGGGCCCGCCCTTCTGCGCGACATTCTGGAGGCGATGGCCCCGCTGGTCGGCGCCGCGGGGGCCCGCTAGCTTCGCGGGGTATGGTCATGGCCGGAATCCTCCTGGTGGCGCTCCTCATCCCCCTGCTCGCGGTGGTCCTGGATTCGGCCCCGGCACGCGCGCTGGCGACGCGCTGGGAACGCCGCGCGCCGGATGGCGCGGGCGCGCAGGGAGACGCGCGGATGGCGGCGCTGGAGGCCGACGTGCAGCGGCTGTCCGACCAGGTGGCGAGCCTGGAGGAGGAGGGACGCTTCCTGCGCAACCTCCTGGAGGCGCGCCCGGGGAGGTCCGGCCTGTCCCCGGGCGGATCGCCGGAAGAGGGGCGGGGGCCGACCTGAGCGGGTCGACCGGCCGCTCCGGCGCGCCGCTCGTCGCGGCCGGGATCTTCCTCAGCCGGATCGCCGGCTTCGTCCGCCAGCGGGTCTTCGCCCACTACTTCGGGACGAGCGCGTCGGCCGACGTCTTCACCACGGCGACGCGGCTGCCGAACGTCCTCCAGAACCTGCTCGGGGAGGGCGTGCTGAGCGCGTCGTTCATCCCCGTCTACGCGGAGCTGCTGGAGGAAGGAAGGGACGAGGAGGCGGGTCGGGTCGCGGGGGCCGTGTTCTCCCTGCTGCTCGCGCTGGCCGGCGGGCTCGCGCTGGTCGGAGTTCTGGCCGCGCCGGTCCTCGTGCGGGTGCTCACGCCCGGCTTCGACGGCTTCCGCTACACCCTGACGGTCCAGCTCGTCCGCATCATCTTCCCGATGACCGGGATCATGGTGTTGTCCGCGTGGTCGCTGGGCGTCCTCAACAGCCACCGCCGGTTCTTCCTCTCCTACGTCGCGCCCGTCGCCTGGAACGCGGCGATGATCGCCACGCTGGTCGCGCTCGGGGGTCGCCTGGCCCGGCCCGACCTGGCGGTCGCCCTGGCCTGGGGAGCGCTCGCCGGCGGCCTGCTGCAGTTCCTCGTGCAGCTGCCCGGGGTGCTGCGTTCCGAGCCCAACCTCGTCATCCGCTGGAACACCCGCCTCGCGGGGGTCCGCACGGCCGTGCGGAACGCCGGGCCGGCGATCCTGGGGCGGGGGGTCGTCCAGGTGAGCGGCTACGTCGACGTCTTCCTGGCGTCGTTCCTCGCCACCGGCGCGCTCGCGGCGCTCGGCTATGCGCAGCTCTTCTACGCGCTGCCGGTGAGCCTCTTCGGCATGTCGGTCGCCGCGGCCGAGCTGCCGGAGCTGGCGCGCCAGCGCACCGGCGCTCCCGAGGTGATCCGCGAACGCGTCGAAAGGGGGCTGGGCCGGGTGGCCTTCTACGTCATCCCGACGGTGGTCGCCTACCTCGCCATCGGAGACCACGTCATCGCCGCGCTGTACGAGACCGGCGACTTCACGCGCGCCGAGACCCTGTGGGTGTGGGCCGTGCTCGCCGGCTATACGCTGGGCCTCTTCGCGTCCACCGCGAGCCGGCTGTTCTCGTCCGCGTACTACGCCCTCCACGACACGCGCACGCCCGCCCGCTACGCCGCCGGCAGGGTCCTGCTGTCGGCGGTCCTCGGGGTCGTGCTGATGCTCCAGTTCGAGGCGATCGAGGTCGCGGGAAGGGCGATCGGCGGGTGGGGCTTCGGGCTCGGCGCCACGCCGACGCTGGGCGGGCATCCGCTGGGCGCCGTCGGGTTGAGCGCCGCCGCGGGGCTCGCCGCGTGGGGTGAGTGGCACCTCCTCCGGCGGACGCTGGGGGAGCGCATCGGCCCCGTACGCCCCGACCCGCGCGCCGTCGCCCGCATGCTGCTGGCCGCGGCGGCCGCCGCGGCCGTCGCGCGCGGCGTGGGCCTCCTGCTGCCCGACGCCGCGGTCTTC
>Ga0299913_10000454_pt1 | contig 26123 bp, 28 predicted proteins | sample RVTome_9_FD_201360 | JGI IMG/M metagenome (GOLD analysis project Ga0299913, IMG submission 201360) | Soil microbial communities from uranium-contaminated site in the Upper Colorado River Basin, Wyoming, United States - RVT155D38 (version 2) ... | reverse complement strand
GCATCGACATACCGATGGTCATCGGTGGCAAGGACGTAACCAGCGGGGATATCTACGAGACGGTGATGCCCCACAAGACGAAGCACATCCTTGGTGATGTGCACCAGAGCACGGCGACTCACTTCTCTAGCGCGGTGCAGGCTGCGGGCAGCGCGCATGCAACGTGGTCCGAGCTTGAATGGCAGGAACGAGCGGCGGTGTTCCTTCGTGCGGGCGAGCTCCTGGCGGGGCCGTGGCGCGACACGATCAACGCGGCCACCATGCTCGGCCAATCGAAGACGGTGCATCAAGCGGAGATCGACGCGGCTTGCGAGCTCATCGATTTCTGGCGCTTCAACGCCCACTTCGCCGAACGCCTCTATTCGGAGCAGCCCGCGAACGCTCCCGGGATGTGGAACCAGCTCGATTACCGCCCGCTCGAGGGATTCGTGTTCGCCGTGACTCCGTTCAATTTCACCTCGATCGCCGGAAACCTCCCGACGGCACCGGCTCTCATGGGGAACACGGTGGTCTGGAAACCGTCATTGACGCAGGCATTCAGCGCGCACTACCTGATGCAGTTGTTGATGGAGGCCGGCCTTCCCGAGGGTGTCATCAACATGGTGCACGGACCGGGGCCCGATATCGGCGAGGCCGCGCTGGCGCACGAGGATCTCGCGGGGATCCATTTCACGGGGTCGACCGCAACCTTCGAATGGATGTGGCGCAAGACCGGCGAGAACGTTTCGAGCTACCGCAACTTCCCCCGACTGGTCGGTGAGACCGGCGGGAAGGACTTCATCCTGGCGCACCCATCCGCGTCGGTCGATGGATTGGCGGCCGCCCTGCTGCGCGGTGCTTTCGAGTACCAGGGCCAGAAATGCTCGGCGGCGTCGCGGGTCTACGTACCGAGCAACCTGTGGGGCGAGTTGGAGCAGAGGATCGCCGACGAAGTCCCGACGATCAAGATGGGCGACGTTGCCGACTTCTCCAACTTCATGGGGGCGGTCATCGACGACCGAGCGTTCAGGAAGCACAAGGACGCGCTAGACGAGGTTGCGACGTCATCGGATCTGGATGTGGTCGCGGGAGGGACGTGCGACGACTCGGACGGCTACTTCGTAGAACCCACCGTCATCCGATCCGATGATCCGAAGTCGAGGCTCATGCGGGAGGAGCTCTTCGGTCCGATCGTCACCGTGTTCGTCTATCCGGAGAGAGATTTCGAGGAGACGATGGACCTGGTCGACACGAGCACGCCGTTCGCGCTCACCGGTGCGGTCTTTGCCCGGGACGCCCACGCGATCGCCCGGGCGAAGGAACGACTGAGATGGTCGGCCGGGAACTTCTACATCAACGACAAGCCGACGGGAGCCGTCGTCGGGCAGCAGCCTTTCGGTGGCGCCCGTCGTTCGGGGACGAACGACAAAGCCGGTTCTCTGTGGAACCTCATACGGTGGGTCTCACCGCGCACGATCAAGGAGACCTTCGTCCCGCCCACCGACTATCGCTATCCATTCATGAGACCCGAAGAGGACGATCGACCGTAGAAGCACAACCGCGAACCGCGCTCGTCGTCGTCGACGACATCGCGCGTGCGTACGACTTCGGATCGAGCCACCCATTACGCCCGGAACGGGTGCTGCTGGCTTACGACAACATCCGCATGCTGGGTCTCATCGACGACGAGGGCGTCCGAGAGATCGCAGCGAGGTCGGCGACCGATGAAGAGATCCTCGCCGCCCACGATCATGATTTCGTGGCAACCGTCAAAGGCATCGACGCGGGAGAGCTGGATGCTTCCGCGGGACTGAAGCACGGTTTGGGGACGTCGGACGATCCGATCTTCGCGAATATGCACGGGGCTTCGGCGGCGGTATGCGGGGCATCGCTCGTTGCGGCCGAGGCCGTCACGTCCGATGAGTTCGAACGCGCATTCAATCCGGCGGGTGGGCTCCATCACGCACGTCGTGCGGAGGCATCGGGTTTCTGCATCTACAACGATCCTGCCGTCGCGATCGCCAAGGTTCTGGCCCTTGAACCTTCATGGCGAGTCATGTACGTCGACGTGGACGTCCACCATGGTGACGGCGTGCAGTGGATCTTCTACGACGAGCCGCGCGTGCTAACGGTGTCCCTTCATCAGTCGGGCAAATATCTGTACCCCGGCACGGGTTTCCCGGATGAAGTCGGCTCCGGAACCGCCGCGGGAACCGCCGCGAACGTTCCGCTCCTTCCGTTCACGGGCGACGACGATTACCTATGGGCCCTGGAGCAGGTGGTACCCGCCCTTGCGGAGGCTTTCCGGCCCCATCTGCTCGTGACGCAGCTGGGAGCGGACACCCACTGGGGGGATCCGCTCGCGAACCTCGGACTCACGATGCGTGCCTATCCGTCCATGGCTCGAGTGTTGTCCGATACGGCCACCCGGTGGGCGGAGGGCAGGTGGGTGGCGACCGGAGGGGGCGGCTACCAGTACGAGACCGTCGTCCCAAAGGTATGGACCATCTATTTCGCGCAGATGTGTGGCGTTCCGGACGCGATCCCCGACGAATGGCTCGAGGACCGGCCTTCGGACGAGGTATCGAGGCCGAACCGGGCCGAGATCGAACGCACCGTCGGACAGGTCTTGTCCTCTTGTGTCCCGAGACTGTCCGCACTCGCTGTTTAGAGTGGCTCGCCCATGAACAATTTCCATCGTGCGATCGCGTACGCGATCCCGGCCGCGTTCGCGCTGTTGGTGCTACTCGCGATCGTGGTCTATCTGAGGAACCGTGAGCCGGGACGTTTCTTCTATGGGCTCCTGGCAACCGTGCAGGGGATCCTCGTCGTGCAAGCCATCGTCGGCGTCGTCCTGCTGCTCATGGGGCGCTTCCCGAACCACTGGCTCCACTTCGTCTACGGAGCAGGCTTCCCATTGGTAGTTCTCTTCTACGCCCATCAACAAGCGCGCAAGCGCCCCGGTCTGGAAGCCGCGATCTTCGGCGTCGCCGCGTTCCTGTGCGCGTTCTCCAGTTGGAGAGCCTGGATCACAGGGCCGCCGTTGCCGTGAACATCGTCGACGTCGCGGTCTTGCTCCTCGCGGTGCTGGCGGCGGTGCGCGGCTGGCATCGGGGGTTCATCGGTCAGTTGTTCGAGTTCGGTGGGGGATTCCTCGGTCTTCTCGCCGGTGTCGCGATCGGTCCCCGGATCGCGGACTTCTTCACCGATCAAGCCGGGGCCAGCGCAGCTCTGGTCGCGATCGCCGTCGTCTTCGTCTTGCTCTCGATCGGGCAAGCCGTCGGCTATCTCGCGGGACACCGCTTCGGGATGCTCGCCCGACACGCCAAGCTCGGCGCGTTCGACTCTGCGTTCGGGGCGGCGCTCAGCATCGGGATCACCTTCCTAGCCTTCTGGCTCGTGGGTTCCCTGTTCATCCAGGGGCCGTCCAAGGATCTCTCCCAGGCCCTTCGTAAGTCGGAGGCGTTGAAGTTCATGAACGGTGTGATGCCCGCGCCACCCGACGTGCTCGCTTCCTTGCGCCAGTACCTGGATACCTCGGGATTCCCTCAGGTTTTCGCCGGTTTGCCACGGCCGATAGGAGAGCCCGCGCAGCTGCCAAGTCAGAAGGAAGCGAACGCGGCGGGGCGACGCGCGCAGGACTCGATGGTCCGGGTCGTCGTGCCGGCTTGCGGCGGGACGCAGCTCGGCAGTGGCTGGATAGCCGGACCCGGCACCGTCGTGACCAACGCGCACGTCGTCTCCGGAGGCGACGAGGTAACGATCCAGGATGCCGCGGGGGATCACGCCGCGACCGTAGTGATCTTCGATCCGAGTGAGGACGTCGCGGTGATCCACGTCGAAGGTCTCGTAGGGGCTCCGCTCGATCTGGAGACTGCGATCCGCGAGCGCGGCACCAAAGGCGCCACGCTCGGTTATCCCGGCGCGCGCGACGGGCAACTGGTGATCAAGCGGGCGGCCGTCCAAGCGCAGTACGAGGCGGTTGGTAAGGACATCTACGGACGATCCGACGCAGAGCGCGACGTCTACGAGTTGCACGCTGCGGTCCGGCAGGGTGACTCGGGAGGCCCGTTCGTTTTAGCGAACGGCGACGTAGCGGGCGTGGTCTTTGCCGCAGCAACGACGGATGACCGAACCGGCTACGCGCTCACCGCCGCGGAGATCCAAGACGAGGTGCAGCAAGGGACCGGGAAGACGTCGGAGGTTCCGACCGGGCGCTGCACGCACTAAGCCGTCTGGCCCCCGTCTACGACGATGGTGGAGCCGGTCACGAACGACGCTGCGTCGGAGGCGAGATAGATCGCGGCCCCCACGATCTCCTCGGCCTTCCCGATGCGTCCCAGCGGGATCATCTTCTCGGCTTCACGGAGAGTCGCTTCGTCGCTCGTCATCCACTCGTTCAACGGTGTGTCGATCCAGCCCGGCGCGATGGAGTTCACGCGGATGCCGGAGCCGCCCAGCTCTTTCGCGATCGCTTGGCTCATGAGGATCACACCCGCTTTGGCCGCGGAGTAAGGCGACAAGCCGGGCGCACCTTCGATGCCTGCAACCGATGCGATCTGGATGATCGAACCGCCCCCACCGTCGACCATCTTCTGAGCGGCGAGCTGGGTCGCGTGGAAAACGGAGTCGAGGTTGAGCGTTCTCAGCTTGTCCCACCCCTCGGGACGTAGACCGACGATCGGTGACATGAAGTTCGACCCGCCCGCGTTGTTGACCAGGATGTCGAGTCGTCCGAATTCCTCGACGGTTCGTTCGATCATCGCTTCGATCGCCGCCCGGTCGCGCACGTCGGTCGGGACAACGAGTGCCCGGCGCCCAACCGCGTCGATCTCCTTCGCCAAGGTCTCGAGGTCGTCTTCGCTGCGCGCTGCGACCGCGACATCGGCGCCTGCTTCCGCGAATCCGATCGCGATCGCACGGCCGATGCCGCGCGACGCGCCCGTGACCAGGGCGATCTTCCCCGCCAGGGAAAAACGGTCGATGCTCATGAGTGTCCTCCTCGCCTCCGCCTCGTGCCTAAGATGCTTTCATGCAACCGATGACCGTGCATGAAGCGCGAGAGCAGCTCCTCGCGGCCGGCATCACGGGTCCGCATCAGTCGCATTCGCGTGCGAACAACTTGGAGAAGATACGAGCTTCTCTGGAAGGGGACCCCGCGGCGACGTTCGGCATCTCGGGCATCGACCGGTACCAGGCGCACGAGATCCTCGCCTTCCTCGCGGAAGTCACCGGGTGCTCGCCCGACATAGCGCTGTGCGACGGGTACGACACGATCAACCCGGATCGGACCGTTGCGGGGATCGTTGCGGCCGGCGAGCGCTTAGGACGCGCCGCGGCCCAGGGGGCACTCCTCTTGGCGGCGACCGGCCACCCCACGGGGCTGCTCGAACACCACATCCAGGCCGTCTCGGCTTACCGTCGCGCGGGTGGCAAGGTCCTGCGCCTGCGTGAGGAAGAAAGTCTCGACATCGGCACGAGGACCCGTCATGCGGAGGTGCGCTACGTCGGAGGCGTTGGATGCCTGGCGGATTGGGGGACACTCAAGCACACACACTCACCTCATGCGATGGAAGCCTTGCTCGAAGGCGCGCCGTGGCCCGACATCGTCCTGGGTGACCACGGCTTTGCAGGAGCCGCGATCGAACGTGGGTTACCCACGGTCGCCGTCATGGACATCAACGACCCTCCGCTCGCGGTCGCGGCGGCAGAGGGCAAAGAGGTCGTGATCATCCCGATGGATGACAACCGGGCGCCGCGCCTCTACGAACCGGCCTGGCGTCTGCTCTGTTCCACGATCGAGGAAACGGCATCTGACCAGGTCATTTAGAGCCGGTTGCTATACTGCGCCCGGCATGACCGAGATGACCCCTTTGCCCGGTCGCGGTGAATCCGCGAACAGGTTCCTCACCGTTGCGGAGGTCGCCCGGGGCCTGAGGGTCTCGAACATGACCGTGTACAGGTTGGTGAAATCGGGACAACTATCTGCAGTAAGGATCGGTCGCAGCTACCGCATCGCCGAGGGAGACGTCCGCCGGTATCTCGAAGACCGCTTCATGGACGCCGGCTAGCAGTAGCCGGCCCCTGTGGACCGTCCCGAGGGACGGTCTTTTTCAATTCGAGCGAGGTCCGAACACGATGGAGTGGACGCAGGGCTACGAACGGCTCCTCGGGAGCCCCGGTGTCGTCTTCCTACTGGGAGACATCGATACCGGAAAGACAACGTTCGCCGTCGAGCTCGCGCGGCGCGCGATCGAAGCGGGGATCACCACGGCCATCGTGGATGCCGACATCGTTCTCTCCACGGTCGGGCCCCCGACCACGGTGGGTCTCAAGTTGTGCTCGGGACCAGGGTCTCTGGCCCCCGACGAGCTCCGGGTCGCGGATTCGCTCGGTTTCGTGGGCTCCCTTTCGCCCAAGGGCCATCTCCTGCCGCTCGTAACATGCACCGCGAAGCTCGTGGATCGGGCACGCGAGGCGGGGTGCCGGCTTGTCATCGTCGATACCACCAATCTCGTATCCGGCATCTACGGGCAGACACTCAATTACTTCAAGATGGATCTCGTTCGGCCCGACTTCCTCGTGGCGCTGGAGCGCGGTGGCGAGCTCGAGCCCGTGGTCGGGATCGCACAACGATTCACGCCCGCCGAAGTGATCGAGCTCGATGTGCCCACCGAGACCGTCACTCGATCCGTCGACGAACGGATCTCTTTCCGAGAAGAGCAATTCGCCGCCTACTTCGCAACGGGATCCTCCCGGTGGCGGGTGAAACCGACGGTTTTCATGCCCACCTTGCCGCCCGATTTCGACCTGGCGGTGCTCGATGGTTTGGTCGTCGGGATGGAAGACGGTAAGGGGGTGTGCGTCGGGATCGGCGTTCTGGAGTATGAAGCCAGCGAGGACATACTCCGGATGGTTTCGCCGGTGAGTGAGGGAGTCCGGGGGCTACGGCTCGGATCCGTGAGGATCGATATCAGCGGCCGCTCGCGCGGCCCCGTCGATCTCCGCCACCTGCTCGGTTCGGAATAAGGTTCAACTCTTCAACAAGGAGCGTTCATGCCGTCACTGATCAAGAAACGCCGCAAGAAGATGCGTAAGAAGAAACATCGCAAGATGCTGAAGAAGACGCGCTGGCAGCGACGGCAGCAGGGTAAGTAGCTAGTTGTTGCGGTTGGCTTCGGCGCGGGCGCGGGCCCTCCGCTTCGCCATCAGCGACCGGCGCTCCTGAGGGGTCAGGCCTCCCCACACCCCGAATCGCTCCCCCGCAATCAAGGCCGACTCGAGGCACGGTTCCGCGACGGAGCAGCTCGAGCACACGGCTTTGGCGTCGTCGGCCTCGTGCTCGAGCGGAGGAAAGAACAGCTCCACCGGGATCGTCCGGCAAGCCGCTCGCTCCTGCCACTGCTGTGTCGATGCCACCGCATGCCCCTTTCTGTGGCCCCGGAGTGTAGGAACCCGCCCCCGATAGGTCAATGCCCCTCGTTAGGATGCCTGGCGGTGAAGAGTCGCCGGGTCGTGACTTTCGTGAGTGACTACGGGCTCGAGGACGAGTTCGTAGGCGTGTGTGAGGGCGTGATGCTTCGCATCGCTCCCGACATCCACGTCGTGCACGTACACCACAACATCCTTCGCCAGGACATCATGCACGGCGCGGTTGTGCTGCAGCAGTCCGTCCCTTTCCTGCCCGACGCCGTCCATCTCGCGGTGGTGGACCCGAGCGTCGGTTCTCCGCGCAAAGCCGTGGTCTTGGAATCGGCCTGGGGCGAGACGTTCGTGGGGCCCGACAACGGGTTGCTGTTACCGGCCGCACGCACGTGCGGAGGGGTAACCCGAGCCTTCGAATTGGCCGACAGGCGGTTCATGCTCACTCCCGTCTCTCGCACTTTCCAAGGCCGCGATGTGTTCGCCCCGGCCGCGGCACATATCGCGAACGGCGTGGATCCGTCGGAGTTCGGTCCTCCGATCTCGGCCGGCGACCTGGTGCAGCTCGAGATCCCGGCCGCGTGGGTGCATGACGACCATCTCCACGCGGAGGTCCTGCAAGTCGATCGGTTCGGCAACCTGCAGCTCAACCTGTCCAAGGATCAACTCGAGGAATGTGGCATCGCCGGTAATGGACGGTTCGAGGTCCGCCTCGAGGGACATCGCCTGCAGGTTCCGATCGGTTCGACGTTCGCGGATGTGGATAGCGGTGAGTTCGTATTGGTTCCGGACTCGTATCGATACCTCTCTCTTGCCGTAAACAAGGGGGATGCTGCGTCCCGTCTGCGAGCCCGCGCGGGGTCTACGGCGATCGTCGGACCGATATCGACTTAGGGTGAGGCGACATGGCTGAGTCCAAACATCGCGTCCTCATCACGGGGGCTTCTCGGTTCCTCGGTTTGCGCCTCGCGAAACGCCTCGAGGACGACCCGGCCGTCGAATCGATCATCGGTGTCGATCTGGATGAGCCACCGATCCCCATAAAGCGCTTCGAATTCGTTCGAGTCGATATCCGCAACCCACTCATCTCACGCGTCATCGAGGCGACCCGGGCGACCGTCCTGGTTCACACGAACATCTCGTCGAGCCCCGGCATCCTCGGTGGGCGGTCGCAGATGAAGGAGAACAACGTCATCGGGACGATGCAGGTCCTCGCAGGTGCCCAGCGTGCGCAGCATCTGACGAAGGTGATCGTGAAGTCGTCGGCTGCGATCTACGGATCGGGGCCGGGCGAGCCCTCGATCCTGCCCGAGGACCATGCCGCACGACAGGTGGAGCTTTCGGGTTACGGAAAGGATTGTGCCGAGGCCGAGATCTACGCGCGCAACTTCGGTCGCCGGCGATCCGATGTCGATCTTGTGATCCTGAGAACCCAGAACGTGATCGGGCCCACGGTGCGGACTAACCTCACCGACTACCTGTCCCTACCGGTCGTTCCAACCGCTCTCGGGTACGACCCGCGCCTCCAGTTCTTGCACGAGGAAGACGCGGTCGCCGCGTTGCAGCGCGCGATCGTCGAGGACTGCCGCGGCATCTTCAACGTCGCGGCGGACGGCGTCGTCTATCTGTCCCAGGCGATCCGTCTGATGGGGAAGGTCGAGCTGCCGCTGTTGCTCCCCGCGGCCGAGGGGATCGCATCGCTGCTGCGCTCGTTCAACGCGATCGATTTCCCGACCGATCAGCTGAAGCTGATCCTTTTCGGGCGAGTCGTAGACACGCAGCGCGCGAAGGCAGCTTTCGGTTTCGCGCCGCGCTATACGACGGCAACCGCCCTCAAGGACTTCCGAGATCGGCACCGGACCGAGCTCTCGCCCGAACCGAACGTGCGTCCCAACTGGGAGAAGGAACTGTTCGAGTACCTTCGATCGAGATCGAAGGAGAGCGTCTAGTGGGGGAGCGCTATGGCAGACGCTGAAGTGATCCGTATCGATCGTCGGGCCAGACCGAAGGTCCGAACGCGGTGTCGCGCGACGACGAACTCGGGCCGGCCCTGTCGCAACTACGCGATCGAGGGCGACGAGTACTGCAAGGTCCATGGCGGCGACGCCCGGAGAAGGCATCCTTCCTCGAAGCGATCCTCAGACGAGCTCCGGGCCGAGGCCGCGCCTTCCCCCCGTGGATTCGTGGACTGGTTGCAGGACTTCGCGACCCGAAGGTTGAGCGGCGACTATCCGGTCGACGATTTCGGTTACGACCCCGAGCTGGCGCGCGAGGTGTTGCTTCCTCTTGCGAAACCGCTCTACGACAACTACTTCAGGGTGCGAACTCTCGGAGTCGACCGCATCCCGGCGACGGGCCCGGCCTTGCTGGTCGCGAACCACTCCGGGACGATCCCTATGGACGCGGTCATGACCCAATACGCGGTTGCAACCGAGCATCCTCAGAAACGGACCATCCGCAACGTCGCCGCGAACCTCGCTTTCACCATGCCTTTTATAGGCCCGTTGGCTCGGAAGTCCGGCAACGCGGTGGCGTGCGACGAGGATGCTCTCGAGCTGCTGCGGCGCGGCGAGTTGCTCGGCGTCTATCCCGAGGGCTACAAGGGCGTCGGCAAAGGATGGAGTGAGCGGTACAAGCTCCAGCGGTTCGGGCGCGGTGGCTTCGTCGAGCTCGCTCTGAAGACGAGGGTGCCGATCATCCCGGTAGCGATCGTGGGGGCCGAAGAGGCCTATCCGATGATCGCGAACGTGAAGGGCCTCGCCAAAGTCCTCGGCTTCCCGTATTTCCCCATCACACCGACCTTCCCGTTGCTCGGCCCCCTCGGAGCGCTTCCGTTGCCCTCGCGCTGGATCATCGAGTTCGGCGAGCCGATCCCGATGGACGACTACCCCGACGACGCCGCGGACGACGCGATGCTCGTGTTCGATCTGTCCGATCGGATCCGCGACACGATCCAACAGATGCTGTATCGGAACCTGAGCCTGCGACGAGGAGCGTTCTTCTAGGGGCGAGGCACCTAAGAACCTGCGAGTTGCCAGGCTCGCATCACGCCGAGCACACCGGCGATCGTTATCGCGGCCAGCAACAAACCCAAAGCGATGACGGTGTTACGTCTCATCTCGCCATCGTAAGAGGTCACGGCGCGGCGCCGTCACCCACCCCTAGGAAGTTGATCTCGAACGTCCGGTCGCACGACTCGCAGTGGAACGCCTTGTCTCCCACCGGCACGAGTGACTGCTCCGCGCAATAGGGACAGTAGAAGGGGACCGCTCGCACGGACATCGTTACTGGTCGGCTTCCGTCTGTTTCCCGAACGTGTGGATCCCACATTCGGTCTTCCCCAGCCCGTCCCAGCGACCGTCGCGCTCGCTCTCACCGTCCTTGATCGCACGGGTGCACGGCCAGCACCCGATCGACGCGAAGCCCTTCTCGAGCAATGGATGGGTGGGGATCTGGTGTTCCGTGATGTAGTTCGCAACGTCCTGTTTGGTCCAGCGCGCGAGCGGATGGATCTTCAGTATCTCCGAGCCGGATCGCAGCATCTGGGCTTCCACGATCGGGGTCTGCGCCCGGATCGGTGACTGGTCGCGCCGCAGCCCGGAGATCCATCCGTCGTAGTTCTCGAGTGCGGGTTGCAACGGCTCTACCTTGTTGATGGCGCAGCACCGTTCCGGGTCACGTTCGTAAAGCTTGGGGCCGTAGATCTCGGCCTGTCGTTCAGCCGAGCCGTGTTCCCCCCGCAGCTCGACCAGATTGAGGTCCCAGCGCGCGACGACTTCGTCTTTGAACGCGAGCGTCTCCTCGAAATGGAACCCCGTGTCGATGAACAGCACCGGCAGGCCCGCTCTGATGGCGCGCATCATGTGAAGGATCACGAGGCCGGACGACTGGAACGAGGTCGCGATGGCTAGTCGGTCGATCGTGGTTGCCGTCCAGCGCAGGATCGTCGCGGGGTCGCCTCGTTCGAGATCGGCATAGTGCTCCTCGGGCGAGGTGAAGGCAGCGCGCTCGGGCATCACGATGCTCGTGGCTCCGCGATCGCGCCGGGAGCCGGTGTCGAGAGGGCCATCGGTGGCTTCGCCGCGAAGGCCTTGAGCTCGGGATCCGAGAGCCGCGCAACGAACGCCGCGAACGCCTCGTCTTCCCGGCGGTCCCGCCGGTAGCGCTTGATCAATGCCTCCACGTAGGGGCCGAGCTCGTGCGCGAAGACCTTGAGACCGGGCAGCTTCCGGCCGAATGCCCGATCTCCTCCCAGATGGCCGCCCAGGTGGACCAAGAACGCCTCGACCTTGCGACGCTCTTCGACCTGGTTCCCGTCGTGATCGGTCACGTGGATGCGTTCGGTGACGAGGCAGCCCATCAACCCGATGTCGGCGACCTGGAACCGGGCACACGAGTTCGGGCAGCCGTTCACGTTGATGCGGATCTCGTCCTCGTAGCCGGGAAGCTTGCGCTCGAGGTAGCGATAGAGCTCGACCGCACGGCCTTTCGTCTCGACGATCGCCAGCTTGCAGAACTCGATTCCGGTGCACGCCATGGCGCCGCGCCGCCAGTTGGATGCGCGGACCGGCAGATCGATCGCGTCGAGCTCCGTGATGAGCTCCTCGACGCGCTCGGTAGGTACATCGAGGATCAACATCTTCTGCTGCGTGGTCGTGCGGAGCCGGCCGTTGCCGTAGCGCTGTGCCAGGGTTGCGATCGCGCGCAGCTGGTGGCCTGCGATGCGACCCGCCTTCGGCGCGAATCCGACGTAACGGAGCCCATCCTTCTGTTCGCCCACGCCGACATGCTCGCGGTGCGATGCGCCGTTCATCGAGGGCGGATCCAAGCGGGTGAGCTCGTAACCCAAGCGTTCCTCGAGGACGTCGCGGAACTTGATCGGTCCCCAGTCCTGTACCAGGAACTTCATGCGCGCGCGGTTCCGCGCCCGCCGGTAACCCCAATCGCGAAAGACGCCTGTGATGCCCAGGACGACATCGACGACCTGGTCGGGTGCAACGAAGGTGCCGAGCCTCTTCGCGAACATCGGGTTCGTGCTCAGGCCGCCCCCCACCCACAGATCGAAGCCGGGCTCCGCGTGGGGGCCGAGCGCTCCGGCCAGGCCGATGTCGTTGATCTCTGGTTGGGCGCAGTGGTGGGCACACCCGGAGATCGAGATCTTGTACTTGCGCGGCAGGTTGGAGAACTCGGGATCGCCGACGAGTCGCGCGTTGGCCTCGTGCAGAACCTCGGACGCGTCGACGATCTCCGTGCTGTCGATGCCGGCTACGGGACAGCCGAGTAGGTTCCGCGGCGTGTCACCACATGCTTCCGTTGTCGAGAGACCGACCGACTCCAGCTGCGACCAGATCTCGGGCATGTCTTCGATCCGGATCCAGTGGAGCTGGACGTTCTGGCGATCGGTGACGTCGGCGACATCGCGTCCAAAGGTGTGCGAGATCGACCCGATCGCATCGGTTTGCTCGCTGGTGAGCTGCCCGCCCGGGATCCGGATGCGCAGCATGAAGTAGCCGTCGGTCTCGGGCCGCTGCGTGTAGAGACCGTGCCACCGGAACCGACTGCGGAGGTCCGACGGCCAGATCGACTGGAACCCGGAGCGGGCATAGACGCCCTCGATCCGGGCGCGCACGTTGAGGCCGTCGTCCTCTCGCTTCGCCTGCTCCGCAGGGTTCTGCGGTTCCAGGTAGCCGAGCGCCCACTGTGCCTCGCCCCGGGCCCGGGCCGGCCGAGGCGACGGCGTGAAGCACCCGCAGGTGTCGCACACGCGTCCGGACCTCCTACTCAAGAAGGTCCTGTTTTTACTGTGTAAACAGGATTAAGTCAACCGCTAAGGTCCCGGACGAGCTCGGTGATGTGGCGCTCGAGCTGGTTGAGGCCCTCGACCTTCCCGATGCACAGGGCCACCCCGGCGTCCTTCGCCTCGGCCTCGAGGGCCGCGTCGAGGTAGGCGGTGTAGAGGATGATCGACTGGCTCGACCGGTTGCGGCGGATCTCCCGGGCCGCGGTCAGACCGTCCATGTCCGGCATCTTGTAGTCCATGACGATGACGTCGGGGTCGACGTCGTCGACGAGCTCGACCGCCTCCGTGCCCGACGCGGCTTGTCCCACGACGTCGAAGCCATCCAGCTCGAGCATGTCGACGAGCATGTTGCGCACGTGCTCGGTGTCATCCACGACGAGCACCTTCACCGATCGAGGGGTGCTCAAGGACGTGGCATCCCTTTGGGACGCCGATCACCAACGGCAAGCCGGCTCTCCACGTATTCCCGGCTTCGTTTCAGCATCCTGACCAGTTCCTTCATCCGCTCGATGTACGGGCGCACCGACAGCTCCAGGGAGATCGCTCCGCGATAGCCACTCCGCCTGAGCTCACTGAGGAACCTGTCGATGGGAAGTATGCCCTGCTCCAGCTCCAAGTGGCCGTCCCGGCCGTCCCCCGCGTTGTCCGACAAATGGATGTGCTTGAGGCGCGGCTGCAGGGTGCGATACGAGTCGAGCACGTCATAGCGAGCGACCGTGACGTGGCTCGTGTCGAGGGCGACCATCGGGGCCGCGGCGACGAGGGCCTGGGGATCGAGCCAGCGATAGCCCCGCAGGCGCCGCCCCGCCACCCACAGGGGATACATCGTCTCCACGATGACCGAGACGCCGGTGTCCCGGGCCGACTCGACCGACTCGTTCGTCACCCAGCGCGCGTAGCCACGTTCCCACAGAAAGGGGGGGTGGACGATGTAGGACTCGGCGCCGAGGGCCTTGCACATCTCGATCCCGCGGCGGATCTTGCCCATCGGGTCGGTCCCCCAGACCGTCTTGGTGATCGCGAGGAAGGGACCGTGGACGCTCGCTATGCGCAGGCCTCGCTCTTCGGCGAGACGAGCCGGTAGCTCGGGATCCTGGGTGCGACGGTCGCGGGTCACCATGAGCTCGACTTCGGTGAAGCCGGCAGCGGCGATCAGATCCATCGCCTGCTCGAGCTCGAACGCCCAGAACGGTCCGGTGGAGCATTGGATCGGTGCATGCGACATAGGGCGACATGCTCCCACCGAAGTTGGCCCCGAACGCGCCGGTGCCCCCACCTCGCGGTAGGGGCGCCGGCGCGGAGCCTCAAGAGGGTGGGCCGGCTTGGGGCGGGCTGGGAGGCTCGTAGGTCACGGTCTCTGACGACCGTGCGGTCCTAACGTCCCACTCTCTAAGACTCCACGGACAACATCGGCCGGTGCGCCCCTGCACTTGAGTGTTTCCCAAGTTCTGCCAGAAAGCGCATGCGGGCCGCTAGCAAGTGCTTGCTAGAGTTTGCAAAGAGGGCCTAAACGGGCAAGAATGCGGACATGAGCTTGGCTACGGTCCTCGCCGACACCGCCTCGAGGGTCGGCACGAAGACGGCGCTGATCACCCCCGACGGCTCCAAGGTCACCTACCGGGACCTCGACGCGGAGGCCGACCGCGTCGCTGCTGGTCTCCACGACCTCGGCGTGACAAAGGGCGAGCGCGTCGCGCTCGCGATGCACAACGTGCCGGAGTTCGCGTTCGCCTATCTCGGGATCCTGCGGGCCGGAGCCGTCGTCGTTCCGCTCAACGTGATGCTGACCGTCACGGAGATGGAGCGGATCCTGGCCGATTCCGGCGCCAAGGTCGCGCTCGCCAGTGAACCGTTCGCGGAGACGGCGAGGGCTGCCGCGTCGAGCGGCGTCACGGTCATCTCGACCGGGCAATGGGATCAGCTCGGCGAGCTCGGGCGATCGATCGAGCCGGTGACCGTCGTCGACGACGACCTCGCCGTCCTCGCATACACGTCCGGTACGACGGGCGATCCCAAGGGCGCCATGCTGACGCACGGCAACCTGCGATCGAATCTCGATCAGCAGATGAGCATCCCGGACATGCATGTGACCGAAGACGACGTGCTGTTCCTCGTCCTTCCCCTGTTCCACATCTTCGGGCTGAACGTGACCCTCGGTCTACTCGTGCTCAACGGCGCGACCGGCGTTCTGGTGGAGCGTTACGAGCCGGTCCGGACGTTGGATCAGATCCAGCAACACAAAGTGACGATCCTGTTCGGGGCCCCTCCGATGTACAGCGCGTGGTGCGCGACGCCGGGCGCCGATCAGTACGACCTGTCGTCCGTTCGGCTGGCGATCTCCGGTGCCGCTCCACTTCCGGCCGACGTGTTGCGCGAGTTCCGCGACATCTTCGGGGTCGAGATATACGAAGGCTATGGACTGACCGAGACGGCTCCGACCTTGACCTCGAATCGCATGGCGGAGCGCGCGAAGCCGGGCTCGATCGGCAAGCCTCTGCCCGGGATCCAGTTGCGTCTGGTAGACGAAGAAGGGCATGACGTCGAGCTCGGGGATCCCGGCGAGATCGTGGTTCGGGGGCCGAACGTGTTCAAGGGTTATTGGAAACGAGACGACGCAACCGCGGCGGCCTTCCGCGATGGCTGGTTCCGGACCGGCGACGTCGCAGTGGAAGACGAGGACGGCTATCTCTATCTCGTCGATCGCAAACGTGACCTGATCATCGTGTCCGGCTTCAACGTGTTCCCCTCGGAAGTGGAGGCCGCGCTGATACAAGACCCGGCGATCGTCGAGGCCGCCGTCATCGGCGCCCCCCACGCCTATACGGGTGAGACGGTCAAGGCGTTCGTCGTCCTCGAGCCGGGTGCGGCTGTGACGGAAGCGCAGCTGCTGGAGCGCGTGGAGGAACGTCTCGCTCGGTTCAAGTGCCCGACCTCGATCGAGGTCGTGGATGAGCTGCCGCATCTATTGACGGGCAAAGTGCTGCGGCGCGCGCTCCGCACCTAACGCTCCTTGCCGGCGCATCGCATGTAGCCGAGCGCGTCGGGCCGCAGGATGCGTAAGCGGCGGCCCTGATAGTCCACCAATCCGTCTGCTTTGAAACGTCGCAGCGTCTTGCACGCGCTCTCGCGCGACGTGCCGGCCAGGCGTGCGAACGTCGATTGGTCGATAGGCAGCTCCATCTCGATCGATCCCGCGTTGGCGCGCCCGAGCATCCGTGCCAGATCGAGGAGCCGGGCCGCAACGCGTCCCGAGACCTGTTGCGCCGAGCGTTCGTGCGCGGCCTCCGAGATCCATCGGACGCGGCTCGCCAAAGCGCGCGCGACGGCGAGCGACAGAGCCGCGTCGCGCGCCAGGGCGCTTCGGAACCGACGTGCATCGATCCCCGCAACGACGCACCCGGTGGATGTCAACGCGTCGAACTGATAGTCCGCACCGTCCACGGCGCTTGCGGGATCGATGATCTCGCCGGGCCCGGACAGACCCAGGATCGTCTCCGCGCCCGATGCATCGCGCGCCACGTGCAGGACGAGCCCGGAGCGCAACAGATGGACCCGGTCGCCGGGAGCGCCGGCCAGGTGCAGGATCGTTCCTCGATCGACCCGCCGGATCACGGCCTCATCGGAGAAGAGTGTCTCGAACATGGAGCCGGCTGAAGCTTGTTGCACGCGCACCTCCTAGGACTCGTCGGGCTCTATGAGGGCGCGGAAAAGGGGCGGCGTGGTGCCGCCCCTCCTCAGAATCGAGCATACGGCGCGCTCGTGCGGGATGTCCAGAAAGATCTGGCGCACGCGAAGATGGGCGTTCATGGAGGAGCTCTTCGCGCGCGACCGGCAGATCCCCAAGGCCATGCTGATCCTGGCTCCGGCCGTCGTCTTCCTCATCGTGCTGGGGATGGGGACCTACGAGAGAACCGATGTCCCCCGTCCCGGCGACCGGGTCCCCAACTTCACCGCTCGGCTATTGGGAAGCGAGGGCGAGCTCGAGCTCACCGATCTGCGAGGGAAGCCCGTGGTGATGAACTTCTGGGCGTCGTGGTGTGGCCCGTGCGACGAGGAGGCCCCGATCCTGCGCGAGGCGTACGAGACCTATGGGGATCGGATCACCTTTCTCGGCGTCGACATCCGCGACTCGGAGAGCGACGCATTGGAGTTCGTGGAGGAATTCGATCTCGAGTACGACCACGTGCGCGACGAAGGGATGGCGATCTACGCGCAGTACGGGCTCACCGGGCAGCCGGAGACGTTCTTCATAGATCAGGACGGGGTCCTGGTCGAGCACATCCCCGGAGCCTTCGACGAGGCCCAGTTCGGCGACGCCCTCGACCTTTTGGTGCGCCGGAGTGTTTGAGGGCCTGACCCAAGGTTGGGGGTTGTGGCCGGTGGCGTTCGCGGCCGGCGCCGTTTCGTTCCTATCGCCATGCGTGCTGCCGCTTGTTCCCGGCTATCTCTCCTACATGTCGGGCGTGAGCGCGACGGAAGGCGACCGGCGCGTGCGCACTCGACGAACCGTGGTGGCTGCTTTCGCGTTCGTGGCGGGGTTCACGCTGATCTTCGTTCCGCTGGGCGCCACGTTCAGCTTGCTGGGCGCCTTCCTCGACGAGAACCGCGCACTGCTGACGCGCATCGGCGGCGTCTTCATCATCGCTATGGGGCTCGTCTTCATGGGCGTGATCAAGGTTCCGTTCCTGTACCAGGAAGCGCGCTTCCACCCGCGGCCGGGAGCGGGGACCAGCGGCGGTTTCCTCATGGGGGCCGCGTTCGCGTTTGGCTGGAGCCCCTGCATCGGCCCGGTCCTCGCGGTGATCCTGACGATGGCCGCGGGAGGTGGGAGCCGCGGCGGACCGCTCCAAGGCGCGCTGTTACTGACCGTCTATTCGCTCGGGCTCGGGTTGCCCTTCGTGCTATCCGGGCTCGGGACGGCACGCATGACCCGCGCCCTGGCCTGGTTCCGGCGCCACACGAGGGCCGTGATGACCACCAGCGGAGCGCTGTTGGTAGTGATGGGCGTGCTCTTCTTGACCGACCGTCTGTTCGAGATCTCGATCTGGATGCAGAGAGGCCTCGACAAGCTAGGCCTAGATTTCCTAGCCCGCATCTAGCCCCGTTCCCTTCTCGTTGCCGCCATACGCGCTATCCGCGTACCACTGCAACGAGAACGGCACCCACAGCGAAGTGAGGGGATGAGACGTCGCTATAGCGACCATTTTTCCCCTCACTTCGACACAGGGCGGGAGATGACTGACCCCCAGTTCGAGTTCGTGGGCACCGATTTACTTGGCTCACCCCGGGGGTGGGCTAGTCTCATGCTGTGCACGAGAAGCTGCCTAGTTCGGGTCGCTTTCAGGCGTGGACGCTTGAATCTCGGACCCGTTACGCGTTGGTGTGGGCTGGAGTCAATGCCTTGGTCGTCCTCGGCCTCGGTGTTTTATTAGGATCGCTTTCCGTACAGCACGCCTTGCTGTTGGCGATTCCGGCGGTGCTCGTAGGTGCCTTAGTTCACGGTTGGCTCTGGTATCCGAGAGCAAAACCGAAGCTCATGACCCCGCCGCGGGAGAGTTGAGCCAGCTGCTCCTGCCGGCTGGGTATCGACTACTTGGCTCACCCAGGGCTGCTACCCAAGTCGATCCGTATCTCCTCCGGGCACAGCAGGTTTGCTCGTTCCGGAGTTCCCTCATCACCCTTGATGACTGTCGTGTGCCCCATTCCTGAATCGGCGATCCTTGCTCTCCCTTTACTCAGGAGGGTGTTGTTCGGGCCGAACACCTGAACGATGCAGGGGCTCTCCTGCGCAGAAAGCTCCCCCTCCCACATGGCATCGAACGTCACTTCGTAGACGCCAGGATCGAGCTTCTCAACCTCAACATTCGTAATTTCGTAGTGCCCGCGCGGTGAGCCGCCGGATCCCTCGCAGCCAGCTACTAGGAAGACCAAGCCGACGAGAAAGAGGAGCTTAAGAACGAGCTTCATCACTCCAAGTAACCCTAGGCGGGGGCCTTCCTCGCGTCTCGACCCCTCTTGGGTGAGCCAAGTAGGTCAGTCCCTGGCGTGGGACCTGGTGCACAAATCCACAAAGGGTGCGTTGTACCTCGTGTCCTGAAGCTAAAAGTCCAGGTAGGGGCCCATTTTCGAGCTTGTGAGAACGCTCACAAAGTCGGCTAGGATGGGCCCCTGATGCCGAGCCGACCCATCCCCGAAGCGACCGTCGCCCGGCTCCCCGTGTACCTGCGTTCCCTGCTGGACCTCGCGGAGACCCGGGGTCAGTTGACGGTGTCGTCGGAAGAGCTCGCCTCGCTCGCCGGTGTGAACGCCGCCAAGGTGCGCAAGGACCTCTCCTATCTCGGCTCCTACGGGACCCGCGGCGTCGGCTACGACGTCGAGTACCTCCTGTACCAGATCACCCGCGAGCTCGGCCTGACGCAGGACTGGCACGTCGCGATCGTGGGGGTCGGGAACCTCGGCCGCGCGCTCGCGTCCTACAAGGGCTTCTCCGAACGAGGTTTCCGCATCAGCGCGCTGTTCGATGTGGACGACGGCATCATCGGATCCGAGATCGGGGGACTGAACGTGCGTCATCTCGACGACCTGAAGGAGGTCGTCGCCGAGGACGGTGTTTCGATCGGCGTGATCGCGACGCCACCGGGTGCGGCACAAGAGGTGGCCGACCGCCTGTCGGACGCCGGCATCAAGTCGATCCTGAACTTCGCCCCGACCGTGGTGATGGTTCCGCCGGACGTAACGGTCCGGAAGGTGGACCTTTCGACCGAGCTCCAGATCCTTTCGTTCTTCCAGCAGCGCGTGCAGGCGATCGCGACCGCCCGTGAGGCGAATCGCCGGCTCAGCGCCGGCCGGTGATCGGCGAGCGGTAGTTTTGGAACCCATGTCTCTCGTAGTGATCGGGATCAATCACAACTCTGCTCCGGTCGAGCTCCTCGAGCGCCTGTCGATCTCGGACGAGCGGCTCCCCAAGGCTCTCCATCAGCTGTGCACCTCGGACCACATCCTCGAAGCGGCCGTCCTGTCGACCTGTAACCGGATCGAGGTCTACACGGTCGTCACGAAGTTCCACGCCGGTGCGCAGGACATCCGCAATTTCCTATCGGAGTTCTGTCACGTCGCGCCGGAGGACTTCAGCGACCGGATCTACACGTACCACGACGATTCCGCGATCCGGCATCTCTTCCGAGTCGCGGCGGGGGTCGACTCGATGATCGTCGGCGAGTCGGAGATCCTCGGGCAGGTCCGCCGCGCTTACCAGGCGGCGACGGAGGAAGGCAGCGTCCAACGTGTGCTCGGCGCGGCATTCCGCAAGGCTCTTCGAGTCGGCAAGAGGGCGCGCACCGAGACCGCGATCGGGCGCAATCCCGTATCGATCTCTTCCGCGGCGGTCGAGCTTGCGCGCCGCGCGTTCGAGGAAGGAACCTTGTCGGGCAAGAAGGTTGCGATCGTGGGTGCCGGCAAGATGGGGCGCCTCGCGGCCCAGGCACTGCACAGCGCGGGCGCCACCGACGTAACGGTCGTCAACCGCAGCGAGGAGAAAGCCGCTGAGGTAGCCCTTCGTTTCGATGCCGTTCCTCGGAGCTTGGAGGAGCTTCCGGGCGTGTTGAGCGCATCGGACATCGTCATCACTTCAACGACCTCGCCGGCCACGATCATCGACCGGGGCATGGCGGAGCGTGCCGCCGGCGCTCGAACGTCCAGAACTCCGTTGTTCATCGTGGACATAGCGGTTCCCCGCGACGTCGAGCCGTCCGTTCAGGATGTCCCCGGCATCGTGCTGCGCGATATCGATGACCTGCGCGGGGTCGTGGAGGCCAGCATCGGGTCGCGTCTGTCCGAGGTCTCCAAGGTCGAGGAGGTCATCACGGACGAGGTCCGTTCGTTCGTGGACTGGCAACGATCGTCGGAGATCTCGCCGACGGTGTCGGCCCTGGTGGCGTGGGCCGAGACGATCCGGGCGGCCGAGCTCGGCCGGGTTCGTGATCTCGAGCTGACCGACGAACAGCGGGCTGCGGTGGAGAAGCTCACCGAGCGGATCGTGTCCAAGCTGCTCCATCCACCTCTCAACAGAGCGAAGGAACTGGCGAGCTCGAAGCAGGGTCACATGTATCTGACCGCGCTGCGAGAACTATTCGAGCTCGACGATGAGGACGTCTGACCGCCTCGTAATCGCAACGCGCGGCTCCAAGCTCGCGCGCACCCAGGCCGAGCTCGTGCGCTCGGGGCTGCTGGAGGCCCACGACGGGCTCGCCGTCGACCTCCTCGTGGTCACGACGACCGGTGACCGCGACGCGAGGCCGTTCGCAGCCATCGGCGCCAAGGGGATCTTCACGAGCGAGGTCGAACGGGCTGTCGTTGAGGGGCGCGCCGATGCCGCGGTGCACTCCGCCAAAGACCTGACCTCCGAGCTCGGAACCGACTGCGTCATCGCGTGCGTGCCCCCCCGGGCATCGGCGCACGACGTCGTCGTCGGCGGCACCGGGGCCACCGGGCGAGAGCGGATCGAGTCCCTGCCGCGCGACGCGCGCGTCGGGACTTCGAGCATGCGTCGGCGTGCGTTGCTCGCCGAAGCACGCCCCGATCTCGAACCCGTCGAGCTGCGCGGCAACCTCGACACCCGCATGAAGAAGGTGGGAACGGGAGAAGTGGACGCCGCGATCCTGGCCGCCGCCGGTCTCGAGCGTCTCGGGTACGACGAGTTGCCGGATCTCGAACCGACGTGGTGGGTGCCGGCCCCCGCGCAGGGAGCGCTGGCGGTCGAGTCGCGCGCCGATCGCGACGACGTCCGGGCGTTGCTCGCGCCTCTTCACGATCCCGCGGCCGGCGCCGAGGTCGCGTGCGAGCGTGCTTTCACCGCCGTGCTCGAAGGTGGTTGCTCGGTGCCGCTCGGGTGTCTCGCCCGGGCGTCGGGGGCGGATCTGCACGTCGTCGGTTTCCTCGGCCATCCCGACGGGACCGGTGCGTTGCGCGATCGCATCTCTGGTCCGGTGTCGCACGCGGAGGAGCTGGGACGTGAGCTCGCGCAGGCGCTGCTCGACAGCGGAGGTGCGGAGCTACTCGACGAGCTGCGCGACGAGCCCACCCCAGAGGTCGTCGAGCCATGACGGCGCGTGCCGGAACGGTCTATCTCGTGGGGGCCGGGCCCGGCGATCCCGGCTTGATCACCCGTCGCGGCCTGGAGCTCATCCGCTCGGCCGACGTCGTTCTCTACGACCGGCTCGTCGCTCCCGCGCTCGTTGCCGAAGCGCGCCCCGACGCGGAAACGATCTTCGTGGGCAAGCGCCCGGGCGAGGTGCACAGCCGCCAGGTGATTGCCGACGCTCTGTTGGTGTCCAAGGCGAAGGAAGACCGCAGCGTCGTCCGGCTGAAGGGCGGCGATCCCTTCGTGTTCGGACGGGGAGCCGAGGAGGCGCGGCTCCTGGCGGAGGCCTCCATCCCCTTCGAGATCGTCCCCGGGGTGTCGTCCGCGATCGCGGTGCCCGCGTACGCGGGCATCCCCGTCACCGAGCGCGGTGTAGCCGGGTCCTTCGCGGTTCTCACCGCGCGGGACGAGGAGGGAGACATCGCCCCGGTTGCTCTATCGGTCGCCGCGGACACCCTGGTGTTGTTGATGGGTGTCGACGCCCTCGAACGGGTGGCAGGAGCGTTGATCGACGGAGGACGCTCGCCGGACGAGGCCGCGGCGGTCATCGAATGGGGGACCACCCCGGCCCAGCGCACCGTGACCGGGACACTGGCGGACATCGCCGAGCGCGTGCGGGCCCACGGACTCGGACCACCCGCGATCACCGTCGTGGGCCGTGTTGTCGAAACGCGCGCGACCATCGCGTGGTTCGAGGAGCGGCCACTGTTCGGTCGCTCGGTCGTCCTGACTCGCGCGGCGGACAGATCGGGGACGTTGGCAGCGCGCCTCCACGAGCTCGGTGCGCAGGTCTTGCTGGCTCCGGTGATCGACGTCGGCGACCCCACCGACCGCGGCCCCCTGGAACGCGCCGTGAAGGACCTCGATCGTTACGCCTGGGTCGTCTTCTCGAGCGCGACGGCGGTAGAGGGGTTCTTCGGAGCGCTCGAGGACGCGGGCAACGATGCACGAGCCTTGAGTGGGGCGAGGATCGCTGCGGTCGGCCCCGCAACCGCGAGCGCGCTCACGACGCACGGGCTCCGCGCGGACCTCGTCGCGCGAGGGGGCACCGCGGCTGCGCTCGTCAAAGAACTGGGCGGAGGTCAGGGGAACGTGCTGTGGCCGCGCGCCGAGGTGGCTCCCGCGGATCCGGTGGACGAGCTGCGCGCCGCAGGCTGGACCGTCGACGAGGTCGCGACCTACCGCACCATCCCGGCAACGCCTCCCGAAGAGGTCGTCGATCTCATCCGATCCCACGAGGTCGACGCCATCGTGTTCACGAGCGCGTCCACGGTGGGCAACTTCGAGACGAGCATCGGCCGGCCCGCGGACATAGGTGCGGATCGGGACCGAGGACCGGCGGTCGTGTGCATCGGACCGGACACGGAGGCGGCCGCTAAGGCGGCAGGCTTCACGGTCGCCGCGGTGGCTACCCCTCACACGACCGACGGTTTGGTGGCTGCGATCCAGGCTGCATTCGCGAGGGCGCGATAACTGGCACCATTGACGTCATGGGATCGTTCCCCGAGCACCGACCCCGCCGGCTCCGCCGGACCGCGGGACTCCGCCGCGCCTTCGCCGAGACCGCTCTCACACCCAGCAACCTGATCGCCCCCCTATTCGTCAAAGAATCGCTGACCGAGCCGCACGCGATCGATTCGATGCCGGGCCATTTCCAGCACACGCTGGAGTCCCTCAGGAAGGAAGCTCGCGAGCTGGCGACGCGCGGCATCGCGGGCGTCCTCTTGTTCGCGATACCGGGCGAGAAGGATCCGTTGGGTAACCGGGCGTGGGCGCGCGACGGCATCAGCCAGCGGGCCCTGCGCGCGCTCAAGGATGAGCTTGGCGACGAGCTCGTGGTGATCGCCGACCTGTGCATGTGCGAGTACACCGACCACGGTCACTGCGGGATCCTCGCTGGTGACGTCGTAGACAACGACAAGACCCTCGACGTGTACGAGAAGATCGCCGTCGCTCAAGCAGAGGCCGGCGCCGACATCGTCGCTCCCTCCGGGATGATGGACGGACAGGTCGAAGCGATCAGGGAAGCTCTCGACGAGGCGCGGATGGACGACACTCTGATCCTCGCCTACGCGGCGAAATACGCATCTTCTTTCTACGGACCCTTCCGCGACGCGGCGGAAGGAGCACCGCGCTTCGGAGACAGGCGCGGCTACCAACAGGATCCTGCCAATCGCGAGGAAGCGTTGCGAGAGATCGACGCCGACATCACGCAAGGTGCGGACGCCGTCATGGTCAAGCCCGCGCTCCCTTACCTCGACGTGATCCGCGAAGCGAAGGATCGGTTCGGTTACCCGATGGCCGCGTACAACGTCAGCGGCGAGTACGCGATGCTCATGGCAGCAGCACAGAACGGTTGGATCAACGAGCGCGATGCAACGCTCGAGGTATTGACGTCGATCCGACGGGCGGGGGCCGATCTCGTGATCACGTATCACGCGAAGAAGGCCGCCGAGTGGCTGACCTGACGCCACATCGACCGGTTCGAGATCGCTCGGACAAGCTCCTAGACGACGCTCGGACGCTCATCCCGGGTGGCGTGAGCTCCCCCGTGCGCGCTTTCACCGCGGTGGGGGCGGAGCCCTTCTTCGTGGCGAGTGCGTCCGGGGCCGAGATAACGGATATGGACGGCAACACCTACATAGATCTGGTCCAGAGCTGGGGGGCCTTGCTCTTCGGTCATGCGCATCCCGATGTCGTTCGTACCGTCGCGGAGACGGCGGGTCGCGGGACGTCGTTCGGAACGCCGAGCGAGCTCGAGGTGGAGCTTGCGCGGGCAGTGGTGGAGATGGTTCCGAACATCGAAAAGGTGCGCTTCGTGTCCTCCGGCACGGAGGCCGGGATGACCGCGATCCGCCTCGCGCGCGGCGTGACCGGTCGCTCCAAGATCGTGAAGTTCGCCGGCTGCTACCACGGGCACTCCGATGCGTTGTTGGTAGAGGCCGGGTCCGGCGTGGCGACGTTGGGTATCCCCGGAACGCCCGGTGTAACGCCGGGCGCGGTGGCCGACACGATCGTCGTTTCCTACAACGATCTTGCAGCGGTCGACGCGGCGATCACGGAGCACGGTGACGATCTCGCGGCGATCCTAGTAGAGCCCGTTGCTGCGAACATGGGCCTCGTCCTTCCCAACGACGGTTTCCTCGCGGGCCTGCGCGCAGCGGCAGACAGGTGCGGGGCGCTACTCGTCTTCGATGAGGTGATAACCGGCTTCAGGTTGGGCCCCGGGGGGGCCCAGGAGCGCTTCGACGTCGCGGCCGACCTCGTGCTGCTGGGCAAGATCCTCGGCGGCGGATTACCGGTGGGCGCGGTCGCGGGGACCGGCGAGATCATGGATCGGTTGGCGCCCGAAGGCCCCGTCTATCAGGCAGGCACCCTGTCCGGGAATCCCGTTGCAATGGCTGCGGGCGTCGCGACGCTAGACCTCATCCGTTCGGACCCGAGCATCTACGAACGCGTCCAATCGACCGCGCGGTCGCTGGCGCGCGGTCTGATCGACGTCGCGGACCAGGCGCGAGTCCCCATGGTGGCAGCGGCGATCGGAGGGCTCGCCGGGTTCTTCTTCGCCGGTGAGGAGGTCGCCGACTACGAGGGGGCGAAGGCCACCGATCCCGAGACCTACGCGCGGTTCTTCCGGGGCATGTTGGCGCACGGTGTGTACCTGCCGCCGTCCCGCTTCGAGGCTCTGTTCGTCTCGACCGCGCACACCGCCGAACACGTCGATCACATCGTGGGGGCCGCGGAGCGTGTCTTTGCAACGCCCTGAGCGACCGAAGTGGTACT
>Ga0299913_10000453_pt1 | contig 26162 bp, 27 predicted proteins | sample RVTome_9_FD_201360 | JGI IMG/M metagenome (GOLD analysis project Ga0299913, IMG submission 201360) | Soil microbial communities from uranium-contaminated site in the Upper Colorado River Basin, Wyoming, United States - RVT155D38 (version 2) ... | reverse complement strand
GGCCTGGGCCGAGCCGGGCGAGCTCGCGCCGGACGCCGTGCCGCTGCCCGCCGCGGCCCGGGTCGCCGCCGACGCCCGCGACCTCGCCCGCCGCCGCGCCGCCGCGGCGGCGCGTGCCGACCGCCCGTTCTCGGCCGCCGCCTCCGAGGAGGCGCACGCCCGGCTCCGCGAGCTCGCCGAGGAGGCGGCCGAGATCGACGCCGAGGGGCCGGGGCGGGAGGTCGCGATGGCGGTCGGCACGGCGATCCACCGCGCCCTCGAGGAGCTCGACCCCGCCGCCGACCCCGCGGCCGAGCACGCCCGCCTCCGCGCCCGCCTGCCCGGCTGGCTCGCCGCGGCCGGCCCCGCGGTCGCCTCCGCCGCCCTCCCGGAGGCCGAGGAGCTGCTGGCGAGCCTGGCCGGCGGCCGCCTCCTCGCCCGCCTCCGGGAGCTCGCCCCCCACGTCCTCGCCCGCGAGCTGCCGATGCTGACGGCGCCGGCGGCGACGACGCCGGCGGCAACGGTCGAGGCGAACGGCTCGGCCCCACCGGTCGGCTTCGTCTCCGGCGCGATCGACCTCCTCTACCGCGATCCGGAGAGCGGCGCGATCGTCGTCGTCGACTACAAGACCGACCGCGTCGAGGACGCGACGTCCCTGGCCGCCCGCGCCGGCCTCTACGCCTCGCAGGGCGAGACCTACGCCCGGGCCGTCCAGCGCGCCCTCGGCCTCGACCGCTCGCCGCGGGTCGAGCTCTGGTTCCTGCGCGCCGACCGGGCGGTCGCGATCGGCGAGGCCGCTTCGGCTCCGCAGCCGGCCGAGCCCGCGGACACGGCGGATCCGACCCGCGAGCCGGTCCAGGGCACCCTGTTCGACCTCTGACCTCCCGGACCGCCCTCCCCCGGCTATCCTCCGCGGATGGCCCTCCCCGCGCGGCTCGCGCCGGCGCCCGTCCGGCGGATCGTGGCGAGCATGCCGCGGGCGTTCTGGTACCTGTGGATCGGGACGCTGGTCAACCGGCTCGGGATGTTCGTCGTCCCGTTCCTGAGCCTCTTCCTCACCGTCCGCCGCGGGCTGCCGCCGGAGACCGCCACGCTCGTCGTCTCGGCGTACGGGCTCGGCGCCTGCGCCGGGAGCTTCGCCGGGGGCTGGCTCGCCGACCGGGCGGGGCGGCGGCCGGCGATCCTGCTCAGCCTGAACGCCGGCGCGGCGACGCTCTTGGCCCTGCCGTGGATCGAGGGGCTCGGGCCGCTCGCCGCGGCGACCGCGGTGGCCGGGTTCTTCGTCGAGCTCTACCGGCCGGCGGTGTCGGCGGCGGTCGCCGACCTCGTGCCCGCGGCCGACCGCCCGCGCGCCTACGCGCTGCTCTACTGGGCGATCAACGTCGGCGCCGCGATCGCGCCGGTGCTCGCCGGGCTCCTCGCCCGGCTGTCGTACACGGCGCTGTTCGTCGGCGACGCGCTGACGCTGGCGGCGTACGCGGCGATCGTCGCCTGGCGTGTGCCGGAGACGCGGCCGGCGCCGGAAGCCGAGGCCGCACCGGCCGGACCGCGGACGGCGGCTCCGGAGCCGGCTCCGCGGGCCGGTCCCGCCCGATCGCCCGAGGCAGCGCCCGCGAGCCCGTCGGCCGGCTCTCGCACCGGCCCCGCCGCGGTCCGCTGGTCGGCGGTCTTCCGCGACCCGCTGCTCCTCGCCGTGAGCGGCATTCTCTTCGTCGCCGCCTGCGTCCACGTGCAGGGCTGGGTCACGGTGCCGCTGGCGATGCGCGCCGACGGGCTCGACGAGGCGGCGTACGGGCTGGCGATCGCGGTCAACGGGGCGGTGGTGGTGCTCTTCAGCCTGCCGCTCGCCCGCTGGGCGGGGAGGCTGCCGCGGCTGCCGGTCCTCGCGCTGGCGAGCCTGCTCCTGGGCGTCGGCTTCGGGCTGACGGTCCCGGCGCACTCGCTCCCCGCCTACGCGGGTGCGGTCGCAGTGTGGACCTTCGGCGAGATCCTCCTCGCCCCGATCGCCCCGGCGCTCGTCGCCGAGCTGGCGCCGGACCGGCTCCGCGGCAGCTACCAGGGGCTGCTCTCCGCCGCCTGGACCCTCGCCCACGCCGCCGGGCCCGCCGCCGGCGGCGCGGTCTTCGGCAAGCTCGGCTCGGCGGCCCTGTGGACCGCGTGCCTGGCCGTCGGCGTCGCCGGCGCCGTCGCCTTCCTGGCCCTCGCCCCGGCGGCCCGCCGCAGGCTCGCCGGAGGTCCCTCCGCCGCCGGGTGAGCGTGGCACTCCCCTTGCTTGGCTGTCGATCAAGAGAGAGAAGCGGGCGGAACGGGATCCGGCAACGGAAGGCGGCCCGTTGCGAGCGCGAGCTCCGGCGAGCCGGCGACAGGCGGAAAGGACGTAGACGATGGCGGTTCAGGGTGGTGACGGAAAGCGGGCCGAGCGCACGACGCGGCACACGGTGATCACCGGCGGATGCGGCTTCCTCGGCAGCCATCTCGCGCGGCGCCTGGCCAACGACGGGCGCCGGGTCCGCCTGCTCGACAATCTCTCGCGCCCGGGGGCCGACGACAACCTCGACGCGCTGCGCCGGGAGTTCCCCGGCGGCGAGATCGCCTTCCAGCTCGCCGACGTGCGTGACGCCTGGGCGGTCGAGAAGGCGGTGCGGGGCGCCGAGGCGGTCTTCCACCTCGCGGCCCTGCCGACCTCGCCGGTCACCGGCCCGGTCGAGGACTTCGAGGTCAACGCGCAGGGGACCCTCAACGTGCTCGAGGCGCTACGGGCCCTGCCCGCCGCGCCGCCGTTGGTCTTCGCTTCGTCCTGCCAGGTCTACGGCGAGCTCGACGACGTCGAGCTGCGGCTGGTCGACGGCCGCTGGTGCCCGGCCGGCGCGGCCGCGGAGCTCGGCGTGCACGGCGTGCCCGAGAGCCGCCCGGTCGACGGCTACGGCCCGCACGGCTGCTCGAAGGCGGCGGCCGACCAGTACGTCCGCGACTATGCGCGCAGCTTCGGGCTGCCGGCGGTCGTGCTGCGGCTGTCGGGTGTGTACGGGCCGGGCCAGAGCAACGGCTTTTCGGCCGGCTGGCTGTCACAGCTCCTCGGCTCGGCGCTCGGCGGCGGGCCGGTGAAGCTGCCGGGCGACGGGCACCAGGTGCGCGACCTCCTCTACGTCGACGACGTGGTCGAGGCGCTGCTCGCGGCCGAGGCCTGCGCGCGCCGCCTCGCCGGCCACGCCTTCAACCTCGGCGGCGGGCCGGACAACGCCTGCTCGGCGCGCGACCTGATCGCGACGCTGGCGGCGCTCCGCGGCGCGGAGCTCGAGATCCGCGAGTCGGGGTGGATGGCGGGCGAGCCCCGCTTCTTCGTCGCCGACCTCCGCCGCTTCCAGGCCGAGACCGGCTGGCGGCCGTCGGTCGGGCTCGACGAGGGCCTCGGCCGGCTCTGCGCCGGCGCCTGGGCGGAGCCGGACGCCGCGGCGAGGCAGCGCCCGCGCCGCGAGAGCCACGTCGAGGATGTGTTCACGCCCGGCGGGTTGACTCCCGCGCCAGCCTGAGCCTGGCCACGCCGGCGAGCGATCGACCGGGGCCCCGGGGCTCGCCTCGACGACCTCGCGCAGCCGCTCGGCGTCGCGGTCGACGAGCTCGCCGCGGTCGATGTCGGCGGCGTGGAGCGCGCGGATCGCCGCGGCGAAGCGCTTCACCTCCTTGGCCGGCGGCCCCTTCCCGTCGTCGGCGGAGGGGATCCCCATCGCCTCGGGGTCGCGCTCTCGTCGGCGAAGCGCAGGGTCTCGGCGCGGAGGATCCCGTCCTCGGCGAGGATGGCGACCAGGTATTCCTTGCCACGCATGACGAAGGTCGCCACACCGGCCTTGCCCTCCTCCTCCATCGCCGCGGCGAGCAGGCGATAGGCCTTCGCCGAGTCGCCCGACGGGGTCAGGAAGTAGGCGCGCTGGAAGAAGGCGGGGTCGAGCGCGTCGCGGTCGCCGAAGCGTCGGAGGTCGAAGTCGCCGGACCGCTCGGGCGCCGGCGCCCGCGTGGCACGCGGATTGCGGCCGACGCGGACCCATGACCGAAGACAGCGTGGGGCGGGCGCGGGCCGACGACCCGCACGAGACGGGCGACGGCGGCGGCCGAGGGGGCGACGATCTCCAGGTCACGGAGGACGGCGGCGGCCGCGAAGGCGGCGCCGACGGCGAGGTCCACCAGGAGTCGCAGAAGTCCTACCAGACCATCCTCGAGCAGGAGATCGCCGCCGGCAAGCACGAGCTCGAGCGCTCGGCCAAGGGGCTGACGCTGTCGGGCCTCTCCGCCGGGCTCGACCTCGGCTTCTCGGTGCTGCTCATGGGCGTGATGTACACCCTTGCCCGCGACGCCTTCCCCGAGGCGGTGGTCGAGATGCTGGTGGCGAACATGTACGCCATCGGCTTCATCTTCGTCATCTTCGGCCGCTCGGAGCTGTTCACCGAGCACACCACCCTCGCCTTCCTGCCGGTCATCGACGGCCAGGCCTCCATCGCCCAGCTCGGCCGCCTGTGGGGGATCGTCTACGCCGCGAACCTGGTCGGCATCTGCGCCTTCGCCGCCTTCGCCGCCTGGCTCGCCCCCGAGCTCGGCGTCGTCGAGCGGAGCGCCTTCACCGAGCTCGCCCATCGCGTGACCGACCACCCCTGGTGGGTCATCACGCTGTCGGCCGTCCTCGCCGGCTGGATGATGGGGCTCCTCTCCTGGCTGGTCACCGCCGGCCGCGACACGATCAGCCAGATCTTCTTCGTCTGGCTGGTCACCGCGGCGATCGGCTTCACCCACCTCCACCACTCGATCCTCGGCACCGGCGAGGTCCTCGCCGGCGTCCTCCAGCCCGGCTCCCCGGTCGGCTGGGGCGCCCTCGCCTCCTTCACCGCCCTCGCCACGGTCGGCAACGCCGTCGGCGGCATCGTCTTCGTCGGCCTCATCAAGTACGCCCACGCCTCCTCGAAGCGCTTCACCTCCCACTCGGCCTGGCAGGATTGAGGACAATGCTGCCGTGCGAGGTCGCACGCGCCGCAGCGAGAGCCAGAGAGTTCGCGTACGTGCCGTCCCATAGCGCCACGAGATGGCCGCCTACGGCACCCTGCGCACGCTCGCCCGCGAGCTCGGCCACGAGGACCAGGCGAGGCTGCTGCAGGAGACCCTCGACGAGGAGGGCGCGGCCGACGAGAAGCTGACCCGGATCGCCGAGAGCCGGGTGAACCGCAAGGCGGTCACCGCCTAGCGCACGGCCACGAGGATCGCAGGACCTCGGGCGCCACCGCGGCGGGAGCCGGCGGTGGCGCCCGGTCGTTCAGGGGGCGCGAGGAGCCGCCCGGCGGGAGCCGACAGCTCTCAGCGGGCCCCGCGGAGCACGGCCAGGGCGATCCGCTCCCCCTGCCGCAGCTCCCGCTCGCCCCCTTCGGGCTCGGCGGCGAGGACCGTCTCGGCGAGCACCGCCAGCCGGCCCGCCCGGTAGGCCTCGAGCACCGCCGGGTGGACATAGAACTCCCGGCACACCGCCGGCGTGTTGCGCAGCGCCTCGGCGACCGCCTTGACGCAGGCGACGACGTTCTTCTCGCCCGCGCGCTCGTCCTCCGCCTCGCCCGTCGCGACCAGGGTCTCGGCCGCACCGACGGTGCCGGCCCAGGTGCGGAAGTCCTTGGCGGTGAACCCCTCGCCCATCGCCTCGCCGAGGTACTCGTTGACGTCGCCCGAGTCGACCGGGTGGCGCTCGCCCTCGGCGTCGAGGTACTGGAACAGCTCGCACCCCTCGATCTCCTGGCAGTCCTCGACGACCTCGGCCAGCCGCGCGTCGCGCAGCTCGACCTGCTCGACCTTGCCGCCCTTGCCGGCGAACTCGAAGCGCATCTCGCCGCGGGCGATCTCGACGTGCTCGTCGTGGAGCGTGGTCAGGCCGTACGAGCCGTTCGACTTCGCGTACTCCTCGTTGCCCACCCGCACCCGGGTGCGCTCGAGCAGGCGCACGAGGGCGGCGAGCACCTTCTCGCGCGGCAAGCCGTCGAGCGCGAGGTCGCGGCGGATGCGCCGCCTGAGGCCGGGGAGCGCCTCGGCGAACGGGATCATCCGGGCGAACTTGTTCGCGTCGCGCACCGCCCGCCAGAGCTCGTGGTAGCGGTACTGCTTGCGCCCCTTGTCGTCGCGGCCGGTCGCCTGCACGTGCCCCTGCGGCGAGCGGCAGATCCAGACGTCGCTCCACGCCGGCGGGACGGCCAGCTCCTCGATCCGCCGGCGGACCTCGGGGTCGCGCACCGTCTCGCCCTCCGGGTCGAGGTAGGTGAAGCCCCGGCCGCAGCGGCGGCGGCGGATGCCCGGCTCCTCGTCGCTCGCGTAGCGGAGGCCGGCGAGGCGGGCGAGGGCGACCGGGTCGTCCTCGTCGAAGCACGCGGCGGCGGCGAGGGTTTCGTCGGAGAGCGGGCGGGCGATCGGGCCGGCGGTCATCGCTCCCGCCCCCGAGTGCAGGAGCGCTGCCAGCCACGCCGCACCGGCGTCGGGGTCCTCCGACTGGCACTTCGATTGCTAAACCGTAGGTCGCACCGGAGCGGCAGGACCCGGGGTCGAGGTGGCTTCGAGCCGCCGGCGATCGGCAGGGTCCCGCCGCGAGAGCCCGCGCCGCCGTCGCGCATCGGGTCCCACGACCCCCGCCGATCGGATGCCAGGCGCGCCACATCGAGGAGGAGCCGACGCCGTGTTCGCAGTCGAGCCCGTACCCGCCGCCGCACCGTCGCGCGACGACCCCGCGACCCCCGCACGCCCGAGCGCACGTCCCCCCGGCGCCCGCCGCCGGCCCGCCGGCTTCCGCCGGCTGCTGGTCGCCTCGAACCGGCTCCCGGTCGTCCTCGAGCGCGGCGGCAACGGCCACGCCGGCCGCTGGCGCGCGCGGGCTGGCAGCCGGTCAAGTACCTCTACCGGTCGCTCTCGCGCGACGAGCTCCTCGCCTGGTACCGCGCCGCCGACGTCGCCCTGGTCACCCCCCTCCGCGACGGGATGAACCTCGTCGCCAAGGAGTACTGCGCCGCTCACGGCGGCCCCGGAGAGCTCATCCTCTCCGAGTTCGCCGGGGCCGCCGTGGAGCTGGCGCCCGCCGACGGGCGGGGGGCGGCGCGGGTCAACCCGTACGACGTCGACGGGGTCGCCGACGCGGTCCACGACGCCCTGAGCCGGCCCGAGGACGAGCGCCACCGCCGGATGCGGTGGCTCCGCGAGACCGTCCGCGGCGCCGACGTCTACCGCTGGGTCGACCGCTTCGTCGCCGCCGCCCGCGACGCGGCTGCCGCGCCGCGGGCGAAGCGGCGCGCGCCGGCCGCGTTCCCGCGCCTGCTCCGCCCCTCGGCGCGCGCCGCCGCGCGGCCGGCGGCCCCCTGAGTCTCCCGCCGCGGACGTGTGATCGCCTGGACTCCGTCCCCGCCCGGCGGTAGACTGCGCGCGGCTTCCGGTATGGGTCCGCGGCGTTCTCGGGCCGACGCCGTCCCGACGCCCCGCCCGGTTCGCCCCACTCTCCCGGCTCGGCAACTCTCGGAGTGAGCTCGTGAACGTTTGGGTCAAGTGCCTGTCCAGCCGTCTCGACCTCGGCGTCCTCCTCGTCGGGGAGGACGGGGAGCTCGATCTCGCCAGCGACCAGGCGGTCGCCCTGCTCGGGCTCGACGAGGGGGAGGAGGCCGCACAGTGGCGTCAGCTCCGCGACCGCATCGCCGACGCCGCCGGGGCCGACGCCTGGCGCGCGGAGCGGCCGTCGGAGGCCGAGCTCGAGGTGGAGGTCGACGGCGGCGCCCGGCAACTGACCTTCGACGTCCTCCCGGTCGACGAGGACGACTGCCACGGGCACATCGTCATGGTGCGCGACGCCGGCGAGGCGCGGGCGGTCGCGCGCGACCGCCGGATGGCGAGCCAGATGCGCTCGCTCTCGCGCCTCTACCGCTCGATGGCCCACGACCTCCGCGCGCCGCTCAACGCGATGGTCGTCAACCTCGAGCTGCTCCAGGACGCGGTCGCCCCCGACGCGCGGGGCGACAACCTCGACGAGCGCCGGCGCCGCTACGCCCGGGTGCTCAAGGAGGAGATGGAGCGGCTGAACCGGTACCTCCAGGCCTTCCTCACCCAGACCGCGCCGGAGAGCGAGGGGAGCCGACGGCTCGACCTGCGCCAGCAGCTCGCCGATCTCGTCCAGTTCGTCGAGCCGCAGGCCAAGAAGCAGAAGGTCGAGCTCGACCCCGAGCTACCCGACCGCCAGGTCTGGGTCTACGGCAGCGCCGACCAGCTCCGCCAGGCGGTCCTCAGCCTGGTGGTCAACGCGCTCGAGGTGCAGCCCGACGGAGGCTGGATCGGGATCGGCCTCGAGGAGGCGGACGGCCGGGCGCGGGTGTGGGTCGAGGACGAGGGCCCGGGGATCACGCCCCGCTACCGCGACAAGGTCTTCGCCATGCACTTCACGACAAAGGACGACGGCAGCGGGATCGGCCTCGCGGTCGCCCGCGACATCGCCAAGAGGCACGACGGCACCCTGAAGCTCTCGGGCGCCGAGCCCGGCGAGGGGACCCGCTTCACCCTCGACCTCCCCGCCGCCCCCCCCGAGGAGGCCTGACGCCCGATGCCCCATGCACTCGCCGTCGACGACGACCCGAACTTCCTCAACGCGCTCGCCGAGCTGATCGAGGGGCAGGGGTACACGACGAACACCGCCACCACCCTGCGCGACGCGCGCGAGCGGCTGCTCCACCGCCAGCCGGACATCGCGCTGATCGACCTGCGGCTGCCGGACGGCAGCGGCCTCGAGCTGCTCCGCGAGCTCGAGGGCCAGCCGGCGACCGAGGTCATCGTCATCACCGGCCACGCCGACGTCGACTCGGCGGTCGAGGCGCTGCGGATCGGCGCCGCGGACTACCTGACCAAGCCGCTCGACGTCGGCCGGCTCAAGGAGATCCTGGCCGAGGTCGCCCGCGGCGGCCCGTCGCTGCCGCAGGGCGACCGCTCGCCGGTCGAGGCCGCCAAGGAGGAGGGACGGCTCGGCTACCTCCTCGGCGCCAGCCCGCCGATGATCGAGGTCTACGAGCAGCTCAGCCGGGTGGCGCCGACCGACGCCACGGTCTTCCTGGTCGGCGAGAGCGGCACCGGCAAGGACGTCGCCGCCCAGACGCTGCACGTCATCTCGCGGCGCTCGGGGGAGGCCTTCCTGCCCCTCAACTGCGGCGCGATCACCCCGACGCTGATCGAGAGCGAGCTCTTCGGCCACGAGCGCGGCAGCTTCACCGGCGCGGCGAAGCGGCACAAGGGCTACTTCGAGCGGGCCGACAACGGCACGCTGTTCCTCGACGAGATCGGCGAGATGCCGCTCGAGCTCCAGATCAAGCTCCTGCGCGTCCTCGAGACCGGCAGCCTGGTGCGGATCGGCGGCGACCAGGCGGTCGAGGTCGACGTCCGGGTGTACGCGGCGACGAACCGCGATCCGCACAAGGCGGTCGAGGAGGGGAAGCTGCGCGAGGACCTCCTCTACCGGCTCTCGGTCTTCCCCATCCACATGCCGCCGCTGCGCGAGCGCGGCGACGACATCGATCTCCTGGCCGACCACTTCCTCGCGCAGCTCAACGAGCGGGCGGCGAAGATGGGCTCGGACGTCGAGAAGACCTTCGGCGACGACGTCCGCGAGATCTTCCGCGCCCACCGCTGGCCGGGCAACGTCCGCGAGCTCAAGAACGTCGTCCACCGGGCGTTCATCATGGCCGACGAGGCGATCGACGCCCCCTGCCTGCCGGCGCGGATGCGCGGCGCCACCGACGGCGACCGCTACCTCCGGTTCCCGGTCGGCAGCTCGATCGCCGACGTCGAGCGGCGTCTGATCCTCGCCACCCTCGAGCACCAGGGCGGCAACAAGAAGAAGACGGCCGACGTGCTCGGGGTGAGCTTGAAGACTCTATACAACCGCTTGAATTCTTACAAAGACGACGGCGAGGACGAGGAGGGCTGAGCCGTGCGTGCGACCGTCGACACGGTGCCCGCGCGGCCGGCGAGAAGCGCCCTCGCCACCGAGTCGGGCGCAGAGGGAGTTTGTGATACCCTCTCGCCGTTTCCCGTCAACTAGGATGAAAGGGGAGAAGCACAGATGAAGAAGTTCTTCTCGGTACTCTGTCTGCTGGGCCTGCTGGTCATGCCCGTGGTCGCCTGCGCTCCGGAAGAGCCGGAGGTAGAGGAGACCGACACCCTCGACGTCGAGATGGAAGAGGTCGAGACGGAGATGGACGAGATGGACACGGAGATGGACGAGATGGGCACCGACATGGAAGAGGGGATGGAGGAGATGGACACGGACATGGAGCCCCCTCCGGCCGAGTGAGCCCATCCGCTCGACGGGCCTGAAGAGTCCGTTTTCGAGGGAGGCGGCCACCTGGGTGGCGCCTCCCTTTTTCTATGCCCGCGGCCACGCCCACCCCCGTCCCCGCCCTCCCTGGCCTCGTGGTCGGGCTGGCGAGCGAGGAGCCGCTGACCGTGGTGCTGGTTCACCTTGACCGGCGCGGTCGAGGAGGCGAGGGAGGACGGGCGGACGAGCCACCGCCACGAGCTCCTCGCCTCCGTCGAGGACTCCGACGACCTCCTCGCCATGACCCGCACCGGCGTCCGATTCAGCCTCTTCGCCGGGCTCCTGGCGTCGATCCAGCTCCACTGGGACCACGACGCGAGCCCCGCCCCGGGCCGGCAGCAGGACGACACGACCTGGCTGCTGAACCTCGGGTATCAGTGGTGAGGACGGCCGGAGCTCGCCGAAGCCCCTTGCTAGACTGACCGCATGGAGACGACGGTCGAGGGACCCGCGGCCGGCGGCCGCGCCGGGGGCAGCCCGCCCCCCGCGGAGCAGGCGCCGCCGGCCGATTTCATCCGGGCGAAGGTGGTGGCCGACCGGGCCGCCGGCAAGTACGGGAGGCGGGTGGCGACGCGGTTTCCGCCGGAGCCCAACGGGCACCTGCACATCGGGCACGCGAAGTCGATCTGCCTCAACTTCGGGATCGCCGAGGAATTCGGGGGGACGTGCAATCTGCGGTTCGACGACACGAACCCGCTGACCGAGGACATGGAGTACGTGGCGGCGATCGAGCGGGACGTCGCCTGGCTCGGGTTCTCGTGGGACGGGCGGTACTTCGCGTCGGACTACTTCGAGCGGCTGTACCGGTGGGCGCTCGAGCTCGTGCGGCGGGGCCGGGCGTACGTCGACAGCCTGTCGGAGCGGGAGATCCAGGAGCACCGGGGGACGGTGACCGAGCCGGGGCGGGAGAGCCCGTACAGGGAGCGGTCGGTCGCGGAGAACCTGGATCTCTTCCGGCGGATGCGGGCCGGGGAGTTCCCGAACGGCGCACACGTGCTGCGGGCGAAGATCGACATGGCGGCGGCGAACATGAAGATGCGCGATCCGCTCCTCTACCGCATCCGTCACGCGCGTCACTACCGGACCGGCGACGAGTGGCCGATCTACCCGATGTACGACTTCGCGCACTGCCTGTCGGACTTCCAGGAGGGGATCACCCACTCGCTCTGCACGCTCGAGTTCGAGAACAACCGCGAGCTCTACGACTGGATCCTCGACGCGCTCGAGCCCGAGCCCCATCCGCAGCAGATCGAGTTCGCGCGGCTCAACCTCTCCTACACGGTGCTCTCGAAGCGGCGGCTGCTCGAGCTCGTACGCGACGGGCACGTCGACGGCTGGGACGACCCGCGGATGCCGACGCTCTCGGGCCTGCGCCGCCGCGGCTACACGCCGGAGGCGATCCGTGCCTTCTGCGACCGGATCGGTGTCGCCAAGGCGAACAGCCTGGTCGACGTCGCCCAGCTCGAGCACGCGGTCCGCGACGACCTCAACTGGACGGCGCCACGGGTGCTCGGCGTCCTCGACCCTCTGAAGCTGGTGATCACCAACTACCCCGACGGCGAGAGCGAGGAGCTCGACGCCCCCTACTTCCCGCGCGACGTCGGCCGCGAGGGCTCGCGCCCGCTCCCCTTCTCGCGCGAGCTGTGGATCGAGCGGGAGGACTTCGCCGAGGACCCGCCGGAGGGTTTCCACCGGCTTGCGCCGGGGAGCGAGGTCCGCCTCCGCTACGCCTACTTCGTGCGCTGCGAGGAGGTGGTCCACGACCCCGAGACCGGCGAGGTCGTCGAGGTGCGCTGCACCTACGACCCCGAGACGCGCGGCGGCGCGGCGCCCGACGGCCGCCGGGTGCGCGGCACGTTGCACTGGGTCTCGGCCCGGCACGCCCTGCCCGTTGAGGTCCGCCTCTACGACCGCCTGTTCCGGGTCGAGGACCCCGGCTCCGACGGCGGCGACTGGCGCGAGCACCTCAACCCGGAGTCGCTGCGGGTCCTCGCCGGGGCACGGGTCGAACCCTCGCTCGCCTCCGCCGAGCCGGGCGACCGCTTCCAGTTCGAGCGCCAGGGGTTCTTCTACCTCGACCCCGAGGCCGAAGGCAGCCGCGCGGACGGCGCCGGCCTGGTGTTCAACCGCACCGTCACCCTGCGCGACACCTGGGCGAAGATCGCCGGCCGTAGCGAGGACGACGACAAGGCCGACGGCCAGTTCGTCGACCTCGGCGCCGACGGGGAGCGGGCGGCGGGCGGCCCGCCGGCCGAGCCGCGCGACCCGTTCGCCGGCCTCGACGACATGGCGCGGACGATCGCCGAGCGCTACCGCGGCGCGCTGGGCCTCTCCGCCGAGGAGGCCCGGGTCCTCGCCGACGACCACGCGCTCGGCCGCTTCTTCGAGGAGGCCCGCGGCGTCCACCCCGACGACCGCACCCTGGCGAGCTGGATCGTCAACGAGCTCGCCCGCGAGACCAAGGAGCGCCCCCTCACCGAGCTCCCGATCACCCCCGCCTCTCTCGCCGGGCTCGTCGCCCTGATCGGCGAGGGAAAGATCTCCGGCAAGATCGCCAAGGACGTCTTCGCCGTCCTCGTCGAAGAGGGCGGCGACCCCCGCGCCATCGTCGAGCACCGCGGCCTGGAGCAGGTCGCCGACCGCGACGAGCTGGCCCCGGCGGTCGCCGAGGTCGTCGCCGCCCACCCCGACGAGGCCTCCCGCTACCGCGCCGGCGAAACCAAGCTCCTCGGCTTCTTCGTCGGCCAGCTCATGCGCGCCACCGCCGGCAAGGCCAACCCGAAGCTCGCCAACGAGCTGCTGCGCGAGGAGCTGGGCGGCTAGGTCGAGGGACCGGAGAAGAGACCCGTGCCGTCTGCCGAGGTGGCGAACATCGGGTCGGCGGAGGTGGCGAACATCGGGGGGCCACGAGACGCGCTCGGTGGGGCAACCGAGCTACGTCTCCGCCTCCGGCCCGGAGCCCGCGGCCAGGGCGACTATGCGGCGCGCCTCTTCGAGCTCGTCGTCGGAGATGGTGTGGCCGAGGCCCGGGTAGCGGCGGACGGTGACCCGGGCGCCGAGGTCGCCGAGGACGGCGGCGGACTCTTCGACGCGCCACCAGGGGACGTGGGGGTCGGGGTCGCCGGCGCCGAGGAAGGCGGGGGTGCCGTCGAGGGAGCCGGGGTCGTCGCGCGGGGTGCCCGGCGGGCCGATCAGGCCGCCGGTGAAGGCCACGAGGCCGCCGTAGCGGCGGGGGTGGCGGGCGGCGGTCTCGAGCGCGAGACAGGCGCCCTGTGAGAAGCCCATCAGCACCGTGCGCTCGGGCGGGACGCCGCGGGCGGCGAGGCTCTCGACCATCCCGTGAAGCAGCGCGATCCCCGAGGATAGGCCCGGCTCGTTGGCCTCGAGCGGGGCGAGGAAGCTCTGCGGGTACCAGGCGCCGCCGGCCGCCTGCGGGGCGAGCCAGGCGACCTCGGGGCTGTCGAGCACGCGGGCGAGGTCGAGGATGCCCTCGGCCGTGGCGCCGCGGCCGTGCACGAGGATCACCGCGGCGCGCGCCTCCTCGGGGATCGCGCCGCACGCGGCCACCGGGCCGCCCTGGTCGACGTTACCCGTCATCGGTCGGCCTTGGTGGCAGCGCTCACTGCAGCAGGCGCCGCGTCCGGTTGGCCGCGGTCGGTCACGGTGTGACCGCCGGGCGCTCGGCCGGTGCGGCGAGCGGCGGCAGCGTCGCCTCGATCCGCTCGCGGTGGGGTTCGAGCCAGGGCGGCAGGCGGAGGGCCGAGCCGAGCTCCTCGGGCGGCTCGTCGAGAGTGAAGCCCGGCGGATCGGTGGCGATCTCGAACAGCACGCCGCCCGGCTCGCGGAAGTAGATCGAGTGGAAGTACTGGCGGTCGAGGACCGGGGTGACGTCCAGCCCGCGGTCGGCGAGCGCCTGGCGGCGGGCGAGCTGGTCGGCGTCGTCCGCGGCGCGGAAGGCGACGTGGTGAACGGTGCCCGCGGCGACCCGGCCGGGAGGCAGGTCCGGAGAGCAGAGGACGTCGACGACCCGGCCCGGCCCCTCCCCCGCCGCGACGAACCGGAACCGGTTGCCCGTCTCCCCGGCGAGCTCGAACCCCATCGAGGCGGTGAGGAGCTCGGCCGTCGCCTCGTAGCCCTGCTCGGCCAGCGTGACTCCGTGGAAGCCGCGGATCGCATGCTCCGCCGGCACGGGGCCGCCGTCCCACGGCTCCGCCTCCGCGGCGCCGGCGTGCGCGACCAGCTCGAGCTTCAGCCCGTCCGGGTCGAGCAGCGTCAGCACCTCCTCGTCGAGCCGCCGCGCCGGCTCGTCGTGCGCCTCGCCCGACGCGCCGAGCCGCTCGCGCCAGAACCCGAGCGACCCATCCGGCACCGAGAACGCCGTCACCGTCGCCTGACCCGTCCCCCGCGTGCCCCGCCGTGCGTACGGCCAAGGAAAAAACGTCAGGATCGTCCCTGGCCGCCCGGTCGCGTCTCCGTAGTACAGGTGGTAGGTCCCGGGATCGTCGAAGTTCACCGTCTTCTTGACGAGGCGTAGCCCGAGCACCCCGGCGTAGAAATCGACGTTCGCCTGGGGGTCGGTGGCGATGGCCGTGACGTGGTGAATGCCCCGGCTGGTCCGCAGCATGTCGGTCGCTCCTCGTCCGCCGGATCGGTCCGGCGCGTCCGAGGTGAATCTATCGCCCTCGATGCAAGCTCGGCGACCCCGACTCGCGTCTTCTCGGTCATGGACGAGGTTCGGCTGCGGAGGCGGATCTACGGATCGCGGCCCTCGCCGAGCTGATCGGGAAGATCGTCGTTGCCCGCTGACCGTCCGGGTGGATCGCGTTCGCTACCCGACCGCCGCGTCCGCGAGCGTCGGCGTCACCGCGGCCGTGTCCTCCTCGCCGGTGCGGATGCGCACGACGCGCTCGACCGGGAGGACGAAGATCTTGCCGTCGCCCACGCGGCCGGTGCGGGCCGCCTCGCGGAGGGCCTCGACGGTGCGGTCGACGAAGTCGTCCGAGACGCCGATGTCGAGGCGGACCTTGTCGACGAGCTCCATCTTGACCGTGGTGCCGCGGTAGGTCTCGACGCTCTCGCGCTCGCCGCCGTGGCCCTGGGCGCGGCTCAGGGTGAGGCCGTGGACCTCGGCGCGGAAGAGCGCCTCGAGGACGTCGTTGAGCTTCTCGGGGCGGACGATCGCGGTGATCAGCTTCACGCCGGGACGACCTCCGGCCGCCGGCCGGCCTCGCCGGCCGCGACGGGCACGCGGCCGGCGCTGGCCGGCTGCGGGATCACCAGGATCGCGCCCTCGCCGCTGCCGTAGGCCTCCTCGCCGTGGAGCGGCACGTCGAGGCCGGTGCCCTCCTGCCCCTCGGGGACGCGCAGCGGGACGACCAGGCCGACGAGCCTGAGCAGGCCCCAGGAGGCGGCGCCGCTGTAAAGGGCGCAGGCGGCGACCGCCGCAAGCTGGACGAGAAGCTGGCGCGGATTGCCGGTCAGGAGCCCGTCCGCGCCGCCCCAGGCGGCGGCCGCGAAGACGCCGGTGAGGAGGGCGCCGCTCAGCCCGCCGAGGCCGTGGGCCGCGGCGACGTCGAGCGAGTCGTCGAGCCGCGTGCGCGGCCGCTTCATCACCGCGAAGTAGCTCGGGACGGCCGCGATTGCCCCGATGACGAGCGCGGCGAGCGGCGGCACGAAGCCCGCGGCCGGCGTGATCGCGACGAGGCCGACCACGATCCCGGTCGCCGCCCCCACCGCGGTCATCTTCCGCGTCGTCCAGCGGTCGAGAAGCATCCAGGCGACGAGCGCCGCCGCCGGGGCGAGCATGGTGTTGACGAAGGCGAGCACCGCGACCTCGTCGGCCGCCAGCGCGCTGCCGGCGTTGAAGCCGAACCAGCCGAACCAGAGGAGCCCCGCGCCGAGGAGGACGAACGGGACGTTGTGCGGCAGGAGCGCCTGCCGCGCGTAGTCGCGGCGCGGGCCCAGGACGACCGCGGCCACCAGCGCGGCGACGCCGGCGTTCACGTGCACCACCGTGCCGCCCGCGAAGTCGAGGGCGCCGAGCCCGGCCAGCCAGCCGTCGGCCCACACCCAGTGACAGACCGGCGCGTAGACGACCAGCATCCACAGGTTGACGAAGAGGAGGTAGGCGCCGAAGCGCATCCGCTCGGCCACCGCGCCGGAGATGAGCGCCGCGGTGATGATCGCGAAGGTCCCCTGGAAGGCCATGAACAGGAGATGCGGGATCGACCCGCGCGCCTCCAGCCCCACGCCGCGCAGGAAGGCGTGGGAGAGATCGCCGAACCACGGCCCGCCACCCCCGAACGCCAGGCTGTACCCGAGGAGCGCCCAGGCGACGCCGACCGTGCCGAGCGCCGCGAAGCTCATCATCATCGTGTTCAGCGCGTTCTTCGAGCGCACCAGCCCGCCGTAGAAGAACGCGAGCGCCGGCGTCATCAGGAGCACCAGGGCGCAGGCGACGATCATCCAGGCGGTGTCGGCGCTCGAGATCGCGGCGACGGCGGCGTCCCCCGGCGCGGCGGCGGGTACGACGGAATCCATGGGCCTCCCTCCTCGGCTCGGTGCGCCGGCGGGCGCGGGTGGATCGGGTTTCCCGGACGCTACAGCGAGTCGAACGCGGTGTCAACAGATTTCTGACGCTCCTGCACAAATCGGTGTTCAACATCCGCTGATTCGCGTCGGAATCGTCCGAATGTCCGACGGAACACGCAGAGACGTCACGATTCGCGACGCACTTCGACCGTCGAGCTCTCGCGAGGACCTGGTGGCCGAGGTCCGCGACCTCGTGCTCGCCACGCGCCATCGGTCCGACCCGCCCCCCTCGGCCGACGGCGCCGTCGTCGCCGACGTCGACCTCACGATCCTCGGCGAGCCCGCCGACCGCTTCGACGCGTACCAGACCGCGATCCGCCGCGAGTACTCCTGGGTGCCGCGGTCCGTCTACCGCCGGCGCCGCGCCCGCCTCCTCGAGGGCTTCCTCGCCCGCGAGCGCATCTACGCGACGGACCGGTTCCACGACCGCTACGAGGCCGCGGCGCGGCGCAACCTCGCCCGCGCGCTCCACGACCTCTGACCGCGGCGCAGTATCGTCGGCCGGGAGGCTCCCGATGACCGAGAACAAGCAGACCGTGTCCCGCTACCTCGACGGCTTCCGCGAAACCGACCACGCGAAGATCCTGTCCTGCCTCACCGACGACGTCGCGTGGGACATGCCGGGCTACTTCCGCCTCGCCGGCAAGGACGCCTTCGACCGGGCGATCGAGAACGACGCCTTCGAGGGCAGCCCGACGATCACCCTCCGCCGGATGGTCGAGGACGACGGCGTCGTCGTCGCCGAGGGCGCGGTCCGGAGCCGCCGCAAGGACGGCGGCCTCCTCGACGCGGTGTTCTGCGACGTCTTCGAGATGCGCGACGGCAAGATCGCCCGGCTCACCACGTACCAGTCCGACGCGTCCTACCCGGGCGTGCCCTGATGCGACCGAAAGACGTCGTCCGTGCCTGGATGGAGGCATTCAACGCCGGCGACGCCGATCGCCTCGCCGCCCTCTACGCCCCGACCGCCGTCAACCACCAGGTGGCCGAGGAGCCCGTCGAAGGCCGCGAGCAGATCCGCGCGCATCACCCGAACCGCTCCGAAAGGAAGCTCGCGGCCCGGGCCACGAACCGCCCCCCCCACTCGTGGCCGCCGTCGAAGACGAGGGGCTCGGCGGGTACACCCATCTCGGCGAGGGTCTCGAGGTCGGCCTCGAGCTTCGCGTCGTCGTACCACTCGTCGCCGGTGCCGCGGCCGAGGAGGACGGGCGGTGGATCGCGCAGCTCCTGCTCGGCGACGTCGGGCGGGACGTCGCCGGCCAGCACCACCAGCGCGTGGACCGTTCGGGTCGAGGCGGCGGCGGCGCGCCAGGCAATGGCGACGCCCTGGGAGAAGCCGGTGAAGGCGAGGCGGTCGAGGGTGGGGTGGCGGCGGTGGAGGTCGTCGACGACGGAGGTGACGTAGCGGACGTTGTCGACGATGGCGTGGTCGCGGTCGAACTTCGTCATCCAGCCGGCGACGACCTCGCCGGAGCGCTTGTAAAACGGGTGGAGGGCCTGGACGGCGCAGAGGAGCCAGGCCTCGGAGGCGGGGCGGGCGGCGGCGGCGAGGCGGCGGAGCTCGGCGAGGTGGTCGGCGGCGGTCTCGCCGTAGCCGTGGAAGCCGACGAGGGCGGCGCGCGGCGGGGCGCCGGACGGCGGCGGCTCGACGAAGTACGTGCCGTGGACCGGGGTGGCGAGGGTGTGGCTCTCGACTTCGGGGGAGGTCGGCACGGGCCGGTCCGCCGCGGTACCTCGTTCGCCTCGCGACGACATCAGCGCAGCCCCAGGAGGCCGCGGCGGCGCGGGGGAGCCTCGCGGAGGCCGGCCGACAGCTCGCGGACGCGGGCCTCGACCAGGCCGGGCAGGTCCGGGGCGTCCGCGTTCTCTTCGACGAGGCGGACCAGGGCGCTGCCGACGACGACGCCGTCGGCGAGGCGGCCGACCTCGGCGACCTGCGCTGCCGAGGAGATCCCGAAGCCGACGGCGACGGGGAGCTCGACCCGCCGACGGACCCGCTTCAGCTCCTGGGCCAACCCGGGCGGCAGCGCGCCGCGCTCGCCGGTGACGCCGGTCCGGGCGACGTAGTATACGAAGCCGCTCGAGGCCGCGCCGACGCTCGCCATCCGAGCCTTGTCGCTCGTCGGCGCGAGGAGGAAGACGGTGTCGATCCCCTCGGCGCGGAGGGCCGGGATGTAGCGCTCTTGGGCCTCTTCGGGCGGGAGATCGACGCAGAGGACGCCGTCGACGCCCGAGGCCGCGGCCTGCTCGGCGAAGCGCTCGGCGCCGCGGGCGTGGATCGGGTTGTAGTAGGTGAACAGCACGAGCGGGACGTCGCCGAGCTCCGGCCGCTCGCGGGCGACGAGATCGAGGACCGCCGGGAGCCGGGCGCCGGCGGCGAGCGCGCGGGTCGCGGCGCGCTGGTTCACCGGGCCGTCGGCGATCGGGTCGGAGAAGGGGACGCCGAGCTCGATCAGGTCGGCTCCGCCCGCGGCGAGCGCACCGAGGAGGGACCCGGTCACCGCCAGGTCGGGGTCACCGGCCATGAGGAACGGGATGAACGCCGCCCGGCCTTCCTCGCGGCAGCGGGCGAAGGCCGCCTCGATGCGGCCCGGCGCGGCCTTCGCCCGGGAGCTCACGGAGCACCCCCCGACCGCCGGTCCGCCAGCCGCTCGACCTTACCCGACCTGTCCGGGTCGACCGCGTCCCGCGCGCTCCCCGCCGGCGCCCGGTCGGCGTCGAACTCCAGCACGCTTTCGAGGTCCTTGTCGCCGCGGCCCGAGAGGTTGACCAGGACGATCCGCTCCTCCGGCAGGTCCGGCGCGCGCTTCGCCGCCTCGGCGACCGCGTGCGCGCTCTCGAGCGCCGGGAGGATCCCCTCGGTTTCGGCCAGCAGGTGGAAGGCCTCGACCGCCTCCTCGTCGCCGATCGAGGTGTACTCGACCCTTCCTTCGTCGTGCAGCGCGACGTGCTCGGGGCCGATCGCCGGGTAGTCGAGGCCGGCGGAGACCGAGTGGGTGGTCGAGATCTGCCCGTCGTCGTCCTGGAGGACCAGGGTGCGGGTGCCGTGGAGGACGCCCAGCCGCCCGCCCCGGAAGCGGGCCGCGTGGTCGCCGAGCTCCGGCCCGCGCCCGCCGGCCTCGACCCCGATCATCCTCACCCGGGGGTCGTCGAGGAAGGCCGAGAAGAGGCCGATCGAGTTCGAGCCGCCGCCGACACAGGCGATCGCCAGGTCGGGCCCCGGGCGCTTGGCCTGGCGGCGGAGCTGGGCGCGGGCCTCCTCGCCGATCACCCGGTGGAAGTCGCGCACCATCCGCGGGAAGGGCTCGGGACCGAGGACCGAGCCGAGCAGGTAGTGGGTGGTGCGGACGTTGGTCACCCAGTCGCGCATCGCCTCGTTGATCGCGTCCTTGAGCGTGCGGCTGCCGGCGTCGACCGGCACGACCTCGGCACCCAGGAGCCGCATCCGCTCGACGTTCGGGCGCTGGCGGCGCATGTCCTCGGTGCCCATGTAGACGACGCAGGCGAGCCCGAGGCGGGCGGCGGCGGTCGCGGTGGCCACGCCGTGCTGGCCGGCGCCGGTCTCGGCGACCACCCGCTCCTTGCCCATCTCGACGGTCAGGAGCGCCTGGCCCAGCGCGTTGTTCAGCTTGTGGGCGCCGGTGTGCAGCAGGTCCTCGCGCTTGAGGTAGACGCGGGCGCCGCCCAGCCGCTCGGTGAGCCGCTCGGCGAAGTAGAGCGGGGTCGGGCGTCCGGCCCAGTCGCGCAGCAGGCCGTCGAGCCGGCGGCGGAAGGCGCGGCTCCTCGCCGCCCGGTCGTAGGCGCGGGCGAGCTCGGCGACCGGGGCCATCAGGGTCTCCGGCACGTAGCGGCCGCCGTAGGAGCCGAAGTAGCCGGCCGCGTCAGGGCGCGCGGTCTTCGCCATCGGGATCCTCCGGGGGGTCGGTCGGCGCGGTGGCGCCGCGCGCGGGGGTTCGAGGGTTCGGGGAGCGTGCGTCGCCGGCGTGCGCGCCATCGTACCCGGCCTCGGGGCGGGGGCGAATGTCGGCTCCGGGAGCGGGAGCGGCGCCGGCGGTTGCTGGACGGGCCGAGCCGGCGGCGTAACTGCGGAGGGTGCCGGCGTCGCTCTCGGTGCGGGCGGCCAGGCCGGCTCGGACGGCGCCTACCGCCCGGAAGAGCCCGGCGAGGAGATCGCGATCCTTGACGCCGGGCGCCGCCTCGACCCCCGAGCAGACGTCGATCCCGGCCGCGCCGCTCGCCGCCAGCGCCTCCGCGGCATTGTCCGGGCGGATGCCGCCGGCGACGAGGAGAGGGCGGCCCCCGGAGTCGGTGCCGGCGATCGCGCCCCAGCTCCAGCTCTCGCCGGTGCCACCGGCGAGCGTCGGGTGGCGGACGTCGACCAGGAACCCCCAGGCGGCCGGGTAGCTGGCGAGAGTGGCCGCGAGCCCCTCCGGCGCCGGGCGCTCGCCCGGAGCCAGGCGGAGCACCTTGACCGCGCGGTCGCCGAACGGGGCGAGGTCGTCGGGCCCTTCGGCGCCGTGGAACTGGAGCAGGTCGAGCCCGACCGTCTCGGCGATGTCCTCCACCTCGGCGCGCCGGCGGTCGACGAAGACGCCGACGACGGCGACCCGGCCGCGCGCGCGGGCGGCGAGGACGGCCGCCCGCTCAGGCGCGAGGTAGCGCGGGCTCGAGGGGTGGAAGTTCAGGCCGACGAAGTCGGCGCCGAGCTCGATCGCCAGATCGAGGTCCTCCTCGCGGGTGACCCCGCAGACCTTGACGAACGGCCCGCTCACCGCCGTTCCCCCACCAGCTCGGCGAGCTTCGCCGCGGGATCGTCGGCGAGGAGCAGCGACTCGCCGACGAGGAAGGCGTCGAAACCGGCCGCGGCGAGGCGGTCGACGTCGGCGGCCGAGGCGATCCCGCTCTCGGCGACGCGGACGGCACCCGCGGGAAGGCGCGCGGCGAGGCGCGCGGACCGCTCGACGTCGACCTCGAAGGTGCGCAGGTCGCGGTTGTTGATCCCGACCAGCTCCCAGGCCCCCGGCTCCTCGGCTGCCGCCGCGAGCTTCGCAAGGTCCTCCTCGTCGTGGGTCTCGACGAGGGGGACCAGGCCGAGGGCGCGGGCGCGAGCGGCCCAGGCGGCGAGCTCGGGCGCGGAGCAGAGGGCGGCGATCAGCAGGACCGCGTCGGCGCCGGCCGCGCGGGCGAGCTCGAGCTGGCGCGGGTGGACGACGAAGTCCTTGGCGATCGCCGGCAGGCCCGAGACCTCGCGGCAGGCGGCGAGGAGCTCCCACGAGCCGTGGAAGTAATCGGGCTCGACGACCACAGAGAGCGCCGCCGCGCCGCCCTCGGCGTAGCGGCGGGCCTGGGCGAGCGGGTCGACGCGGCCGGCGAGCGAGCCGATGCGCGGCGAGCCCATCTTGATCTCGGCGATGATCGACCGGCGGCCGGGCCGGGGCGTGCGGAGGGCGGCGAGGAACGGGTTGGAGTCCGCGCCGGCGGCCGGGCCGCGTTCAGGCAGACCGTCCGGCGGCACTCCGAACCGCTGCCGCCGTCGCTCGACGATCTGCCGGAGGACGTCGGGCAGGGTCATCGCACGACCCGCCGCGACAGGTCGAACCGATTCATCGTCGAAAGCTCCTCAGCTCGTCGAGCTTGCGCGCGCCTGCGCCCTCGGCGAGGAGCTCGCGGGCCCGGTCGACGCCGGAGCGCAGGTCGGGCGCCGCGCCGCCGACCCACAGGGCCGCGCCTGCGTTCGCGGCGGTGACGTCGGCCAGCGGGCCGGGCTCGCCGGCGAGGACCCGGCGCATCGCGGCGGCGTTGTCCTCCGGCGAGCCGCCGCGGAGGTCGTCGAGCGCGGCGCGCGGGAGGCCGAGCTCCTCGGGGGTGACCTCCCACGCACGCACCTCGCCGTCCCGCGCCTCGGCGACCGTCGTCGGGCCGGTCGTCGTGATCTCGTCGAGGCCGTCGCTCCCGTGGACGACCAGGGCGTGCTCGCTGCCGAGGTCGGCGAGGACCCGGGCGACCAGGAGGACGAGGCCCGGCGCGTAGACGCCGACGAGCTGGCGGCGCGCGCCGGCCGGGTTGGTCAGCGGCCCGAGGACGTTGAACACCGTGCGGACCCCCAGCTCGCGGCGGACGCCGATCACCTCGCGCATCGCCGGATGGAAGAGCGGTGCGAAGAGGAAGGCGACGCCGAGCTCGTCGAGCGCGCGCCCGGCCCCCTCCGGCCCCATCTCCACGTCGACGCCGAGCGCGGCGAGGACGTCGGCCGAGCCGGAGCGGCTCGACACCGAGCGGTTGCCGTGCTTGGCCACCGGCACGCCGCCGGCCGCGGCGACCAGCGCCGCCGCGGTCGACACGTTGAAGGTGTGGCGGCCGTCGCCGCCGGTGCCGCAGGTGTCGACCGCCTCGGGGCGGGAGTGGCGCATCGGGGCGACCCGGGCGCGCATCGCCGCCGCCGCGCCGGCGATCTCGGCCGCGGTCTCCCCCTTCATCCGCAGGGCGACCAGCAGCGCCGCCTTGAGCGGATCGGAGACCTTCCCGTCCATCAGCTCGCCGAAGACGTGCTCGACCTCGTCGCGCGCGAGGTCGCGGCGGTCGAGCAGGCGGGCGAGCGCCTCGGTGGCGGCGATCACCGGCCGTCCCCCCCCTCGCCGCACCCGCGGAGGAAGTTGTCGAGGAGCGCCGGACCCGAGGCCGTGAGCACCGATTCGGGGTGGAACTGGACGCCCTCCCAGGGCAGGCTGCGGTGGCGCACGCCCATCAGCGTGCCGTCGTCGCTCCAGGCGGTCGGCACGAGCTCGTCGGGCAGGGTGTCGGGGTCGACGTCGAGGCTGTGGTAGCGGGTCGCCTCGAACGGGTCGGGCAGGCCGGCGAAGACCCCCGCCCCGTCGTGGGAGACGCGGGAGGTCTTCCCGTGCATCAGGTGTGCGGCGCGCCGCACCGTCGCTCCGAAGGCGACCCCCATCGCCTGGTGACCGAGGCAGACGCCGAGCACCGGCACCTCCGGGCGGCGGCCGAGGAGCTCGAGGCAGACGCCGGCGCCCTCCGGCCGCCCGGGGCCGGGCGACACCACGATCCCGGCGGGGCGGCGGGCGAGGAGGCGGTCGACCGGCTCGGCGTCGTTGCGCACCACCTCGACCTCGGCCCCGGCCGCAGCGAGCATCTGCACCAGGTTGTAGGTGAACGAGTCGTAGTTGTCTATCACGAGGATCATGCGCGCTCCAGCTCCTCGGCCAGCCCGGCCGCGGCGAGCAGCGCCGCCGCCTTGTGCTCGGTCTCGCGCTCCTCGCGCTCGGGGTCGGAGTCGGCGACGATGCCGGCGCCGGCGGTGACCGACGTCTCGCCCTCCCTCACCACCAGCGTACGGATCGTGATGCAGGTGTCGAGGTCCCCCGAGTAGGAGAGATAGCCGACCGCGCCGGCGTACGGCCCGCGCGCCTCGGGCTCGAGCTCGTCGACGATCTCCATGGCGCGGATCTTCGGCGCCCCCGACACCGTGCCGGCCGGGAAGCAGGCCAGCAGAGCGTCGAGCGCCCCGCGGCCCGGCGCCAGCTCCGCCTCGACCGAGGAGACGAGGTGCATCACGTGGCTGTAGCGCTCGACCTCGAGGAAGCTCGCCACCTCGACCGTGCCCGGGGCCGCCACCCTGCCGAGGTCGTTGCGCCCGAGGTCGACCAGCATGACGTGCTCGGCCCGCTCCTTCGGGTCGGCGACGAGGTCCTCGGCGAGCCGGCGGTCGCCCGCCTCGTCGGCGCCGCGCGGCCGGGTGCCGGCGATCGGCCGGGTGGCGACCCGGCGGCCGGTCGTCTGGACGAGCATCTCCGGCGAGGCTCCGACGAGCGCCGCCTCGGGCGCCTCGAGCAGGACCATGTACGGCGACGGGTTCACCCGGCGCAGCGCCCGGTAGAGGCCGAGCGGCGGCACCCGGCGCGGCAGGCGGAAGCGGCGGGCGAGGACGGCCTGGAAGATCTCGCCCGCGGCGATCGCCTCCTTGGCCGTCGCGACCGCGTGCCGGAACTCGGCCCCGCCGAGGACCGCTTCGACCCCGTCCGGCGGTGCGGCCGGTGCGCCCGCCCCCCAGCCGGCCGGCATCGCGACCGCGCCGAGCCCCGGCCCGTCCCCCGCCGTCAGCACGGCGACCAGCTCCGCGAGCCGGCGCTCCGCCTCGGCTGGCGGGACCTCGTCCTCGACCTCGTTCGCGATCGCCAGCACCCGCTGGTGCGCGTGGTCGAAGACGACGACGTCGTCGAACCGGGCGAGCCAGGCGACCGGCAGGCCGAAGGGGTCGGGCGGCCGGCCGGGCAGCCGCTCTACGAGCCGCACGAGGTCGTAGCCGAACCAGCCGACGAAGCCGCCGGTGAAGGGCACGGGGCCGGCGGCGGCCTCGACCGCGGAGACGACCCGGCGCAGGGCTTCGAGCGGCGGGCCGGGCAGGGTCTGCGATCTCCCCGCGCCGCCGCGCAGCTCCTCGACCTCGAGCCGATCGGGCCACAGGCGGTAGATCTCGCGCGGCGCGGCGCCGAGGAAGCTGAACCGCGACACCCGCTCGCCGCCGGTGACGCTCTCGAGCAGGAACCGAACCGGCGAGAGCGCGCCGAGCCGGCGGTACGCGGCGAGCGGCGTCAGCCCGTCGGCGAGGAGCTCGCGGACGTGGGGGACCGCGCGCCGCGGCGCGGCGATCGGCGGCGCGGCGGACCGCGTCGCTCGGTCAGCGGCGGGATGACCGTCGGGGCTCATCGGCCGCCGGCCCCTTCCTCGCGGCCGTCGCCGTCCGGCGCCGGCCCCTCCACGTCCGCCAACCCGAGCAGCCGCGCCCCGAGCTCGGCCGGCATCTCGCCGCCGGTCATCGCCCGGAGCTGGTCGATCGCCTGGTGGAGCAGGACCTCCCGGCCGTCGACCGCCGCCAGCCCGCGGGCTCGGGCGGCGGCGACCAGCGGCGTCGGCGCCGCCGGGCGGTAGACGAGGTCGACGACCACCGCGCCCGCCGGCAGCTCGTCGACCGCGAAGGCCGGCGGGTCGTCGTCGGAGCGCCCGAGCGAGGTTGCCTGGACGACCAGCTCGTGGCCGCCCGGGCGGAAGTCCGAGAGCGGCACGAACGGCAAGCCGAGCCGCTCGCCCGCCGCCCGCCCGCGCGCCTCGCCGCGGTTGACCAGCGTCACCTCGGCGCCGGAGCGGTCGAGGGTGAAGGCGGCCGCCCGCCCCGCGCCGCCGCAGCCGACGACGGCCGCCCTCCGCCCGGCGGGCGCGATCCCCC
>Ga0299913_10000452_pt1 | contig 26186 bp, 17 predicted proteins | sample RVTome_9_FD_201360 | JGI IMG/M metagenome (GOLD analysis project Ga0299913, IMG submission 201360) | Soil microbial communities from uranium-contaminated site in the Upper Colorado River Basin, Wyoming, United States - RVT155D38 (version 2) ... | reverse complement strand
GCTCGACCCGCTGCCGCTGGTGCTGGGGCGCTTCAAGGCCGGGGCGGCCGAGGGGCGGTTGGTGGCGACGCTCGAGGACGCCTACCGGCTCGGGCGCGGGCGGGTCGAGGTGCACGGGGAGGGCGGGTCGGCCGGGGAGGGGAAGGTGACCTTCTTCGGGCGGGAGCTGACCTGCCCGGAGTGCGGGGCGACGGTGCGGCGGCCGAGCCCGGCGCTGTTCTCGTTCAACTCGCCGCTCGGGGCGTGCGAGACCTGCCAGGGGTTCGGGCGGGTGATCGGGATCGACCGGGAGCGGGTGATCCCGGACCCGACGCGCACGCTGGTCCAGGGGGCGATCGCGCCGTGGAACACGCCGGCCTACGAGGACCTGTACGACGACCTCCACCGGGCGGCCCGGCGGCGGGGCGTGCCGATCGACGTGCCCTGGGAGGAGCTCGACGCCGACGACCGGGCCTGGGTGTGGAGCGGGCGGGGCGACTTCTGCAACCTCGACGACTGGTTCGCCTGGCTCGAGCGGCGGTCGTACAAGGTGCACGTGCGTGTGCTCCTGGCGCGCTACCGGGCGTACGACCGCTGCCCGGACTGCGCCGGCACGCGGCTCAAGCCGGAGGCGTTGGCGGTGCGGCTCCAGGGGGAGACGATCGCGGCGCTGACCGCGCGGTCGATCGAGGCCCTGCGGGGGTGGCTCGCCGAGCAGCGGTGGACGGGGAGGCAGCGGGAGATGGCCGGCCACCTGCTCGAGGAGATCGGCGAGCGGATCGAGGTGCTCCACCGGGTCGGGCTCGGGTATCTCACGCTCGACCGGCAGGCGCGGACGCTCTCGGGCGGGGAGACGCAGCGGATCCACCTGGCGGCGGCGCTGGGGTCGGGGCTGACCTCGACTCTCTACGTCCTCGACGAGCCGACGATCGGGCTCCACCCGCAGGACAGCGGGCGGCTTCTCGGTCTGCTGCGCGATCTCGCGGCGCGCGGCAACACGGTGCTGGTGGTCGAGCACGACCGGACGCTGATCCGCGGCGCGGACCACCTGATCGACCTCGGGCCGCGGGCCGGGGAGCACGGCGGGGAGGTAGTGGCGGAGGGGACGGTGGACGAGGTGCTGGCGCACCCGACCTCGCTGACCGCCCACTACCTGCGCGAGCGGCCGCCGACCCCGGCGCGCGAGCACCTCTCCCGCTTCCGGCGCGAGCAGGGGTGGGACTCGCTGGCCGAGGAGGTCGGGGCGCGGCCGCGGGTGGCGATCCGCGGCGCCCGGGCGCACAACCTCAAGGGGATCGACGTCGACTTCCCGCTCGGGCTGCTCGTCGCGGTGACCGGGGTGTCGGGCTCCGGCAAGTCGACGCTGGTCGAGAACGTGCTCTACGGCACGTACCAGCGCTCGCGCGGGGTGGTCGACGTCGACCCGGGGGAGTGCGACGAGCTCCTCGGGCTCGACGAGCTGACCGACGTGACGCTGGTCGACCAGCGGCCGCTCGGGCGCTCGTCGCGCTCGAACCCGGTGACCTACGTCAAGGCGTACGACGAGCTGCGCAAGCTGTTCGCGGCGACCAAGCAGGCGAAGGACCGCGGGATCACCCCCGGCCACCTGTCGTTCAACGTCGACAAGGGGCGGTGCCCGGAGTGCCAGGGGACGGGCGTCGTCGAGGTCGACATGCAGTTCATGGCGCCGGTGACCGTGACCTGCGACGTCTGCCAGGGGCACCGGTTCCAGCCGCGGGTTCTGGCGGTGACCTACCGCGGGATGTCGATCGCCGAGGTCCTCGAGCTGACGGTCGACGAGGCGCTCGCCCGCTTCTCCGGGCCGAAGAAGGCGGAGCGGCGGTTCGTCCGCCGGCTCGCCGTCCTCGCCGAGGTCGGGCTCGGCTACCTGCGGCTCGGCCAGCCGACCTCGACGCTGTCGGGCGGCGAGGCGCAGCGGCTCAAGCTGGCGAGCTTCCTCGACCGCCCGGCGACCGACGGCCGGCGGCTGTTGCTGTTCGACGAGCCGACGACCGGCCTCCACCTGGCCGACGTCGACCTGCTCTACCGCACCCTGCGCAAGCTGGTCGCCCGCGGCGACGGCGTCGTCGTCGTCGAGCACTCGACCGACCTCGTCGCCCGCGCCGACTGGATCGTCGACCTCGGCCCGGGCGGCGGGGTGCACGGCGGCGAGCTCCTCTACTCGGGGCCGGTCGAGGGCTTCCTCGAGGAGGGCGACAGCCCCACCGCCGACGAGCTCCGCCAGCACGTCCGCTGGGAGCCGGCGGCGGTGGGGGCGTAGCCGGACGGCTGCTATCCTGCGCGGCGAAAGGGGGCGGAAGATGCCGCGGATCGATTCGTTCCTCGCCGAGCTCGAGCACGAGGCGGCGCTCACCCGGCGGCTGCTCGAGCGGGTGCCGGAGGCGCGCCTGGAGTTCAAGCCGCACGAGAGGTCGATGACCCTCGGGCGGCTCGCCGGCCACGTCGCCGAGATGCCGCTGTGGGGGACGATGACGCTGACGACCGACGAGCTCGACCTGGCGGCCCGGACGGACCTCGAGTCGTTCACGGCGCGCGACCGCGCCGGCCTGCTCGCCCGCTTCGACCGCGAGGTCGAGGCGTTCCGGGAGGCGGCGCGGGGACGGGACGACGACGAGCTGCGGGCCGTCTGGCGGCTGCGCCAGGGCGACCGGATCTTCTTCGAGCTGCCCCGCGCGGCGGTGCTGCGGACCTGGGTCCTCAACCACCTCGTCCACCACCGGGGGCAGCTCACCGTCTACCTGCGCCTGCTCGACGTCCCTCTGCCGGCGATCTACGGCCCTTCGGCCGACGAGGAGCCCGGCCCGCCGGGCTGACCCCGTGGAGAGCTGGTTCCTCGAGCTCGGCGGGCGGCGGCTGGCGCTGGCGCCCGGCGAGACGGTGATCGGGCGGGGTCGCGACTGCGACCTGATGGTCGACGACCCGACGGTGAGCCGCAACCACGCCCTGCTGTCGATTTCGGGCGACCGGGTGACCCTCCAGGACCTCGACTCGTCGAACGGCACCTTCGTCGGCGGGCGGCGGCTGCGCGGGGAGACGGTGCTCGCGGCCGGCGCCCGGCTGCGCTTCGGCCGGGTGCGGGGCGGGCTGGGGCGCGGCGGGGTGGTGCCGAGCCGGGATCCGCAGGAGCGCTTCTGCGTCGCCTGCGGCGACTCGGTGCCGCGGGACGCGACGACCTGCCCGTCGTGCGGCGAGCGGCTGACCCCGGAGCGCCGGATGAGCCGCTCGGAGGCGGTGGGGGTGAGCGACGTCCTGCCGGTCGGCGAGGCGCTGGCCAGCCCCGCCCGCGGGCTCGACGAGACGCACCCGCCGTTCCCGCTCCCCTGGGAGACGGACGTCGACGCGACGGTGATGCGCGAGGCGTGGCGCCGGCCGGCGCCGGCCGACGCGTCGGAAGCTCCGGAAGCGCCGGACCGCCCGCAGACGGCCGAGGACCTTTCACCACCCCGGCCGCCGGCCGACGTCGGCGAGGAAGACGAGGGCGAGGACGCCGAGACGGAGCTGCCCGAGCCCGACCTCCGGGAGACGCCGCTCTTCCTGCCGGCGGCCGGCTTCTGGCGGCGCGTGGCGGCGGCCCTGATCGACGGCGCCGGGGTGGCGGCCGCGGGCGCGGCGGCCTGGGGGGTCGCCGTGGCTACCGGGCTGGCGACCCCGGGATGGCCCGCCTGGGCGACCGGCCTCGCCGCGGCGCTCGCCGTCTGGCTCGCCGTCTCGGTCGTCGGCTGGACCCGCTGGGGGACGACCCCGGGCAAGCGCTGGCTCGACCTGTGGGTCTGCGACCTCGACGGCCGCCCGGGGATCGGCGCCGGGCGGGCGCTCGGGCGGTGGCTCGGCTACCTGGCGAGCGCGGTGCCCCTCGGCGTCGGCTTCCTGGCGGCCGGGCTCGGCGCCGACCGCCGCGCTTTCCACGACCGGCTCGCCGGCACCTACGTCGCTCGCGGGGAAGGGTCGGCCCGGCGGCGCCGTTGATAGGATCCGAGCTGCCAGATCCGCCGCCGCACCGCTTTCCACGCCACCCCGTCCGCCCGTCCGACCCGTGAACCGGAGCGCTGCCCCCGCCGCCTCGCCGCCCGCCGCCGCCCCGGCATCCGCCGCCGCCGGCCGCTCCGGCGCGGCGTACTGGGTCGGCACCGTCGCCGCGGTCTTCCTCGGTGCGGTGTTCCTGGTGGCGACGTGGGGCAAGGCGATCGACCCGGGCTCGTTCGTCGAGCAGGTGCAGCTCGAAGGGCTCGATTTCGTCCTGCCCGCGGTGGCGGTCGCCTGGATCGCGCTGGCCCTGGAGGGCGCGGTCGGGGTCGGCCTTCTCGTCGCCCTGCGGCGGCTGTGGGTCCTGGTGCCGGCGGCTGGCCTCGTCGTCTTCTTCCTCGGGCTGACCGCCCGCGCCTGGTACCTCACGGCGCACGGCCTGCGCGAGGACGCCGCGGGCTGCGGCTGCTTCGGCAACCTCGTGGAGCGGTCGCCGGCCGAGGCCTTCTGGCAGGACCTGCTGCTGCTCGGCGTGCCGATGGCGCTCGCCTTCGTCGGTCGGCCGCGCGGCGGGCGCACCTTCCCGCCGCTGCGCACCGCGCTGGTCGCCGTGGGCGCCCTCGCCGCCCTCGGGCTCGCCTGGAAGGCGCCGGAGCTGCCGCTCGACGACCTCGCGACCCGGCTCGCGCCGGGGGTCGAGGTGGCGGCGCTGTGCGCCGGCGGCGGCGAGGACCGCATCTGCCTCGACACGCTCGTGCCCGAGCTGGCCGCGGGCGAGCACCTGGTGGTCGTCGCCGACCTCGAGTCCCCCGAGCTCACCGGCGCGGTCGACGCGCTCAACGACTACGCGGTCGAGGCGCGCGGCCGGGGCGGTGCGCCGCTGACCGTGCTGTCGTCCGCCCCGCCCGAGGTCCACCGCGGCTTCTTCTGGCGGCGCGGTCCGGTCTTCGAGGTGCGCGAGGTGCCCGAGGCGGTGCTCGCGCCGCTCTACCGCCGCCTGCCGCGCTCGTTCCGGGTGGTGGACGGCCGGGTGGAGGAGACCTGGTCCGGGCTGCCACCGGCGGCGGTCGCGGCCGAGGGCGGCGAGCCGTCCGGCGCCGCCGACGGGCCGGCGGGCGCCGCCGCGGCCGGCGACTGAGCTCAGCGGCCGCGAGCCGCTTGCTGGAAGACGGGAGCCCGACTGGAGGTTGTAGCCCACAATGAGCGATTCGATGAGTGACTCGAGCCGACGTCCCCGCCCGCTGCGCGCCGCCGCCCTCGCCCTCGGGCTCCTCGCCGCGACCGCCGGCGTCGCCGCGGCCCAGGGCGCCGACGCCGTGCTCCGCGACTTCCAGCTCACCGGCGACTACGTGCTGCTCGTCGGGGGCGAGGAGGCGCCGGACGCCGAGATCTACCTCTCCGAGCGGGTGCCGGCCTACCTGATCGTCGCCGACCAGCTCGCCTCGCCCGCCCTGCTCCTGCCGCGTGAGGGCGCGGTGCGCACGGTGAGCTTCATGAAGCTCGCCAAGCGCGGCGGCACGATCGACATCCTCGCCGACGCCGAGCTCGCCTCCGCGGGCAGCTTCCGGCTCGCCGGCGAGACCATCGGCTTCAGCGTCGGCGGCACCCGGGCGGTGCTCAAGCCCCGCCCCCACCTGCTCGGCAGGCAGGACCTCGCCGGGATGCTCGACTACAGCCCAGAGTACCGGCGCACCGCGGCGGCCTACTCCCCCGACGCCAGGACGGTCTCGGCGCTCAAGGCGGTCGGCAAGCCGGTCAAGGTGCGCATCTACTTCGGCTCGTGGTGCTCGTTCTGCAAGCAGTACGTCCCCAAGCTCCTCAAGGTCGCCGAGCAGCTCGAGGGCTCGCGGGTCGCCTTCGAGTTCTACGGCCTGCCCCAGGGCTTCGCCGGCGAGCCGATGGCCGAGCGCGACGACGTCCACGCCGTCCCCACCGGCATCGTCTACGTCGGCGGCAAAGAGGTCGGCCGCCTGCGCAGCCAGGACTGGCAGACCCCCGAGAAAAGCCTCCGCCAGCTCGTCCTCGGCACGTAGCCGCGCCGGGCGGCGGCCCTCCGCGGCCGCACGATCGACCCCGCAGCGCCACGAGCCCGCATTTCTCACCACGGTTCGTCGCGAGCCGGCGAAGATGCCCGTGGATGCAAGGCGTCGGGCGAGGAGGCGCCACAGGCGTACTCGAAGTACGTCGAGGACGCCGACCGCCCGACAACGCAGCAGACATGGGCAGATTCGCAGGCGCAGCAGAAGCGTGGTGAGAAATGCGGGCTAGCGCTGGAAGGCGTAGGAGAGCTTGAGGAAGACCTCGCGGCCGGAGGGCTCGTAGGTCTCGTCGCGGCGGGCGGGGTCCGTGAGGAGGGTGCGGCTCTCGCCGTAGCCGACGAACAGCACCGTCTGCCAGTTGAGCTTGTAGGCGAACAGCGCCGAGCCGGTGAGGTCGGTGTCGCGCTCGTCGACCGCGAAGGTGTAGAGCGCCGGGTCGCGCTCGGTCTCGACCCACTGGCCGATCAGGCGCAGGTACGAGCGGGCGTTGAAAGTGTACTGGGCGCGCAGCCGGGCGACGTCGGCGGTGAACAGCCGGCCGCGCGCGCCCGCCTCGTCGAGGTCGAGCCAGCGGCGGTCGGCGTTGGCGACGAGCTCGAGGTGGGCGGTCGGGCGGACCGAGGCCCCCAGGCGGACGGTGGCCCCCTCGCCGAGCCGCCGGTTCGCGAAGTCGACGGCGTCGCCGACCTCGCCGTCGAGCACGAGCTGCGAGAACTTGAGCGAGGGGGTGAGCTGGACGGTGTAGACGAACTTCTGGGTCGGGAACAGCTCGTCGCCGCTGCGCACCTCGTCGAAGGCCAGGCGCAGGCGGACGAACGAGTTCCACTTCGCGTCCATCCCGAAGCCGGGGGAGATCCCCTGGAAGACGACGTTGCCGTCGCGGTCCTCGGTGCGGTCGCCGAAGACGAAGGTGCGCAGCCGCCGCACGGCGCCCTCCTCCGGGCGGAAGGTGTACCCGGTCTCGCCGTACACCTCGCGGATGCCGACCTGCGGCACGAACCCGCTGTCGGCGCGGAACTCGTCGGCGTAATCCCAGTACGAGGCGTACCAGTCGACGGTGTCGGTGCCGTGGCTCCACCAGACCCGCGCCGCGTGCCCCGAGAGCTCGCGCGCGTCCCACTCGTCCGCCAGGTCGAGCCGGTTCGGCGTGCGGCTCTCGCTCCACAGGAGCTGGCCGCTGATCGTGTCGACCGGCGTCGGGCGCCACTCGAAGTCGGGGCCGAGAACGCGGTTGTAGGCGCCGCCGTCGGACTCGCGGTCGGTGAAGACGAAGGAGACGAACGAGCGGCCGAGGTCGTGGCGCAGCCGGCCGAGCGCGACCGTCGAGCCGAAGTCGACCGGCGCCAGGCTCGAGCTCTGCGGCCCCGGCAGGATCAGGCTGCCCCCGCCCTGGTCGTCGCTCACCAGCACGGTGTAGGAGGTCTCGCCGAAGCGCCCCGTCGCCCGCGCCCCCCAGTCGGGCTCGGTGATGGTGCGGGTGTAGACCGCCTGGATCGGGGTCGAGAACAGGTCGATCCCCTCGAGGAAGAAGGGGCGCTTCTCTGGGAAGAAGAGCGCGAACCGCTCGTTGGCAGCGATCTGCGGGACGTCGGCCTCGACCTGCGAGAAGTCCGGGTTGACCGTCGCGTCGACGGCGAGCCCGGAGAAGGGCAGCCACTTGACGTCGAGCCCCGCCTCGCCCTCGGCCGATCCCGACTCGAGCGGCGTGCCGAGCCCGGCCCGGGGCGCCGAGCTCTGGGCGGCGGTGGCGTACGGGGCGACGACCAGCGAGCCGCCCTCGGGCAGCCCCTCGAGCCCGCGCAGGGGATGGCTGTGGCAGATGAAGCAGCTCTCGTCCCGCGGCAGCCGCGAGGTGAAGTGCTGGATGCGGAAGTCGCGCGGCATGTTGCGGTAGAGCAGGATGCCCCACTCGGGCGACGTCCCCTGGTAGCGCAGCGAGGAGAAGGGCACCCGCATCTCGAGCGTCCAGCCGGTCTCGGTGATCCGCGCCTGGGAGTCCCAGTAGAAGTCGGGCGAGGAGTCCTCGCCCGAGGCGTCCGAGGAGACCGCGTCGTACTTCACCCCGCGCGGGTTGGTGAGCAGCAGCACCGCCGTCTTGCCGTCGTTCGTCGTGTCGAGGATCACTCCGGCGTAGTCCGCGTAGTTGCCGCCGCCGATCTGGTCGTGGTCGCCGAGCGGCGCCCGGATCGCGGCGGGCCGCGGGTCGGTGAGCTCGAAGGCGGCGTAGAAGAACCGGTCGTCGTAGGTCAAGAGAGCCGCGTTCGGCGTCTCCACCGGCAGGTTGTCGCCGGGGTTCGTCTCGAACCAGGTCGTCACGCGGGTCGCCCCCTCCCACCCCGGGTCGTCGATCCGCCCGTCCACCTCGATCGGCCCGGCGGCGCGGGAGATCGTCAACGGCTCGCCGCGGGTGGGGCCGTTCCGGCCGGCCGCCGGAGCGTCGTCCTCGGGCGGCTGGGCCAGCGCGGCGGGCGCGGCCATCCAGGCGGAGAGCCCGACGAGGAGGATGGAGCGGCGGAAGCTGCGCGCCCTCCGCCGAAGACGCTGTCGACAGCGGTAGTCGGTCGGCACGCCCGGTGATACGGAGATCCGGCCCCGGTGTTTCGGGAGGTTTCTCTTTTACGACGCCCTCAGTACGCGTTGTGCCGGAGGCCGTGGCGGACGGTCATCCAGAGGATCTTGAGGTCGAGGGTGAGGGTCCAGTTCTCGATGTAGTAGAGGTCGTACTGGAGGCGCTTCTTGATCGAGGTGTTGCCGCGCCAGCCGTGGACCTGGGCCCAGCCGGTGATGCCGGCCTTGACCCGGTGGCGGACCATGTACTGCGGGATCTTGTGCTTGAACTCCTGGACGAAGGCGGGGCGCTCGGGGCGCGGGCCGACGATCGACATGTCGCCGCGCACCACGTTCCACAGCTGCGGCAGCTCGTCGAGCGACCAGCGGCGGAGGAGCTCGCCGATGCGGGTGCGGCGAGGGTCGTCCCTGACCGCCCAGATCGGGCCGGTGGTCGCCTCGGCGTCGACCCGCATGGAGCGGAACTTGAGGATCATGAACGGCCGGCCGTCGAGCCCCATCCGTTCCTGGCGGTAGAAGATCGGCCCGCGGTCCTCGAGCCAGATGAGCACCGCGACGACGGGCAGCGCCGGGAGCAGGGCGAGCAGCGCGGCGGTCGCCAGGGCGATGTCCATCGTTCGCTTGACCAGGCTGTGCCAGCCCTGCAGCGGCACTTGCGACAGGTTGATGACCGGGGTGCCGTCGACGTCCTCGAGCGTCGCCTTGAGGGTGGCGTACTGGAGGATGTCGGGCACCAGCTTGACCTCGACGCACTCGCGCCCCACCTGCTGGAGGATGCGCATCATCTTCTTGTGCGCCTCGAGCGGCAGGGCGACGTAGACCTGGTCGACCGAGCGCTCGGCGATGACGTCGCCGGCATCGCGGGTCGCGCCGAGCACGGGCACGCCGTCGACCGCCTTGCCCTGCTTGTTGACGTCGTCGTCGAGGAAGCCGACCACCTCGAAGCCGAGCTCGCGGTGAGCGAGGAGCTTGGCGGTGATCTCACGGCCGAGGGCGCCGGCGCCGATCACCAGGATGCGTTGCAGGTTCTCGCCGGCGAGCCGCCGCCGCCGCAGCCAGCCGCGCACGCCCGCCCTCGCGAGCACGACGAAGACGACGTCGATGGCGGCGAAGAGCGCGAAGAAGGCCCGGCTGTAGGTGTAGTACTCGAAGGTCCCGTCGGGCCGCATCTCGCCCTGGGGGCGCCACCAGGTCATGAAGAAGGAGACCAGCACCGTGCCGAGGAGCACGGCGAGGACCACGGTCAGCGCCTCGTCGACCCGGCTCCTGCCGCGGCGCGCCTGGTAGAGGCCGTGGAAGTAGAAGACCACCGCCCAGGTGACGAGCACGACCGGCAGGAGCTGGAGGTACGGGACGAAGGACTCCGGAGGGTTCTTCCGGAGGACCTCGGTCAGCGGGTCGAAGCGCAGCCACCAGGCGGCGGCGAAGGCGGCGAGGGTCGCGACGAGGTCGGCGGACAGGTACAGGCCGGCCGTGACGCGATTCCGTGTGCGAATCAAGGGGTCCCTTCTCGGGGTAGGTCCGCGGTGTCGTCCACGAGTCTCGCCTCGACGAAACGTCGGAACCTTTCGCGGAAATCTGCGCGGGAGAACGCTTCGGCCCGGGCGCGAAGGTTCAATGCATTGAAGCCGATCCGGCGGGATTTGTCAATCGCCGCCGCCAGCGGGGCAGGGTCGCCGGCCCGCTCGTAGAGCACGCCGTGGACCCCGTCCTCGACGACGTCGAGCACGCCGCCCTCGCCGAGGGCGACCACCGGGGTGCCCGCGGCGAGCGCCTCGACCGAGGCGATCCCGAAGTCCTCGACGCCCGGCTGGAGGAAGCAGGCCGCCCCGCGGTAGAGCCGGGCGAGCTCCTCGCCCTCCACCCGGCCTCGGAACCGGGCGTGCGAGGCGGCCATTCCCGCCAGGCGCCGCCGCTCGGGCCCGGTGCCGACGACGACCAGGTCGAGCCCGAGCCGCTCGCAGGCCTCGACGGCGAGGTCGACCCGCTTGTACGGGGCGAGCGCCGAGACGACCAGCGCGTACGGCCGCTCGGCCCGCCAGCGCTCGGCGGGGGCCGTATCCCCCGGCGGGAACGCCTCGACGTCGACCGGCGGGTGGATCACGTGGGCCTCCCGCCCGTAGTAGCGGCGGATCCGCCGGGCGACGAAGCGCGAGTTGGCGACGAAGGCGTCGACCCGCGCCGAGGAGGCGGCGTCCCAGGCGCGTAGCGCCGTGAGCACCAGCCCACGCAGCCGCGCCGCCGGGCCGCGCCGGCGCGGGAAGTAGGCGTGCTCCTGGTCCCAGGCGTAGCGCATCGGGCTGTGGCAGTAGCAGACGTGCAGCGCGCTCGGGGCGGGGATCGCGCCCTTCGCCACGCAGTGGCTGGTCGACACCACGAGCCGGTAGGGGCCGAGGTCGAAGTCCTCGATCGCCGCCGGGAACAGCGGCAGGTAGCGGCGGTAGTGACGCCGCACGCCGGGGTACCGCTGCAGGAAGCTGGTGTGGATCGGGTGCGCCTCGAGCTCGGCCGAGACCGAGCCCGGGAAGTGGAAGAGGGTGTAGATCGGCGCCTCCGGCCACAGGGCGGCGAGCTCGGCGAGCACCTTCTCGCCGCCGCGCATGCCGGTGAGCCAGTCGTGGACCAGCGCCACGCCGCCGGCCGCGGGGCCGCTCGCGGCCCGGTCTGGGCGGACCTCGTCCGCCGCGCCCGCCCCGGCCGCGCCGGCGCTCATCCGGCGGGCTTCTCGCGCGGCGCCGGGGAGGGCTCCGCCGCGGCGCCCGGCGGGGCCGCCGGCCGGGCGCGGCCGCTGCCCAGGAGGCGTCGCCTCCCCGCCGCGGCGGCGATCGTCCGCTCGTAGATCTCGAGCGTCCGCTCCGCGGTGCGCCGCCAGGAGAAGTCGTCGGCCCGCCGCAGGCCGAGCTTGGCGAGCGACTCGCGGTGGTCGGCGTCGCCCATGCACTGGGCGATCGCGTCGGCCACCGCCTCGACGTCGAGGGGATCGACGAGGTGAGCGTAGCCCTCGGCGACCTCCTTGAGCGCCGAGGTGTTCGAGGTCACCACCGGCACGCCGGAGGCCATCGCCTCGATCACCGGCAGGCCGAAACCCTCGTAGAGCGTCGGGTAGAGGAACAGCGTGGCGCCCTGGTAGATCGCCGGCAGCGCCTCGCCGGCGACGTGACCGAGCAGCACGACGTCGTCGGCGATGCCGAGCTGCTCGGCGCGCTGGCGGATCTTGAACTCGGCCGCCGAGCGGTCGCCGACGCAGACCAGCGACGCCGTGAACCCGGCCCGCTTGCGCGCCCGCGCGTAGGCCTGCACCACCCGGTCGAGGTTCTTGTGCGGCTTCGCCGCGTTGCCGACGAAGAGCACGTACGGTCTTTCGATGCCGAGCTGCCGCAGCCAGCGGTCGACGTCGTCGGGCGCGAGCCGGGTGCGGAAGACGTCGTCGACCCCGTTGTAGACGACCTGGATCTTCGCCCCGTCGACGTCGAAGTAGCGGCGCAGGTCGGCCTTCGTGTTGCGCGACACGGCGACCACCCGGTCGGCCCGCATCAGGGTGCGGTGGATCATCCGCTGGGCGTAGAAGAAGGCCAGCCGGCTGGGCAGGAACTCCGGGTAGAGCAGGTGGATGATGTCGTGGATCGTCGCCACCACCGGCGGTCGGACCGCGGCCGGCAGCACGTAGTGCGTCGCGTGGTAGAGGTCGACGTCGAGCCGGAACAGCCGCCAGGCGACCGACAGCACCTCGCGCAGCGAGTACACCGGCGCCCGCTCCTGGACCAGCCGGAAGGTCTCCGGCAGCTCGAGCGGGAACTCGCGCGGCGGCACGCGGACGAGCAGGGTGTAGCGGTTCTCCCTGTCGATCTCGGCGAGATGGACGACCAGGTTGCGGACGTAGGTCCCGATCCCGAAGTCCTCGAGCTTGCGGGCGTCGATGCAGATGTGGTGCGCCACGCGCCTAATCTACCGCCTCGCCGAACACCTCCTCCATGCGATGCGCCGCCCGCTCCCAGGTGAACCGCCGTGCCCGCTCGGCTCCGCGCGCGCCGAGCTCGGCGGCGAGGCCGGCGTCGGCGACCAGGCGGCCGATCGCCTGGGCCAGGCCCGCCGCGTCCCGCGGGTCGACCCGGAGCCCGGCGTCGCCGACCACCTCGGGCAGGCTCGAGACGTCGGAGACGACGACCGGCACGCCGCAGGCCATCGCCTCGAGCGGCGGCAGGCCGAACCCCTCGTAGAGCGACGGGTAGACGAAGGCGAGCGCCCCGCGGTAGAGCTCGACGAGCCGCTCGTCGTCGACCCGCCCGGCGCGGATCACCCCCTCCCCTTCGAGGGCCGCGAGCCGCGCGGCGAGATGCCGGCTCTTCCAGCCCGGCCCGCCGGCGACCACCAGCGGCGGGAAGCGCGGGTCGTCGGCGGCGAGAGCCTGCCAGGCGGTGAGCAGCGTGCCGAGGTTCTTGCGCGGCTCGAGGGTGCCGACGTAGAGCAGGTAGCCCTCGGGCGCGCCGACCGAGGCGCGGATGCGGGCCACCTCCTCGGCGCCGGCCGGCCGGAACCGTTCGTCCACCCCCGGCTCGACGACCCGCACCCGCCCGCGGCTCTCCGGGAAGTGGAAGGCGAGGTCGCGCGCGGTGGCGTGGGAGATCGTCACCACCCGGCGGGCCGCCGCCAGCGACCGGCCGAGGAAGGGGACGATGCTCCACCGCACCTTGGCACGGTGCGCCTCGGGGAAGAGCAGCGCCGTCAGGTCGTGCACGGTGACCACCGCCGGCACCGGGCAGCGCAGCGGCAGGGTGAGGAGCGGCGACCAGAAGAGGTCGACGTCGCCGCGCGCCAGCCGCCGCGGCAGGTGGAGCTGCTGCCAGAGGACCCCGAGGGGGGCCGGCCGCACCTCGACCGCCATCGCCGCCGGGGGCGCCGCGTCCTCCCCCGGCGCCCGGTGGGCCAGGCCGAGCCAGCGGTAGGGCGCCCCGGGCCGGGCCAGCCGGGCGAGCAGCTCCCGGGTGTAGACGCCGATCCCGGTCGCCTCGGGCACCAGGGCGCGGAGGTCGACGGCGACGGTGGGGCGGCGGTCGGCCGCGGGCCCTCCGGCGGCTGTCCGGTCGATTGGCTCGGTGGTCGGCATCGGGCGATCCTACGGGGCGCGATCGCCGCCGGCGGGCCGCGCGTCCGCGGGCCCGCCGATCGCGTAGACGCGGTCGCCCAACGAGTCCGCGTAGACCCGTCGCACGCCGGGGACCTCGTCGGCCTCGATCGCCGCCTCCCAGCGGGCGAAGGCGCGCTGGCTCCAGCGGGTGGTGACCGACCGGCGGTGGACGACGATGTGGGTCACTCCGAAGTCGCGTAGCAGCGCGAGCGCCTCGGCTTCCGGCACCGGCCAGCAGCAGATCCGGCGGAACCGCTCGTAGTGGGGCGGCGTGTGGCCGCTGTAGCCGTTGACGATCGGCCGCCAGTGGCGGGTCGAGGCCCACATGTAGCGCGCCTCCATGGGGGGGTGCTCGCGGATCGGCAGCTCGAGGAGCGCCTCGACCTCGGGCGATCCGGCGATCCAGCCGTAGACCGGGCGCTCGCGGAGACCCGGGACCGGGTGCCACTCGATGCCCGACGGCGCCGCCTCGGCGAGCAGGGCTGCCGCCAGGGCGGCGCCGGCGAGCCTCCGGACCGCCGGCCGGCGCAGGCGACCGAGGAGCGCCGCGGCCCCCCGCGCCGCGAGCCAGGCGAGCGCGAAGAGGGTGAAGACGTGGGACCGCGCCGGCACCCGCATGTTCGCGAACCCCGGCACCACTTCGGCCAGCGGCTCGAAGACGGCCGGGAACGAGACGAGCCAGGCGGCGAGCCCGGCCCACACGATGCCGCGCTCCCAGCGGCTCTCCGCCGGGAGCGCGAGCGGCGGCCGGCCCGTCCAGTGCCGGCGGAGCAGGGCCCATGCGAGCCCGGCGCCGAGGACCGCCGCGCCCAGCACCGTGTAAACCGCGTCCACCGAGCGCGGATCGCCCGGCGCCCACGACCACCAGCCGAGGGTGAACAGGTCGGCGGCGACGAAGGCGGCGATCCCGAGGACCGCGAGCGCCGCCAGGGCGAGGCGGCGGGCGGTCCCGGGCCGCGCGCCGGCCGGCCGGCGGTTGCGCCGCACGAGCACGACCGCGCCGGCGAGCGCCAGGAGCGCGGGGACGAAGCCCGGGAACAGCGCCTTCTCGACCTCCCACGCCGCACCCAGCCCCGGGGCGAGGCGTGGCAGCGTCGCGGCCGCGAGGTCGTGGTAGTGGCTCTCGCGGGCGGGCACCAGGTGCGCGACGAGGTTGGCCCCGTAGAGCCGGAAGTTCTCCGCCGCGCGGCCGAGCCCGAGGCGGTGGGAGACCTCGACGTAGGGAGCGAAGATCGCCGCCAGCAGGGCGGCGCAGGCGAGACCGGTGGGGACCAGGGTGCGGAGCGGCCGGGCCGCGAGGAGCCTCGCTCCGCCCCCGCCGAGCAGGCGGTGGAGGAGCAGCGCCGCCAGCGGCACGTGGACCAGGAACGCCAGGTAGTTGCCGCCCGTCACGTGGAGGGCGTAGAAGGCGAGGAACGCCAGCGCCCGCAGCGCGCCCGGACGCGCGAGCAGCCGGTCGAACGACCAGAGGAGCGGCGGCACCCACTGCGCGAGCAGCACCTGGAGGTGCGCGAGCTGCTGCCACCGGTAGGGTGCGAAGGCATAGACGGCGCCGCCGAGGAACGCCGGCACCCGGCCGAGCCCGGTGGCGCGGAGCACCGCCCACGTCGTCGTCCCCGAGAGCGCGAAGGAGAGGACGGTCAGGGCGTTGTAGGCGCCGACCATCCCGCCGGTCCACGGCGCCAGGGCGAGCGCTGCCGCGGCCGGCCCGAGCAGGTGGTCGGACAGGGCGAGCGCGTCGGGCATCGGGAAGTAGAAGCTCGCCCCCCAGAGGTCGGGCAGGCCGAGCCGGATCTGCCGACCCACCCAGCTCAGTACGTAGACGTTGAACATCGGGTCGCCGAGGTCGACGAGACGGTGCGTCCCGACCCTCCACACCGGACGCAGGTAGAAGAGCGCGGCCGCCCCGTAGACGAGGAACGCGACCGCCCCCTCGCCCCAGGCCGCGGCGCGACGGGCGGCGGTGGAGCGTCCGGTCGGGGTCTCGCGGCTCTCTCTCACGCGGGGCCTGTCGCGACGCGCCAGAGCTCGAGGTGGTCGTCGTGCCAGAGCCTGCGGAACCTCCGCGGGCGCTCGAGCATCCATCGGCGCTCGGGGTTCGGCCGGCCGCGCAGGTCGACGACGACCCACTCGACGCCCAGGGCCTCGAGGTTCGTCCGCCAGCGCGCGTACCTGCCGCGCCCGGCGGGGATCTCCGGGCTGTCGCCCCACCGGAAGTGGCGGCCCTCGAGGTTCCAGTTGCGGGGGACGAGCTCGATCCGGTTCTGGAGGCGCGCGCCGGCGAAGGGGTAGGGGCTGTTGAAGCCGAGGTACGCTACGACCGAGCCGTGCGCCCGGGTGCGGCGGTCGAGCCAGTCGGCGATCGGCTCGTCGCGGAGCTGGCGGTCCCGATAGAGGTCGAGCTCGTGGTCGCCGAGGGCGGCGGCCGCCGCGATCCCCATCGCCGCGGCGAGGGGGAGCGAGAGGGAGCGGCCGAGGGCGCTCACCGGGCCGCGCTCCGTCAGGTGCCATGCGAGCGGCGCCGTCGCCAGCCAGCTCAGCCCGAGGACGAAGAGCGCCGCGGCGAGCATCTGCCAGGTGGGGCCGTCGTAGCGGAGGAACACGTCGCGGAGGACCACGAGGCCGACTCCCGCACCGACGAGGCTCGCCGCCGCCGCGGCTCGCCGGCCGCGTGCCGCGAGCAGGTCGAGGATCCAGCCGGCGGCGACCGCGGCCAGGGCGATGCCGGCGAAGAGGTAGCGGTTCTCCCGATGGTCGTGCACGACGAGGACGAAGAGGGCGTAGAACGCCCAGGGCAGCGCGAACGTCCCGGCGCGGGCGAGGCGGTCGAACGCCGAGCCGGGCGCTCCGGCGGCCAGGAACGGAGCGAGCAGCGCCGCGGGCAGGGTGACCAGCACGAACGCCTGTCCGAACAGGTCGCGCCGGAGGAGGAAGCGGACCGGATCGAGCGCCCACTGGGGCAGGCGGCGCCGGACCTCGAGGGTCACCACCTCCCAGCCCGGCAGCTCGAGCCCGGCCAGCGCGATGGGGGCGGGGAAGAGCGGGTTGCCCGTCGAGGTGGCGTTGCGCAGGTAGGTGTACCCGCCCACCGCCACGGCGATCGCGGCGGCCGCGCCGAGAAAGGCGAGCCGCCGGCGCCAGCGGACGCGAGGACCGAGGGCGACGAGGGCCGCGGCGAGGAGGGCGACGGGTGCGGCGAGCAGCACACCCAGGTACTTGGTGCCGACCAGGAGGCCCGCTGCCACTCCGGTGAAGGCCGCCGTTCCGAGGCTGGGCCGTACGGCCGCCAGGAGGACGGCGTCGACGAGGACGAGCAGGTAGAAGGCGGTCGAGTGGTCGTTGCCGGCGGTGAACAGCAGCGCCGGAAACGCCCGCGGGACCGACGCCCAGAGCACCGCGACGACGAGCGCGCCGCGGCGCGAGACGCCGAGACGCCGGGCGACGGCGACCGCGGCCGCCACCGAGAGCAAGCCGAAGAGGAGCTGGTTCCAGCGCGCGATCCAGTCGCCGTCGCCTAGCGGCGCGACCAGCGCCCAGGCGGTCAGCTCCCCGCCGATCGGGTAGAATGCGGTGCTCGGGTCGCCGTAGGGGAGCTTGATCCTGCGCAGGTCGTGGGTGTGCGTCCACAGCGCGACCGTCGACAGGTGGTAGGAGGGGTCGTCGAGCTTGCGCGGCGGCTCCCAGCGCTCGCGAGCGGCCGTGGCGGCGACGTGCAGGGCGATCGCGGCGAGCGCGGCCACCAGGAGCGCCGTCTCGGCGCGGCGGAGGAGGTGCGGCGGGGAGGGGCGGGCGCCGGCGGTCTCGGCGGCGGCGCCGTCCCCGGGCCTCGCCGGGTCGCGCCCGAGGCGGACGCGCGGCAGCCAGGCGGCGAGCGCCGCGAGCCCGGCGACCGCGACGAGGAACGGCCCGGGGCGGAGGTGGCCGGCGAGGCCGAGGAGGGTCGCGGGAACGATCGCGCCGGCCGAGCCGAGGGCGCCGGCGGCGGCCACCAGGGTCGCCGGCCCCGGACTGCCGAGGAGCTTTCCCGCGACCCGCAGGCCGAACGAGCCCAGCGCGATGAGCAGGGCGGCCGCTGCCGCGGCGCCGAGCGCGTCCGGCGGGTCGGCGGGGACCGCCCCGGCGAGCAGCACGGCCGCCGCGACGAGCGGCGTCGCGGCGTCGAGCGCAGAGGGTCTCGGGCGCACCGTCCGATCCTACGGCCGGGCGCCGGCCGCCTCGCGCAGGACGGCCGCCGTCTCGTCGGCGGCGCGCGCCCACGTGAACCGCCCGGCTCGCCGGCGGCCCCGGTCGGCCCTGGCGGCGGTCTCCTGCGGCCGCTCGATCGCCTCGGCCAGCCGCTCGGCGAATTCCTCCGGCCGGTCCGGAGGCGCGTAGAGGGCCGCGTCGCCGGCGAGCTCGCGCAACACCGGGATGTCGGAGAGGACCACGGGGGTGCCGAGGGACATCGCCTCGAGCACGGGCAGCCCGAAGCCCTCGTAGAACGACGCCAGGGCGAGCAGCCGAGCGCCGCGGTAGAGGGCGAGGAGCTCGCGGCTCGACACGTAACCGTGGTGGACGAGCCAGCCCTCGGCGGCCGCGGCGTCCACCGCCCGCCGGATCTCGTCCACCCCCCAGCCGTAGCGGCCGACGAGGACGAGCGCCGGGGCCGCGGGCAGCCGGCGGCGGAGCTCGCGCCAGGCGGCGACGAGGCCCGGCACGTTCTTCCGCGGCTCGAGCGTGCCGACGTAGAGGCCGAAGTCGGCCGGCGTCCCCGGCGGCGCCGCGGGCGCATCGGGCTCCTGGAGCGCTCCGCCGTCCGCGGCGTCGCCGCCCGCCGTCGCCCGCGCGGCGAGCTGGCCGGGCCCGTGCGGCACCACCCGGACGCGGTCCGGTGCGACGCCGGCGAGCTCCTCGAGCTCTCCGGCCCCCGTCCGGCTGACGGCGATCACCCGCCGCGCCTCGCGGAGCGTCGAGGCCAGGCGCTCCTCGTGCGCCACCCGGGTGTCGGGGCGCACCGCCCAGGGGACGCGCAGCACGGAGAGGTCGTGGACGGTCGCCACCCGCGCCGCCCGGGAGAGCCGGAAGGCCGGCGGCAGGATGTAGTTCGGGGCGAAGGCGACCCGGTTGCGGTCCGCCGCGAGGAGCAGCGGCTCGAGCCGCCGGACGAGGGGCACCAGCCAGCGCTGGCCGAGGACGAGGTCGTCCGGCACCTCGTAGCCGACCCGCTCCAGGGCCGGTCCCTCCGGCAAGGGCACGGTCGGCTCCGCGACCCCCGGCGCGCGGACCATCGTCGGCCCGTAGAGCCGCAGCGCGAGGTCGTCGCGGCCGGCGAGCTCTTCGAGCAGCTCGTAGAGGTACCAGCCGATGCCGGTGAGCGGCTCCCACAACGACACCACGTCGACCGCCACCGTCAGCCGCCGCTCGCGGCGGCGCCGGCGCACCGCGGCCGCCGCCGCGGCGGCCCAGCGGGCGGTCCGCAGCCAGGCGCCGGGGGCGAGCCGCCACAGGCGCGGGCGGAGGGGAGCCGCCCCGGCCCGCGCGGCGCGCGCCAGCGGCCGCAGCCCCGGGATCGCCCGGAGCACGGCCGCGCGCACGCCGTCCCCGCGGCCCGATCCCTGCCCCGCGCTGGTTTCCTGGCGCATCGGAACGCGGCATCATATCCTCGCTCCCCGAATGCCCCTCGCCCCGCCGAAGACCCTCCGGCCGACCCACGCCGTCTGCCTGGCCGTGGTCCTGCTCGGCCTCGCCGGCACCCTGTACAAGGTCCACTTCCCGCCCGGGCCGGTGGCCGACGAGGCGGCCTACGCGCTGCTCGCCGAGAGCCTGTGGCACGACCACGATCTGTCGTTCGACCACCGCGACCTCGCCCGCGCCTACGACCTGTGGGACCAGGGGCCGTACGGGATCATCCTGTTCACCACCGACGGCGGCCAATCGCTCTACTTCGGCAAGCCGTTCGTCTACTCGGCGGCGGCGCTGCCGTTCGTCCTGCTTTTCGGCACGCAGGGCTTCCTCGTCTTCAACATGGCGCTCTACCTCGGGATGTTCGGCGCCGCCTGGTGGCTCTACCACCGCCGGCCGGCGGCGGCCGAGGCCGGGTTCGAGACGGCCGGCGGGGCGCCGGACGTCGCCGGGCCGGTCGCCGGCTCGGGGTACGCGGGGCTCTTCCTGGCCGGCTTCTTCTTCGCCTCGGCGGCGCTCGTCTACGTCTTCTGGATCCACCCCGAGGTGTTCAACATGGCGTGCACCTTCCTGCCGCTCGCGGTGTGGGCGGGGATCCGCGGGCGCCGGCGCTGGGGGTGGGTCGAGCCGGCGCTGCTGGTCGCCGCCGGGCTGGCGCTGGCGGCAGCCTTCGTCTCCAAGGAGCCGCTCGCCGTGCTCGCCCTGCCGCTCGGCGTCGACCTGGTGTGGAGCCGGCGGTGGAAGGGGCTGACGGCGGTCGTCGCCGGCGGCCTCCTCGGGCTCGCCGTCCTCGTCGGCATCCAGTACAAGCTGACCGACGCCTGGAGCCCCTACCGCGACGTCCAGCGGCAGTCGTTCGAGACGAACTACCCCTTCGAGAGCGACCGCGACTTCTTCGCCGCCTACCGCGGGACGAGCTACGGCTCGTGGTCGGGGCTCGGGCCGGAGGCGACGCCCCGCACCTTCCTCCACGACCTCGTCTACTTCGTCTTCGGCCGCCACACGGGGCTCCTGCCCTACTTCCCGTTCGCCCTCTTCGCGCTCGCCCTCTACCTCGCCGGCCCGCGCGACCGGCTGGGCCACCTGACCCTCGCCGCCGTCGGGCTCTACGTGCTGTTCTTCCTGCTCCTCAGGCCGTGGAACTACCACGGCGGCGCCGGCTTCATCGGCAACCGCTACTTCGCGGGGATCTATCCGGCGCTGCTCTTCCTGCCGCGGCGGGTCGACCTCCGGCGCAGCCTGCTGGTGCCGTTCGTGGCCGCCGGCCTGTGGACGGCTTCGGTGCTCGCCGTGCCGATGCAGCAGATCGCGCCCGAGGCGACGCTGCAGAGCCACGTCCGCAGCCCGACCTTCCAGGTGCTGCCGCTCGAGCTCACCCTGCTCAAGGGGCACAAGCTCCCCGGCTACGCGACCCGCAACTGGGGGCAAGGCACCTGGGTGCTGCGCAAGGACGACTTCTTCCCGCAGGAGAACCACCCGAACGGCACCTGGATGCGCGGCGGGGTGGAGTCCACCGAGGTGATCGTGATCTCGCCGATTCCGCTGCGGACGGTCTACCTGACCGCCTTCTCGCCGCTGCCGGAGGCCGTCCTCACCATCGGCTCGGGCGGCGAGCGGGTGGTCGTGCCGTTCGACTCCGAGGCGGCGCGGCGCGACGGGGTGCCGGTGGAGGTGCCGGTCGAGCCGATCGCCCGCGACCTCGGCTACCTCGACCGCGCGCCGCACGAGGTCTTCTACCGCCTCGAGTTGTCGACCGCCGGGGGCTGGATGCCGGCGCGCCGCGACCCGGACAGCCAGGACCACCGGTACCTGTCGGTCTTCCTCAGCTTCACCGGCGGCGGGCCGTGAGCCCGGCCGGGCCGGCCGCGCGGTAGGCTTCCCGGCGATGAGCGAGGGGACGGGCATGGTCGCGGGCGATGGGGAGGCGCGCCTCGGCACGGCGGCCGACGAGAGCGAGGCCGAAGGGACCGGCGCGACGACGGGCGGCGGGCCGCGGCCGGGGCCGGAGACGGACGAATCAGACGCGGAGCGCGAGCGGGTCGCGGCGGTCCTCGAGCGGGTGCGTGCCGGGGTGATGCAGCGGCAGGCGGAGCTGGCGACGGTCGACGCCGAGCGCGAGGACCGCCGGCTGGCGCTCGTCGAGCTCCAGGGGCTCGAGTGGGTGGAGGAGCCGGTGCCGGTGTCGCCGCGGCCCGGGATCGGGCGGCTGCTGGTCTTCGCGCGCAAGGCCTTCTTCCACCTCTTCCACAAGTGGCACGCGCGCCCGGTGCTGCACCGGCAGAACGCGTTCAACCGGGCGGCGGTGCGGCTGCTGCGCGACCTGTCGGCCCGCGAGCAGGCGGCCGACGAGCGCGTCGCCGCCCTGACGCGTCGGGTGGGCGAGCTCGAGGGCCGGCTCGACGCGGCCGAGGCGGGCGGAGAGGAGGGCGGCGGGGCGGTCGCCGTGCGCTCCGAGAGCGCGGACGCGGGCGGCGGGATGGACGGCTCGCGGGGCGGTGCGGCGGACGCCGAGGCCGGTCCCGGCGCGGCCGAGTCGGAGGCCCGGGCGCCCGGCGCGCGGCCGGGGCGCTGAGCGCGTGCCGCGGGTCGTCGTCTGCGCCGCGCAGGTCCCGTTCGCCCGGGGCGGGGCGGAGATGCTGGTCGACTCGCTCGTCCGGGCGCTCGGCGAGCGGGGCGTCGAGGCCGAGGTCGTCCGCATCCCGTTCGCGATGACCAGCCGGACGCAGCTGCTGAAGAGCGCGCTCGCCTGGCGGCTCGTCGACTTCCAGACGGTCGACTGGGCGCCGGTCGACCGGGTGATCTGCACCCGCTTTCCGTCGTACCTGGTGCGCCACCCGGTGAAGGTCGTCTGGCTCATCCACCAGCTCCGCCAGGTCTACGACTTGAAAGGCACCGAGTTCAGCGACTTCGGCGACTCCCCGCGCGACCGGCGGGCGGTCGAGATGGTGCGGGCGATGGACCGCCGCACCCTGTCCGAGGCGCGGCGGCTGTTCACCATCTCGGCCAACGTCGCCCGCCGGCTCGAGGAGCACGTCGGCCTCGCCGCCGAGCCGCTCCACCCGCCGCCGCCGCGGGCCGACCTGCTCGGTCCGGGCGAGGAGCCGGAGGGGGAGCCGCCCTACGTCGTATCGGCCGGCCGGCTCGACCGGCTGAAGCGGTTCGACCTCCTGGTGCGGGCGGTCGCCGAGAGCCGGGAGGGGCTGCGGGCGATCGTCGCCGGCGAGGGGCCGGAGCGCGGCGAGCTCGAGCGGCTGGCCGGCGAGCTCGGCATCGCCGACCGGGTGCGCCTGCCCGGGTTCGTCGACGACGAGGAGATGGCACGGCTCTACCGCGGCTGCCGGGCGGTCTGGTACGCGCCGCTCGACGAGGACTACGGCTACGTGACCGTCGAGGCGATGCGCTGCGCCAAGCCGGTCGTCACCAGCGCCGACGCGGGCGGCCCGCTCGAGTTCGTGCGCGACGGCGAGACCGGATTCGTCTGCCCGCCCGGCTCCGCGCGCGCCGCGGCCGCCGCACTCGACCGCCTGCTCGCCGACCCGGCGCTCGCCCGCCGGCTCGGCGAGCGGGGGCGGGCCCGGGTCGAGGAGATCGCCTGGGACCGGGTGGTCGACCGGCTGATGGAGTGACCGCGCGGTGAGCGCCCGGGGCCCGACGAACGAGCGCGGTGCGCGGCGTCTGCGGGTCGGCCACGCCGGGCCGCTGCCGCCGGCACCCTCCGGGATCGCCGACTACGCGGCCGAGCTCCTGCCCGCCCTGGCCGAGCACGTCGACCTCGAGCTCTACGCCCCGCCCGGGCTGCCGGCGCCGGCCGCCGGCCTGGCGCGCCGCTTCCCGGTCCGTCCGCTCGCCGAGCTGGCGCCGCGCGCCGCCGCCGGCGAGGTCGACCTGCCGCTCTACCAGCTCGGCAACCACCCGCGCTTCCACGGCGCCGTCTACCGCGCGCTGCTCGAGGTGCCCGGCGTCGTCGTCCTCCACGAGCACGTGCTCCACCACATGCTGCGCGAGATCACCCTGGTCGCCGGCGACCCGGCGGGCTACGCCGACGAGATGGGCTACGCCTACGGGCGGACCGGCCGGGCGCTCGCCCGCCGCTCGGTCGACACCGGCGTGCCGCTCGACCCGTGGAGCCACCCGCTATTCGAGCGCGCGGTCGACGCCGCGCTCGGGGTCGTCGTCCACAGCCAGGCGACCCGGCGGCGGGTGCTCGCCAGCCGGCCCGGGGCGCGGGTGCGGGTGGTGCCGCACCACCTGAGCGTGGGGGACGGTGCGGACGCCGTGACGGAGGCCGGGGCCGACCTGGAGGCGGCCCGCGCCGCCGCCCGCGGCCGGCTCGGCCTCGACCCCGACGCCCTCCTCGTCGGCACCTTCGGCTACCAGAACCCGGCGAAACGGCTGCCGGTGCTGCTGCGCGCCTTCGCGCGGCTGCGCGCGGACCTCGAACGGGCCGGCGGGCCGAGCCCCCTCCTCCTCGTCGTCGGCGACGTCGACCGGCGGGTCGAGGACGAGCTCGGCGGCGCCGGCCTCGGCGAAGCGGTGCGGCGGGTCGGCCGGGTCGACGATCTCGGCCGCTTCCTCGACTGGATGCGGGCGGTCGACGTCGCGGCGAACCTGCGCTGGCCGACCGGCGGCGAGACCTCCGGCACCGTCGTCCGCCTCCTCGGCCTCGGCCGGCCGCTGGTGGTCACCGACGCCGGCGCCTTCGCCGAGATCCCCGACGGCTGCGCGGCGAAGGTGCCGCCCGGCGAGCGGGAGGAGGACCTCCTGGCGGCGTACCTCGGGCTCCTCGCCCGCGATCCCGAGCTGCGGCGTGAGATGGGCGAGGCGGCCCGCCGTCACGCCGCGGAGCACCACGCGCTCGGCGCCTCGGCCCGCCGCTACGCCGAGTTCCTCCGGGAGATCCACACCGCCCGGCAGTCGGGCGCGCTCGCCCTGCCCCGGCCGCCGGTCGCCCCGCTCGTCCCGTGGCCGGAGGACGACCTGCTGACCGACCTCGTGGTCGCCGTGGCCGCCGCCGCCGCCGACCTCGGCGTCGGCTCCGACGAGGACGATCTCCTGGCTCCCCTCGCCGAGGCGATCGTCGAGCTCGGCTTCGACGCGGTCGGGCCGCAGCGCGGGGCGGGTACCGGGCGTCCTGACCTCGCCGTTCGGGGCCGGCGCGACGGACCGCACGTAGCGGCGGGCGCCGGAGGGTCGCGATGACCGCAGGTGCGCCGGGCGGACCGGACAGAACGCAGGGAGGCGGCGGGCTCCCGCGGCGTCGGCGGATGTCCGCGCTCACCGTCGGGATCGCGGTCCTGGCTCTCGCCGCCCACTTCGCCTGGAGCTACCTCCCCCGGGTCCGGGCGGGCCGCCCCGCGGCGGACGGTCCGGCGGCCCGTCTGCTGGCTGCGGCCGAGGGGGGCCGCGCGGGCGAGGCCGTCCCGGCGGTCGCCCTGTGGATCGCCTACCCGCACCAGAACCTCGCCGCGCTCGAGCGGGGCCTGGGCGAGGACGCCGCCGAGCGCGACCGCTTCCTCGCCGCCGCCGCCCGCCTCGCCGGCCTGCCGGAGCTCGAGCTCCCGCGCTTCGGCCCCTTCGCCGCCCCGCCGTCCCGCGAGCTGATCGCGGTCTCGGACGTCGAGGGCCGCCGCGTCCTCGTCGCCGCCCGCATCTACCCGGCGGTCGCCGTCCTCGCCCGGCTGGCCGGCGCGGTCGCCGGCAACCCGTGGCTCTCCGGCGGCGAGGTCGACGCCTTCGGCGGCCGGGCGCGGGTCGCCTGGGACGGGCTCCGCTGGAGCGTCGCGTCGGCCGGCGGCGAGGAGATCCTCGCCCGGCTGGGCGAGCTCGGCCCCGAGGACGAGGACGGACCGGCGGGAGACGGCGGCCGGGGAGACGATGGAGGTGCGAGCGAAACGACCGAGCCTCCCGGCCCCGACGGGCCCGCCCTGGCGATCCTCGCCCTCGGCGAGCCGTTGTCGATCCTCCCGGTCGGCCGGCACCGCCTGGTCGCCGAGGGAGGGGATCTCGTTCTCGCGAACGCCGGCGCCGCGGACCTTCCGGCGGTCGCCCCGGACCTCCTCGCCGGGTCTGCGGTCTCCGTACTCGCCATCTCGGGGCCGGGCGGACCGCTGGCCGGCGAGGGCGACCGGCTGGCCGCCGCGGCCGTCGCCCTCTTCCCCGCGGACGGCACCGGGCGCGGACTGAGTCTGCGCGGTTTCCTCCGGCGGGCCGTCGCGGTTCCGGGCGCAGCGGTCTGGTACCGCCCCGGGCTCGGCGAGCCCGGTCCCGCGCGCCGCCTGCTCGCCCCGCTGTTCTCCGGCGGCCGGGCGCGTGACGCCGGCGGCGACGGCGCGTCCTTCGCCCTCGTCGCAACCGGCGGTGACTCCCTCGCCCGAGCCCGCCGGCTGACGCCCACCGTGGAAGGCCTCGCCGGCGACCTCAGGTTCGGTCTGTGGGTCGCCCCCCGCGCCGCCTTCGCCGCGGTCGACCCGGTCGTCGACCTGCTCGAGAAGGTCCCGCTCGTCCCCCGCGACGACCTCGCCCGCTGGCGCGACTGGCGCACCGTGCTCGCCCCCCTCGCCGGCTACGAGTCGGTCTCGCTCCTCGCCGCCGGCGACGATCTCCGCCTCCGCCTGGAGCGGTGATTCCGGCTCGGGGGGCCGGCTCGACCCGGTTCCCCGCGCACCACCTGGACCTCGGCCGTGTCCCTTCGGCCGCCGGCCGGGCCCGCGCTCGCCGGCCCGCGGTTTGACCGCCCGGCCCCCTGTCGCGTATCCTCGTCGTTCGGCCCGGGCTTTCCGGAGCCTCCTCGGGGCCATGAAGATCCACCTCCAGCGCGTCCGGCGGGAACC